>Ga0114931_10000925_pt1 | contig 36893 bp, 37 predicted proteins | sample 2SBtaG_FD_89579 | JGI IMG/M metagenome (GOLD analysis project Ga0114931, IMG submission 89579) | Deep subsurface microbial communities from Kolumbo volcano to uncover new lineages of life (NeLLi) - 2SBTROV14_V59a metaG | ecosystem: Environmental > Aquatic > Marine > Volcanic | place: Kolumbo... | reverse complement strand
CGCGGCAGGGCGAAGCGCCGCGCGTCGCCATCTCGCGCCCGCGCCTCGACCGCCGGCCCACCCGGGTAGCCGAGCGCCAACAGCTTGGCGGTCTTGTCGAAGGCCTCGCCGATGGCGTCGTCGATGGTGGTGCCGAGACGGACGTGGCGGCCGACCCCCTCGACGGCGATCATCTGGCAGTGGCCGCCCGACACCAGCGCCAAAAGATAGGGAAAAGCGACATCGTCGGTGAGCCGCGCGGTCAGGGCGTGGCCCTCCAGGTGGTTGATGGCGATCAGCGGCAGCTTGCGCACGGCGGCGATCGCCTTGGCGGTCATCAGGCCGACCATGACGCCGCCGATCAGCCCCGGCCCGGCGGTCGCCGCCACCGCGTCGAGATCGTCGAAGCCGACGCCGGCGCGGTCCAGCGCCAGCGCCACCAGGCGGTCGACATGCTCGACATGGGCGCGGGCGGCGATCTCGGGCACGACGCCGCCATAGGGCGCGTGATCCTCGACCTGGCCGCGCACCACGTCGGCCAGCACCCGGCGATCGCCGCTAACCACGGCGGCGCAGGTCTCGTCGCAACTGGTCTCGATGCCGAGCACGATCATGCCCGACACTTGGCCGCCTTGCGACATTGGATCAAGGGGGTCCGTTTTTATCGCAATAGGCGGCGCGCACCTCGCCCGCTTGTCGGGCGGGCCATCCGGCGGGTCGCGGGGATCGACCACCGGCGTCCATTGACGGCACAATCCTTCGACAAGGCGCATTATCGATCATACGCTCGGTTACCCGCGAAATGATCTTGACAAAACTAACCGACCGGTCTATTTTCGCTTCATGAAAGACGTTTCGACCAAGGACACCCTCATAGAGACGGGTGCCCGCATTATGCTGGAGAAGGGTTACAACAACACCGGACTCCAGGAAGTATTGAAAAAATCAAAGACCCCCAAGGGGTCCTTTTATCATTATTTTGATAGTAAAGAAGATTTTGCGCTATCAATTATAGAATTATATAAACGTGACTCTGATCATGTGCTTTCCTTTTACCTGGATGAACGAAACATACCTCCGCTTGAGCGACTGCGACGGTTTTTCGAGGCCGCCGCCCGGCGGTTTGATACGGAGGGCTGCTGGGGAGGGTGTTTGTTCGGAAATCTCGGTCAGGAACTCGCGGATCAAAATCCGGTTCTCCGGGACCGCGTGGCGTTCGTGCTGGACGGATGGCGAAACCGCTTCGCGGACTGCATCGCTCAGGCGGCGGAACGCGGCGATATCGGACGGGAGACATCCGCGGAGGACTTGGCCGACTTCATTTTGGATAGCTGGGAGGGGGCGATTCTGCGCATGAAGGTCACAAAATCCGTGCGCCCTCTCGACCGCTTCATGCACGTCATCTTCGGGACGGTTCTCGCGGGATGATCTCGGTGACTCGTCCAGAGGAGGCCATTATTTCGAAACAAGATAGTCGACCGGTCTATTTTACCGATCGATAGCCGAGTGTTTCTCCCGCCGACGACTATTCAGAGTCTGTCGGGAGCCCGAGTCCGAAGACGCGGTTTTCGGATCGTCACCAACATCCAACAAATCAACGAGGGACCGAAATGAACCATACATTCGCCGGCAAAAGGGTGGTCATCACGGGTGGCAGCGCCGGGATCGGGCTCGCGACGGCAAAGGCCCTGGCGCAACAGGACGCGCATGTCATTATCGCCAGCCGCTCCCGGAATAAGCTGGATCGCGCGAAACGCGAGATCGGCGGGACTTGCGAAACGCATGTTCTCGACGTTTCCAACGAGAGCGCCGTAAAGCACTTCTTCGACGGCTTGGACGGCATCGATCACCTCGTGACGCCGGCTGCCGGGGCCGCCTTGGGCGCCTTCCTCGATCTGCCGACGGAAACCGCGCGCGAGGTCGTTGCATCGAAGCTCTGGGGGCAATACCACACCGCCAAGCACGCGGCCCCGATTATGGGCGACGGATCGTCTATCACCTTTTTCAGCGGCATTGTTAGCCGCAAGGCGATGGCCGGCGCATCGACCTACACCCTCATCGCGGGCGCCATGGAATCGCTGACGCGATGTTTGGCCCTCGAACTCGCCCCAATCCGCGTCAATTGCGTTACGCCGGGGGTGATCGCGACACCCGTTTGGGAACGTATTCTCGGCAAAGACCAGGCCGAGCAGCATCTGAACAGTGTCGCCGACCTGTTACCGGTCGGTCGTGTCGGCGCGAGCGAGGACGTGGCCCGGGCCGTCATTTATCTGATGAGCAATGGCTTTGCCACGGGCTCCATCATCGATGTCGACGGTGGCCATCGCTGCCTCTAGGGCGGGGTATTCAGCCAGGGATGGGCGATCTCCGATGACGCGCCATGGGCCGTCGACGCGGCGCCCCCGTCCCTAGTTTCGTTATCCGCCCGACACACGACGATCATGAACATTATAAAGGGAACACCATGACGGTGAAACGACGCAAACTCGGTACCGGTTCACTTGATGTCTCGGCAATGGGGCTCGGCTGTATGGGTATGTCCGAGTTCTATGGCGGTCACGAGGACAGGGTCTCCATCGCGACGATCCACCGCGCCATCGATCTCGGTATCGACCTCCTGGATACGGCGGACATGTATGGTTCGGGTCACAATGAGAAACTCGTCGGCCAGGCGATCAAGGGCCGGCGACACAAGGTCACCCTTGCCACGAAATTCGGTATCAAGCGCGAAGGGAAGGTCTTTGCCGGCCTCCGCGCGCGGCCGGACTATGTCTACCAAGCCTGCGACGCGAGTCTGAAACGCCTCAACGTCGATGTCATAGACCTCTATTATTTGCATCGCCTGGATCCGGAAACGCCGATCGAGGACACGGTCGGGGCGATGGCCGAACTGGTGACACGGGGCAAGGTCCGACACATCGGCCTGTCCGAAGTGGCGCCGGCCATTCTGCGTCGCGCCATGAGGGTTCACCCCGTCACGGCGTTGCAGACCGAGTACTCCCTTTGGGATCGGGAGGTGGAGGGCGGTATCCTGGACAGTTGCCGAGACCTCGGTATCGGGTTCGTGGCGTATAGTCCGCTTGGACGTGGGTTTCTTACCGGAAGGATTCGTAGCCGGGACGATCTGGAAGACGGTGATTGGCGTCGCGGGGCGCCACGCTTTCGGGCCGATAACCTCGCGACCAATCTTCGGCTTCTCGCGCGCTTCGAAACCCTGGCCGCCGACAAGGGGTGCACGCCGGGGCAACTGGCGTTGGCGTGGCTCTTGGCGCGGCGCGAAGACGTGGTCCCAATCCCAGGGACCCGCCATGTCGCGCGGCTCGAGGAAAACTGGGGTGCTCTCGATCTGACACTGACGGCGGCCGATATGACAGCCTTGGAGGAGATGATGCCCGTGGGAGCCGCCACCGGAGCGCGCTATCCGACCTGACGGTCGCGCCGCTTGACCGGGCCGAGGGACCGGGCGATAACGGCGCCTCCGTGGTCGCGAGCCCGCTCCTGACGCGAAGACTTTAAGCAGCATGAACCGCATCTTTTCGGGCATCCAGCCCACCGGCAACCTGCATCTCGGCAATTATCTGGGCGCGATCCGCAACTGGGTCGCCTTGCAGACCGATTTCGAGGCGATCTACTGCATCGTCGATCTGCACGCCATTACCCTGCCGCAGGACCCCGAGCGCCTGCGCCTGAGCGTGCGCGAGGTCACCGCCGGGCTGCTGGCCGCCGGCATCGACGCCGAGCGGTGCATCGTCTTCAACCAAAGCGCGGTTCCCGGCCACAGCCAGCTCGCCTGGCTGCTCGCTTGCCTGACCCCGCTGGGCTGGCTCAACCGCATGACCCAGTTCAAGGAAAAGGCCGGCAAACAGCGCGAGAACGCCGGTCTCGGGCTCTATGCCTATCCGGTGCTGATGGCCGCCGACATCCTGCTCTACAAGGCCACCCACGTCCCCGTGGGCGACGACCAGAAGCAGCATCTGGAGCTGTCGCGCGATATCGCCGGGGCCTTCAACCGCCACTATGGGGTCGACTACTTCCCCTTGCCCGAGCCCCAGATTCTGGGCGCCGCGACCCGGGTAATGTCGCTCCGCGACGGCGGCAAGAAGATGAGCAAATCGGACATTTCCGAGTATTCGCGCATCAACCTCGCCGACGACGCCGACGCCATCGCCAAGAAAATCCGCAAGGCGCGCACCGACCCCGAGCCCTTGCCGGCGACCCTCGACGGTCTCGATGGGCGGCCCGAGGCGGCCAATCTGGTCGGCATCTACGCGGCCCTCGCCGATGAGACCCCGGCCCAAGTGCTGGCGCGCTTCGCCGGCGCCCCGTTCTCGACCTTCAAGCCGGCGCTGGCCGAGCTCGCGGTCGCGGTGCTGGGGCCGATCGGCGCCGAGATGAAACGCCTGGTCGCCGATCCCGGCCATATCGACGCCGTGCTGCGCCGGGGCGCCGAGCGCGCCGACGCCATCGCCCGGCGGCATCTGGCCGAGGTCCACGACATCATCGGGCTCCTCAACCCGTGACCGCGCCCGAGGACGCGGGCGGCCCCCGCCGGCGTCTATGGCCATGGCTGGCGGTGGCCGTGGTCGCGCTGGTCGCGCTCTACTATCCGGTCGGCATGGCCTGGATCAATCGCATCGACGACGATCCCGCCTTCTCGGGCGGTCTCGCCGACGGTGGCGGCAGCCGGGCGGTGGCGACCGCCATCGCCCTGATCGAGCGCGAGGTCGACAGCAATCGCTGGACCGCCAACGACCCCTTCTTCCTGCCGGCGGCGGCGCTCGACAACATGCCCAATTTCCAACAGGGCATCATCGCCGCCTTGTCGCGCTTCGCGATCGAGCTTTCCGATCAGATCGGTCGTACCCGGGGATCGAGCGAGATCGACCCCGATCTCAACAAGGCGGCCGGGTTGCTCAAATACTCGGGATCGGTGTGGATCTTCGACCTCTCGACCTCCTGGGCGCCGACCGCCTCGTCGGAGGCCCAGTACCGCGCCGCCGCCCGGGCGCTCGCCAGCTACAACACCCGCCTCGCCGAGGGCAACGCCGTGTTCGAGCGCCGCTCCGACAATCTGCTCGCCACCCTCGACCGCTTCGCGGCCGACATCGGCTCGTCCTCGGCCGCCCTCGACCGCCAGATCCGCGAGAACTCTAGCGCCTTGATCGACACCGGGGCCGACGATCTGTTCTATGCGGTCAAGGGCCGGCTTTACGCTTATTTCCTGCTGCTGCGCGACCTTCGCGCGGACTTCGCCAACGTCGTCGCCGAACGCCAGTTGGGACCGTCCTGGGCACAGATGCTGGCCAGCTTCGAGGCCGCCGCCGAGCTGTCGCCCTGGGTGGTGGCCAACGGCGCGCCCGACGGCATGGTCGTTCCCAACCACCTCGCGGTCCAGGGATTCTATCTCCTGCGGGCCCGGACCCAGCTTCGTGAGATCACCAATATCCTTTTGAAATAGAATGCCTTGACCGGTACCCCTGCCTTGGGAGAATGGCTGCCCGACAAGGCCCGGTTGCGGATCGGCCCGCGCCGGTGGCAGGATATGCCCAGGGTCGTTGGTCACCGATGGAGACGCCATGCCCGACGCCGCCACGCATGAGCCCGGACGGGTCAAGTATCTGGTTTGCGTCGATGGAAGCCCGGAGTCGCGGGTCGCGGTTCGTTTCGCCGGGCTGCGCGCCAAGAACACCAACGGCTTCGTCATTCTGCTGACGGCGATCGAACCGGCCGAGTTCCAGCACTGGATGGCGGTCGAGGACGTGATGCGCGCCGAGCGCCGCGACGAGGCCGAGAACTTCTTGCAGGACGTCGCCGCCGAGCTTTACGAATGGGCCGGGGTCAGACCCGCCTTCACGGTACGCGAGGGGCGGATCGGCGAGGAAATCCTGGCCGCCGTCGAGGAGGACCCGAGCATCGATTTCCTGGTCGTCGGCGCGGCCCCGGCGACGGCCAAGCACGGCAAGCTGATCTCCTTTCTCGCCGGCCAGGTCGCCGGCGGGTTAACGGTGCCACTGGTCATCGTGCCTGGTAACCTCAGCGATGAACAACTCGTTAACCTAACCTGATGCAGAATCGGACCGGGACGGATCGAGCCCCCGGGCGATGCCGTCGAACGAGGGATATCGAGCCATGAAACGCGTGTTGTTGGCGGCCCTGTTGTCGGTCGTGGCGCTCGTGGCCGCGCCGATCGCGGCCCGGGCCGATTTCGCCGCCGGGGTGCGGGCCTATGACGCCGGCAATTTCGCCACCGCCTTGCGCGAATGGTATCCACTGGCCAAGGCCGGCGATGCCCGCGCCCAGACCAATATCGGCCATCTCTATCGTCTCGGGCGCGGGGTCGCGGTGGATTACGGCGAGGCCCTGAAGTGGTACCGCCTGGCCGCCGATCTCGGCAACGCCCGCGCCCAGGCCAATCTCGGCAACATGTATCTCAAGGGCATGGGCGTCGACGCCGACCCGGCGGCGGGGCTGGCTCTGTTCCGCCAGGCGGCCGATCAGGATTTCGCCGTCGCCCAGCTTCATTTGGGCGATATCTATCGCCTCGGCGAATGGGTGCCGCGCAACGCGGTCGAGGCGGCGCGCTGGTATCGCCGCGCGGCCGAGCTCGGCCATCCGGTCGCGGCGTTGCAGCTCGGGCGGATGTATCTATGGGGCGATGGCGTCGCCCAGAATGACGGCGAATCGATCCGCTGGCTGCGGGCGGCGGCCGAGTTCGGGCTGGCGGTGGCGCAGTTCCAGGTGGCCGAACTCTGCCGCACCGGTCGCGGTGTCAAGCAATCGACCGCGAAGGCCGGCAAATGGTATCAATACGCCGCCGCGCGCGGCTACCAGGGCGCGGTCGCGCGCCTCGCCGGCGACGATGGGGCGCTGCCCGATCCCATCCACCAACTCGCGGCGGCGGCCGAGGTCGGCGACCCCGAGGCCCAGCTTCGCCTCGCCACCCTGCTGCGCACCGGCCAGGGCATCACCCGCGACGTCGAGGCGGCGCTGGAATGGTATCGCCGCGCCGCCGCCCAGGGCAACGGGCGCTCGGCCTATTACGTCGGCGAAATGTACCGCACCGGCGATGGCGTGCGCCGCGACGACGTGCTGGCGATGGCCTGGTACAAGCGCGCCGCCGTGCTCGGCGACGCCGACGCTCAATACACGGCGGCGACCATGTACAACGACGGCATCGGCACGCGCGTGCGTCTCGATCGGGCGCGCCAATGGTTCGCGCGCGCCGCCCGCCAGGGCGATGCCCGGGCCCAGGTCGAACTGGCGATCATGTATCAGCGCGGTCTCGGCGGCGCGGCCGATGTCGACGAAGCGATCTATTGGTACCGCGCGGCCGCGCTCCAGGGCGATGCGCGCGCTCGCCAACGCCTGACCGCGTTGTCGCCAGGCTCGCTTCCCGATGTGGCCAGGGTGACCGATGCCGCGCCGCTCCCGGCGGCGGCGCCCAGCGCGGCGCAACCGCTCCCGGCCGCGCCGGCGGCGAAGCCCACGCCGCCAGCCGTCGCGACCGAGGAGACGGCGGCCGCCGCGACCGAGGAGACGGTCGCGCCGACGCCATCGTCCGCCACGGGCGCCGACAGCGCCATCGCCGTGACCGAGGAGGCCCCGGCGGCTATCGCGACGCCGCCGGTGACTTCCGCGGCCGATGTCGCCGAACCGGACGCCGCGACGTCGGGGCTCGCGATCGACGCCGAAACGCCCGGCGACGCCAGTCCGCCATCCGCGCCGATTCCCGAGACGGCGACCGCCAAGATCGAGGAAGAAACGCCGGATGTCGCAACGCCGGATGTCGCAACGCCGGCGGCGCCCGTCGCGGCCGATGTCGCCGAACCGGACGCCGATACCGCGTCATCGTCTCCCACCGCCGCGATGTTGGAGAGCGATACGGAACCCCAGGCCAATGAACCCCAGGCCAGCGAACCCCCGGCCAGCGAAACGCCGAGCGTCGCTCTGGTTCCGACGCTGGGCGAGGGCGTGGCGTCGCCGCAGCCGGCGTCTCGGGCGATGGCCATCGCCGAACCGCATAGCGAGGAGCCGATCGCGGTCGAGCGTCTGCCGGCCCTGGACGTCGGCGAAGCTGAAGTGTCGGCGCCAGCGCCGGCCGCGCCGGATGCCGTCGCGTCGACGGCGTCGAACGCGGCCGACGCAGCCGAAAGCGATGCCTTGCCCGACGAGATCGCCGCCACCCCGTCGCCGACGCCAGAGGTCACGCCGGACACCGCCGAGCCGGACACCGCCGAGCCGGACACCGCCGAGCCGGACACCGCCGCGTCGCTCGCGCCGGACGCGGCCAGCGGACCCGTGGGCAATCAGGTGATCGACGAGAACGCGGCCGACGGGAACGTGGCTATAGCCACCGCCGACGCCGTCGCCCCCGCCACCGACGCGGCCGTGGCGACGGTCTCGCCGTCATCGTCGCAAACAGTCACCGACCCGCGCCCGCCCAATGCCGATGCCGGCGGCTTGGCGCCCAAGATCGACCTGCGCGACTACAACCTGTTCACCATCACCATTTCCGAACCCAAGAACACGGTGAGCTCGCAAGGCAAGTAGGGCGTTCGGGAGCCCTCCGCGCGAGACTTGTCACGATGTCCAGCTATTGTTCACGGAATGAACTTAGTGCTTGGCGTCTCGTGACGGATCGGCGAATTCCGGAACGGTATAAAGCCTTTGTGGCCTTTTGACGCCGCGCAACTGGAAAACCCCCACCGACGGGAGATCGAGGCCGCTGACGGCGGCGAAGGCTTGACTGACCAACAGCGGCGCGCCGGTCTCGTGGCACAGCGCCTCGATCCGGGCAACCAGATTGACGGCCGGACCGATGACCGTGAAATCGAGCCGGTCGGCGGCGCCGATGTTGCCATACATGACATCGCCGTAGTGGAGCGCGAGACTGGTTTCGAGCCGCGGCCGGTCGTCCCCGCGATTGAGCGCCGCGAGTCGGTCGAGCGCCTCGCGCGCGGCGGCGAGGGCATTCTTGGCGGCGCCGCATTCGCCATCGCTGCCCTCGCAAGGGAAGATCGCCAACACCCCGTCGCCCATGAACTTCAGCACTTCGCCGCCATGCGCGTGAATGGGGTCGACGATGCAATCGAAGTAGGTGTTGAGATGCTCGATCAACACATCGCGCGGTCGCGTTTCGCTGAGCGCGGTGAAGCCCCTGAGATCCGAGCTCCAGATCACCGTGCGCAAGGTCTGGCCGCTGCCGCGACGAATGTCGCCGGCGAGAACGCGTCGCCCCGCCGCCCGGCCGACATAGGTTTCGAGCACGGTGAGCGCGATCCTTTCGCGGACCGCGATCTCGAGCAGAAGCGCTAGAATCGGCATCATGTCTTCAAGGCCGTCGATCGCGGCGACCGCGAAGCCACCCGCCCGGCGCGTCGCCCAGGAAACCGCGTTGACGGTATCGTCGCCGAATGCCAGGGGCATGACCACGTAGTCGGTGAAGCCGGCCGCGCGAAGCTCGCGAACGATCGGGTAGGCGTCGTCGCCCGCGTTTTCCAGTCGGCGGCGAATGGTCGCGGCGCCGTCTTGGATGGCACGCACGGGGCTGTCCCGGAAGGCCGGGGAGGAAATATTCTCGGCCGGAAAGCCGTGCGCGCTCACGGTGTCGTGGGCGGCGTCCCAGATGAACGATTCGGCGCCGAGCTGTGGGTGGAGAACGCGCAAATGAAAGGACGCGCGCGCCAGCGGCAGCCCGGCCGCGACCAAGCGTCGGCACAAGGCGCCGAGAAACGCCCCCGGGCCAATGGTTCGCCGGGCCTCGCGCAAGAGCCAGTCGGTGACGGCGGCGGCATCGAAGCCGCCGGCCACGAATTGCGCCGGATGCGATTCTGCCATGTTCGCGACGGGGGTTGAACTGCCCCCGATTTTATCCCATCCTTGTCGCGCTCCCTAGCGATTTCCCTCGGCCGCCACCGGACGATGGTGACGCGATCCGGGAAATCACGCGGGACCGCGTGGGACGGCGCGGGTGACGGATCGCCACGATTCAATAGGGCGACCGCCCCGAGGAGGATCACGGACCAGGAAGGAACAGTCGCCACCGATGCGGTCAGCGCCGGCGTTGATCGACGCGATGACTACAGGGGTCGTCGCGGAACGGTCGACGAAACCCGGCGTGGCGGCGGACGGGCGCTCAATGAAACTCCCAAGGGACCCGCGCGGGCGATGCCCCGCTTCGGCTTCGCGCCGATTGCGCGCTCGACGGGCCAAAAAAGGGGGATGCGAGAGGCATTATGAACAGCCGGACATCTCTTCGTTTCGATTACGTGGCCCTGGTGGCCATCGCGGTTTGCGTGACCATGCTTTATGGCATCGTGCTCGGCGAACGCCTGGCGCGGGTTCCGACACCGGCGGTGATTGGCGCGCCGGCGGCGCCTCCCGACGGATCGGCGCCCGTGGATCGAGCCCCCGATCGCGCGGCGATGGCGTCGCCGCCGGCGGCGGCGCGCATCGGGCATGTGGCCGATGCCCGTATCGACGATTTGTCGACCCTTTTCCAGCGCGCCGGCTACGAACTCGATCGCATCCGAAGAGGGGTTCGGAAAGTACCGCCGATCCTGGTCGACCGGGTGCCGATCGATCTCGCCTCCCTCGCCTCGCCGGGCGAACGCAAGCGCTTGTTCATCAAGCTCGCCCTGCCTTTGGTGCTGACCGCCAACCAGCGCATCCTGGACGATCGCGAACGATTGATGGCGCTGCGCCAGAGAATGCGAAACGGGGTTCGCTCGCTGGGGCCGCGCGACAGCCTGTGGATCGCCCGCATGCACGCGCGTTACGGTCTCGACCGATACGATCTCGACGCGCTGCTCGAGCGGATGGACATCGTGCCGCCGTCGTTGGCGCTGGCCCAGGCGGCCGAGGAATCGGGCTGGGGCACGTCGCGCTTCGTGCGCGAGGGCAACGCCCTCTTCGGCCAGCATACCTATAAGCCCGGCCAGGGCCTGGTGCCGGCGCGACGCGATCCGGGCAACACCCACGAAGTTCGAATCTTCAACCGGCTGCTCGATTCGGTGGCGTCCTACATGTTCAACCTGAACAGTCACCCGGCCTATCGCGAATTCCGCCGGGCCCGCGCCATCCAGCGCCGCTCGCGGGGCTCTCTCGACGGCTTCGCGCTGGTCGCCACGTTGACGCGCTACTCCGAACGCGGCGGCGCCTATATCAAGACCATTCGGTCGATCATCGAGACCAATGGCCTCGCCGCCTTCGATCAGGCCAGCCTCGACGGTCGCCTGCCGTTCGACCGCCGCGATCCGGCGATCTAGACCATTTTCCGGTCACCTTTACGCGGTAAAGGCGACCTGCGTTCAATCGCCACGCAGGCTCCCGCCGCACGAGCGGCGGCCCGCGCTTGCGGGCTGGCGCGATCCGACGATTTAGCCGAAGGCCAGCGATCTAGCCCCGGGCCGGCGGTCCGATTTCGCGCCTAGCCACCGCCGGGCGGCACCAGGAACTGCATGCCGAACCAGCGCCAGCGCCCCTCGGGTCCCGGCAGGGTGCAGTTGATACGCGAGCGTCCCGGTGGCAACGGCCGGTGCAAGCGGACCTCGATCCGGCGCGGTCCCAGGCGGAGAAGCTCGGGCTTGTCATCGACCGAGGGGAAGCAGTCGAGGGCGCCGAGATCGCCCACGTCGGCGGTCACCGTGAAGCCGAAAGGCGGCGGGTTGACGCCCAGCAGCGGGTCGCTCGGGGTCACGTCGGCGACCGGCAGCGGCAGGGCGTTGGCGACCAGGCGAAAGCGGGAAATCTTGCCGTAGTGCTCGTTGAGCGCGAAGCGGGGGATGGCGAAGCGGTCGCCGCCGGCGAAGGCGACACCCGAGTGCTGGCCGAGGGCGGCGTCGAAGCCGGCTTCGATGACGATCTCGCGCAGCGCCGAGCCGTATTCGCCATAGGGATAAGCGAACAGGCGCGGCGCCTGGCCGAGCTCGGCCTCGAAGCGGTGCGTCGCCTTGGCGATATCGGACCGGTTGGCGGCGGCGTCGGCGAAGGCCATGTGGGCGTGGGCGGCGCCGTGGTTGCCGATCGTCACCCCGGCCTGGGCGAGTTCGCGGATCTGATCCCAGCTCATCATCCCGCGCGCGCCGGCGTCGACCGGGTCGGTGGCGACGAACAGCGTGAAGGGCAGGCCGGCCGCCTTGAGCCGGGGCCAAGCCTGGTCGTAGACCGAGCGAAAGGCGTCGTCGATGGTGATCGCCAGGGCGCGATCGGGCAGCGGCTTGCCGGCGGCCAGCGCGGCGACGATCTCGGGCAGCGGCATCACGTTATAGCCGCCCGACGTGAGCTCGGCGAGATGGGCCGCGAACTGATCGAGCCGGATGTTGGTCGAGGGCAGGGCGCTCTCGCCGAAACGATGATACATGACGATCACCGCCGAGGGCGTGACGGCGTCGCCGGCGGCGCGGGCGCCCGCCGGCGCAGAGAGAAGGCCGACGGCGATGGCCAGCGCCGAGCAGAGCCGCGCCGCCGCCCCCCATCGGCCGGTCATTCCCGCCTCCGCCTCACGTCGATCCCCCTCGCATCATCCGCGTGCCGGCGGCGGCGTCGGTCAGCAGCGGATAGCGCCGCGCCGCGAAGAGCTGGTAATGCCACCATTCGCAGCGGTAATGATCCCAGCCGGCGGCGGTCATGATGCCCAGCAGGAGCAGTCGGTTGCGCTGGGCCTCGGGCTCGATGTCGGTGCGCGCGTGATGGGACAAGGGAGTGAAGGCGTCGACTTCGGTGCCCATCGCCAGCGCCCGCCCGGCGCCGTCGATCAAGGCGAGGTCGATGGCGACGCCGCGCGAATGCGGCGAGCCGCGCCGGGGGTCGGCCAGGAACTCGGGGTCGGGTCGCCACGCCCACAGGGCCCATTGCGCCTCGGTCGGGCGGAAGGCGTCGTGGACCCGCAGTCGCAGGCCCAGCGCGCGGGCCAGCGAAACCGCCCGCTCCAGGGCCGTGGCGGCGTCGGGGTGCAGGAAACAGGCGGCGCGGCCATAGACCGGCGCACCGGTGAAGTTGACGCTTCCCGCGTACATCAGGTCGACCTCGACGTCGAACGCCCGAGGGGCGATCTCGACCAGCACCGATGGACCTCCGCGCGTGTTATGCTGCCAAGCGTGGCCCATCTTATCACCCGCGCGACATGAGACCAGCCCCGATGACCTTGCCCGCCGCCGACGCCATGAAGGTCCTGGCTCTCGATACCGCGACCGCCGCCTGCTCGGTCGCGGTTACCGCCGGCGCGCGTATGCTGGCGCGACGTTCCGAAATCATGGTCCGGGGCCACGCCGAGGCGCTGATGCCGATGGTCGAGGCGGCGATGGCCGAGGCCGGCTTGGGCTATGGCGATCTCGATCTGGTCGCCACCACCGTCGGCCCGGGCAGCTTCACCGGCCTGCGCATCGGCCTGGCCACGGCCCGGGGCATCGCCCTCGCCGCCGGGGTGCCGGTGACCGGGGCGACCACGCTCGAGGTCTTGGCGCATGGAGTTTCCAATTTGGAAACCGTGGTCGCGGTGCTGACCGCGCGTCGGGGCGAGGTCTATGCGCAGGCCTTCGATCGCGCCCGTCTGGCGCTGGCGCCGGCCATGGTGCTGAGCCCGGTGGCGCTGGCGGCGGGCCTGCCGGAGGGGCCGCTGGTTCTGGTCGGCGACGGCGCCGAGGCGGTCGTCGCCGCGCTCGATGGCGGGAGCACGGGGATCCGCGCCGCCGTCGCGCCAACCCTGCCCGACGCCGCCGTTCTCGCCCGCCTCTGCGCCGATCGCGTCGCCGCCGAGGGGCCGCCCGCGCGCCCCCCGTCGCCGCTTTATGTGCGTCCCCCGGGGGCGCGTCCATCCGTCTGAGCGGAAATTATACAATGGCCGACATCCCCACCCCGGCCGAGGCCGCCGAGATCGCCGTCGCCACCGTCGCCGATAGTGACGGCCTGGCGGCGCTGCACGAGGCCTGCTTCGCCTCCCCCTGGAGCCGCGACGCGATCGCGACCCTGGTGACGACGCTCGGAGGGTTCGCCCTGTTAGCCCGGGTCGATGGCGCGGCGGTGGGGTTCGTCGTCTGCCGGGTGGCCGCCGACGAGGCCGAGATGCTGTGCCTCGGCGTCGCGCCCGCGTTTCGCGACCGGGGGATCGGCCGGGCGCTGACCGAGGCGGCGGCTGGCTGGGCGGCGGCCCTGGACGCGGCGACGCTCTACCTCGAGGTGGCCGAGGACAACGCCCCCGCGCGACGCCTCTACGACCGCGCCGGATTCGCTTCCGTCGGTCGCCGCCCGGGCTATTACCGCCGCCCCGGCGACGCGCCCGTCGACGCCCTAGTGCTGGGGCGCGGCCTGGACGATCATCGCTTGAGCAGGCGCAGGACGTGAATGCCCGGATGGTCGGGGTCGGCGGTCAGGCATAGCACCTGGTCGCCTTGTTCGACCACCGAGCGGGGGACGTTTTCGAGCGGCTCTCCGGCGCCGAGACGGACTTCGGCGATCTCGCCGCTTGACATCCGTTCGATCAACAATTTAGTTTTCACGAACGTCATCGGACAGATATCGGATGTTATATCCAGGTAATAGTCCGCGTTCCCAGTCGCCGTTTCGTGCGTCATATTCCCGCTTTCTTGATTTCGTTATTGGCTCACACCATCTGATTTGGGTCGCCGTGGCCTAAATTCGGCTTCCGTGGCCCAAATTACTTGACTTGGAGGACAACGCAACATGTCCGAAACATCCAGTCCCGGCGCTCTTCTCGCCCTGACCGCCGATATCGTCGCCGCCCATGTATCCCATGCGCCGGTGGCGGCCGCCGATCTGCCCGATCTGATCCGCCAGGTTCACGCGGCGCTGGCCTCGGCCACCGGCGCGACGGCGGCGCCCGAACGCCCGCGCCCGGTGGTCTCGATCCGGCGCTCGGTCACGCCCGACTATATTATCTGCCTCGAGGACGGCAAGAAGCTCAAGATGCTGAAGCGCCATCTTCAGACCAGCTATGGCATGACCCCCGAAGCCTACCGCGAGCGCTGGGGCCTGCCGGCGGATTATCCGATGGTGGCGCCCAATTACGCCGCCCAGCGGAGCGCCCTGGCCAAGAAAATCGGCCTCGGCCGCAAGCCGGGCGCGCGCCGCCGCCGCTAGGGACGCGAGCGCGACCATGGCGAGAGCGACGACGCGGATCTCGACGATCGAACGCGCCTGTCTCGACAAGGGCCTCAAGATGACCGAGCAGCGGCGCCTGATCGGGCGCGTGCTATCGGACGCCGACGACCATCCCGACGTCGAAGAGCTCTATCGCCGGGCGCTCCGTATCGACGCCCGGATCAGCTTGGCCACGGTCTATCGCACCGTGCGCCTGTTCGAGGAGGCCGGGATTCTCGAGCGCCACGACTTCCGCGACGGGCGCGCCCGTTACGAGCCGGTCTCGACCGAGCATCACGATCACCTGGTCGATATCGACAGCGGCGCGGTGATCGAGTTCCACGACCCCGAGATCGAGGAACTGCAACGCCGGGTCGCCGCCAAGCTCGGCTATCGCCTGGTAGATCACCGCCTGGCCCTCTACGGCGTCCGGCTCGACAAGAAGAACCGCGACGGCTGAGCCCCGGGCCGCCGGTTTCCATGACTCCACCGGTTTTCTTGACTCGGCGCCGGCCGGTGCTACAGTCGCGCCATGACGTTTGCGTTGCAGGCACCGGGTACCGGGCGGCTCGGGCTCACTCGCCGCCATCGGTAGCGCCACGTTGAGCAAAAAGCTTTTCGTCAAAACCTACGGCTGCCAGATGAACGCCTATGATTCCGCGCGCATGGCGGAAATCCTGGCGCCGCTGGGCTATGCCCCGGTCGATCGGCCCGACGACGCCGACATGATCATCCTCAATACCTGCCACATCCGCGAAAAGGCGGCCGAGAAGGTCTATTCCGATCTCGGCCGACTGCGCCGCCTCAAGGCCGGGCGGGCGGCGGCCGGCAAGGCGACGACCATCGCCGTCGGCGGCTGCGTCGCCCAGGCCGAGGGGGCCGAGATCATGGCCCGGGCGCCCGGCGTCGACATCGTCTTCGGGCCGCAGACCTATCACCGCCTGCCCGAGATGCTGGCCCGCGCCAGCCGCGAGGGCGGCGGCGTGCTCGACACCGACTTCCCGGTCGAGAGCAAGTTCGACCATCTGCCGGGCGCCCGCGCGGTTCCCGGGGCTAGCGCCTTTCTCGCCGTGCAAGAGGGCTGCGACAAGTTCTGCGCTTTTTGCGTCGTGCCCTACACCCGGGGCGCCGAGCAGTCGCGCCCGGTGGCCGCCGTGGTCGCCGAGGCCGAGGCGCTGGTCGTCGGCGGGGAGCGCGAAATCACCCTCCTGGGCCAGAACGTCAACGCCTACCACGGCGATGGCGACGATGGCGGCGACCCTTGGAGCCTGGCCCGGCTGCTGCGTCGCTTGGCCCGGATCGAGGGGCTCGCGCGGCTGCGCTACACCACCTCGCATCCGCTCGACATGAGCGACGATCTGATCGCCGCCCATGGCGACCTGGAAGCCCTGATGCCGTTCCTTCATCTGCCGGTGCAGTCGGGCTCGGACCGGGTGCTGGCGGCGATGAACCGTCGCCACCGGGCCGATGACTATCGCCGGATCGTCGAGCGCCTGCGCGCCAGCCGCCCCGACCTCGCCCTCGGCAGCGACTTCATCGTCGGCTTTCCCGGCGAAAGCGACGCCGACTTCGCCGCCACCCTGGCCCTGGTCGAGGAGATCGGCTTCGCCCAGGCGTATTCGTTCAAATACAGCGCCCGGCCGGGCACCCCGGCGGCGGCGCTTCCCGGACAGGTGCCGGAGCCGCTCAAGGCCGAGCGCCTGCGCGCTTTGCAAGACCTGCTCGCGCGCCAGCAGGCGCGCTTCAACCGAGCCTGTGTCGGTCGCGACCTGGCGGTGCTTCTCGACCGCCCCGGCCGCCACCCGGGCCAGCTCGTCGGCCGCAGTCCCTACATGCAGGCGGTCCACGCCGATCTCGGAGGGCACGCGCTGGGGCGGATCGTCAGCTTGCGCATCGTCGCCTGCCACGCCAACAGCCTCGCCGGCGCGGTGACGACGGGCGACTTGGCCGCACTGGCGGGCGCCGAGGCGTGAGGCGGCCCGTGCAATCCACCGGCGGGGAGACCACTCGGCAAGCATCCCGGCAAGCCACGCGCGCGCCGCGGGCGCGGCCGCTCTACGTCACCTTCGACGACAACGCGGTGCTGCCGCAGCTTTTCGGCGAGCACGACCGCCATCTGGCGCGGATCGAGCAGAAACTCGGCGTCGCCCTGGCCTCGCGCGGCAACCGGATCGCCATATCCGGGCCGCCGTCGCCGTCGCGGGCGGCGAAGGCGGTGCTGGATGGGCTCTACGCGCGCATCAAGCGCGGCGTCGACGTCGACGCGGCCGAGGTCGACGCCGCGCTGCGCCACGCGGCCGAGGGCGGCGAGGACGCGGTCGGCGGGGTGCGGGCCTGGGACAAGGCGCTGGCGGTGGCGACGCCCAAGCGCCGCATCACCCCGCGCTCGCCGATGCAGGCGGCCTATCTGCGGGCGCTGGCCGAGAGCGACCTGGTGTTCGCCCTCGGTCCGGCCGGCACCGGCAAGACCTATCTCGCGGTGGCGATGGCGGTCGAGATGCTGAACGCGGGGCGGGTCGACCGCATCGTTCTTTCGCGGCCGGCGGTCGAGGCCGGCGAGCGCCTAGGCTTCCTGCCCGGCGATCTGCGCGACAAGGTCGACCCCTATCTGCGGCCGCTCTACGACGCCCTGTTCGACATGATGCCCGGCGACAAGGTGCGCTGGCGGCTAGAGAACGGCGATATCGAGGTGGCGCCGCTGGCCTTCATGCGCGGGCGCACGCTGGCGCGCTCCTTCGTCATCCTCGACGAGGCCCAGAACACCTCACCGGTGCAGATGAAAATGTTCCTGACCCGTCTCGGCGAGCGCTCGCGGATGGTGGTGACCGGCGATCTGTCGCAGATCGACCTGCCGTCCGAGGTGCCCTCGGGCCTGCGTCACTCGCTCGATATATTGGCGGCGGTCGAGGGGGTGAGCGCGATTACCTTTACCGACGCCGACGTGGTGCGTCACGACCTCGTCACCCGCATCGTCCGCGCCTACGACGCGCACGAGAAGCCGCGATGACCGACGACGACCCTCCGCGAAGTCCCGCGCGCCGGGGGCCGGCCGCGACCGTCGACGCCCTAACCGTCGATATTGTCGTCGTCAGCCCTGCTTGGCGCCAAGCCGTCGACCGGGTCGAGGATAGTTGCCGCGCCGCCGCCCTGGCGGCCCTCGATGCCGCCGATCAAGCCGTGCCGGGGCTCGAAATCGGCATCCGCCTGAGCGCCGACGACGAGCTGCGCGACCTCAACCGCCGCACCCGAGGCCGCGACGCGCCGACCAACGTGCTCGCCCTGGCCCTGACCGATTATCGCCCCGGGGAGCGGCTGCCCGCGCCCCCGGGCGGCGCGCCGCTGGCCCTGGGCGACGTGGTGCTGGCCGATGGCGTGGTAATCGCCGAGGCGCGCCGGGCGGGCAAGCCGGTGGCCGATCATCTGCGTCATCTGGTGGTTCACGGCGTCCTTCACCTGCTCGGCCACGATCACCAGAACGATGCCGAGGCGCGGGTCATGGAGGGCTTGGAGAGCGTGGCGCTGGCGACCCTCGGCGTCGCCGACCCCCACGCGCCGAACCGGGTGAGCGGATGATGGCCGACGACGTTCCCAAATCCGCGACCGACGCCGTCACCGACGCGCCCCGTCCCGGCCTGCGCGAGCGCCTGCGCGGTCTGTTGCGGAGCCTGGCCGGGCGGCGCAACGGCGCCAGCCTGCGCGACAGCCTGTAAGAAATCATCGAGCGCGATGCCGCCGAGGCGGACTCGATCGATACCGAGGAGCGCGGCATGCTCCTCAATCTGCTTCGTTTCGGCGAGCTGCGGGTCGACGACGTCATGGTGCCGCGCGCCGATATCGTCGCCATCGAGACGTCGGCCTCGCTCGACGACGTGGTCGCGACCATGCGCGACGCCGGCCATTCGCGATTACCGGTCTTTCGCCAGACCCTCGACGACGTGGTCGGCATGGTCCATGTGCGCGATCTGCTGCGCTACTGGGGCGCGCCGCGTTCCTTCGCTCTCGACGAGATCATCCGCCGGGTGCTGTTCGTGCCGCCGTCGATGCCGGTCGGCGACCTGCTCTTGCAAATGCGCGTCACCCGTATCCATATGTCGGTGGTGGTCGACGAGTATGGCGGGACGGACGGCTTGGCCACGATCGAGGACCTGATCGAGGAGATCGTCGGTGAGATCGAGGACGAGCACGACAAGAGCGCCCTGCCCTTATTGGTCGACCTTCCCAACGGCGTCGTCGAGGCCGCCGCCCGGACCCCGATCGAGGAGATCGAGGCGCGGCTCGGCCAGGCGCTGGTGTCGGCGGATCATGACGAGGACATCGATACCCTGGGCGGGCTGGTGGTCTCGCTCGCCGGCCGCGTGCCGACACGCGGCGAGTTGATCGCCCATCCCGCCGGCTACCAGTTCGAGATCGTCGATGCCGACCCGCGACGAGTCAAGCGCCTCCGCATCCGCCGCCTCGCCCCGCGCGACGCCGCCGGCTAGCGCCGTCCCGGCGCCGCCGGGGAAGATCGGCGCCGCCTTCTCCGGCCTGCGCGCGAGCTTCGTCGTGCTCGCCGGTTGGCGGCGGGCGGTGGTCGCCATGCTGCTCGGGGCCGCGGCCACCGCCGCGCTGCCGCCGGTGGGCGTGCCGCCGCTGCTGGTGGTCGCCTTCACCGGCCTGGTCTGGCTGATCGACGGCACCCGGGGGGCGCGCGCCGCCGCCGCCGTCGGCTGGTGGTTCGGGCTCGGCCATTTCGTCGCCGGGCTCTACTGGTTCGCCTTCGCGCTTCTGACCGACCCGGCCCGCTACGGCTGGTTGATCCCGCCCGCCATTCTCGGCATTTCGGCGGTTCTGGCGCTCTATTTCGCGGCCGTCGCGGCCATCGCCCGCCTCTGTCCGGCCGGGCCGATGCGGGTGGTCGGGCTGGCGCTCGCCTGGACCGCCGCCGAGTTGCTGCGGGCGCGGCTTCTGACCGGCTTTCCCTGGAACCTGATCGCCAGCGCCTGGACGATCTCGGACGCGATGATGCAGACCATGGCGCTGGTGGGCGCCTACGGCCTCGGCCTCATTACCGTGCTGGCGGCGGCGATGCCGGCGACCCTGGTCGGCGCGGGGCGGCGACGCTGGTTGCCGACGGCGCTGACCACGGCGCTTTTGCTGGCCGCCTGGGCGGGCGGCGCCTGGCGGCTCAACGGAGGCTCGACCGCCTTCGTCGACGGCGTCCTCCTGCGCCTGGTGCAGCCCAATATCGCCCAGACCAACAAATGGAAGCGCGATCGCATGGCGGCCAATTTCGACCGCGTTCTCGGGCTCGTCCGAAGCTCTGGTTTCACCGCCGTCACCCAGGTCATCCTGCCCGAGACGGCGGTTCCCTATCTGATCGGCGAGGACGTCGTGGCCCGGCTCCGGCTGGCCGCCGCGACACCCCCGGGCGGGCTACTGATCACCGGCGCCATCCGCCGCGAGCGCGCCGCCGATGGCACGCCGCGTCTGTGGAACAGCCTCTACGCGATCGAACCGTCGGGGGCGGTGGCCGGTGTCTACGACAAGTTCCATCTGGTGCCCTTCGGCGAATACGTGCCCTTCCGCCGCCTGCTGCCGGTGACCAAGCTGACCGCCGGCTCGATCGACTTCTCGGCCGGGCCGGGGCCGCGCAGCCTGCGCCTGCCGGGGTTGCCGCCGGCCGGCCCGCTGATCTGCTACGAGGTGATCTTTCCCCACCAGGTGGTGGACCCCAGCGACCGCCCGGCCTGGCTCTTGAACATCACCAACGATGCCTGGTTCGGCATGTCGAGCGGCCCTTACCAGCATTTCGCCGCCGCCCGCATGCGCGCCGTCGAGCAAGGATTGCCGCTGGCGCGGGCGGCCAACAACGGCATCACCGGCGTCATCGACCCTTACGGCCGGGTGATCGCCCGGCTCGGCCTCGGCCAGACCGGGGTAGTCGACGCGCCCTTGCCGGTCGCCCTCGCCGCGCCGACGCCTTACGCCCGCTTCGGCGACGCTATTCCGCTGGGGTTGATCGCGGTCGGGTCGATCGGGCTGTTGGCCTGGATCCGCCGGCGGCGGCCAAGCTGATGGTTAACACCACGTTAACATGGCGGCCGGCGCCCGCGCGGTAGGGCGCAACCCTGGCCTCCGCTTTGCGCAATGGTGGCGGCGGGCCGATTGCGCTATGGCATGGGACATGCTCGCCACGACTGTAAAGGCGGGCGCGTCGCCGGCGGTTCGGGGCGCGCTTTGGATGGCGACGAGCTGTGTGTTCTTCGCCATCATGACCGGGTTCATCCGCTACGTCACGGGCTCGCTCGACCCGCTGATCGTGGTCTTTTTCCGCAATCTCTTCGGCCTTCTGGTGATGCTGCCGTGGCTCTCGCGATCGGGCCTCGGCGTCTTGCGCACGCAGCGGCTGCCGCTCTATTCGGTGCGGGCGCTGATCTGGCTCTGCGCCATGACATCGTGGTACATGGCGATCTCGGCGATGAACCTCGCCGACGCGGTGGCGCTGAGCTTCACCACTCCCTTGTTCGCCACCGTGGTCGCGGTGCTGGTGCTGGGCGAGGTGGTGCGGCTTAGGCGCTGGTCGGCGGTCGCCATCGGCTTCGTCGGCGCCATGATCATCCTCCGCCCGGGTTTCGAGGAGATCACGCCGGGGGCCTTCCTGGTCCTCGCCTCGGCCGGCTTCATGGCCGTCGGCGTGGTGGTGATCAAACTCTTGTCGCGGACCGAGAAGCCGGCCGCGATCGTCTTTTACATGGTGCTGTTCCTGACCCCGGCCTCGCTGGTGCCAGCACTGTTCGTGTGGCAGACCCCGACCCCGACCGAGTTCTTCTGGCTGGCCGGTATCGGCGCCGTCGGCACCCTCGGCCATCTCAGCATGACCCGCGCCTACAGCATCGCCGACGCCACCGCCGTGCTGCCGTTCGATTTCCTGCGCCTGCCGGTGGTCGCGGTGATCGGCTACGTCGCCTTCGGCGAGGTGCTCGATATCTGGACCGGGATCGGGGCGACGATCATCATCGCCTCCTCGGTCTACATCGCCCACCGCGAGGCGTTGCACGAGCGCCGGCTCACGGTGCCGCCGGTCCGTCCCGACGGGGTGGTGGCGACGGGCGCGCGATAAGCATGACGTTGAGCGCGCCCAAGGCGGCGTAAAGCCGGTCGAAGGCGGCCTTGAAGGCGAACCAGTCGACCTTTTTGTTTTGGGGAAGCGCCCGGTGGATGGCGCCGAGATCGCGCCGGCCGTCGACCAGGGCCAGGATTTCGACCGCCAGCGGCGGCAGGTCGTAGACCAGCCCGATCCCTTCGAGCTCGGCCTTGACCCGGCCGCCGCCGCGCAAGGACCGCGCCATCGCCGCGCCCACCGCCTCGCGCAGAAGCGGCACCGCGCGGGCGCTATCGGCGCGGGCGACGGCATCCGCCGCCCGGGCCTCGGAAACGACGTAAAAGACATGGCGCTTGAGGGTGCCGCCGAGCAGCTCGGCGAAGGCGGCGCGCGCAAGCCAGGGAAGGCCCTCTAGGCGCTTCAGCAGGGCCGGGTCGGCGATCAGATTGGCCGGGTCGTAGAGCGCCGGCTCGATGAAGCCGGTGATCGCCAGCCCCGCCGCCGCCGCGAGGGCCGCGACCTCGGGCACGGTATAGGCGCGGTCGCGGCTGTGCAGGAACAGATCGTAAAGCCCGGCGTCGCCGCCGGAGAGGTGGTCGCCGACGTAAGGGTTGCGCTTGAGCCAGTTGCTCGCCGGCAGGGCGGCGTGGAGCCGCCGGGCGAGGGCCAGGCGGGCCGGGTCGGGATCGTCGCCGGCGATCAGGCGCAGCATCGCCTGCATGTGATAGACGCCGATACGGCCGAGCGCGCCATAGACCATCAAACCCATGCCGCCGCCCTCGGCCAGCGCCGCCGCCAGCGCCCGCAGCCCGGCCTCGGGATCGGCCAGATGATGCAGGACGCCGCAGCAATCGATGTAATCGAAGCGGCCGAGGTCGCGCTCTCCGAGGTCGAGCAGCGAGCCCTGGTGGAAATGGATAATGTCGAGCCCGCGCGCCTTCGCCCGCGCCTCGGCGATGTCGCGCGCCGCCCGCGAGACGTCGAGATGGACGACCTCGGCCGGCCAGCCGCGCCAGGCGAGCTGCTGGGCGAGCATGATGGCGCCGTCGCCGGTGCCGCCGCCGGCGATCAAGGCCCTGAATGGGCGGCTGGCGTCGAAGCGACCGGCGGCGAGGCGGCCGGCGAAGACGTAGTGGTTGATCTCGTCGAGATGGCTGGGCGAGCCGACGATCAGGCGCCGGGCCTCGTCGGCGGGGTCGCGCTCGGGATAAGGATAGGCGTCGTATTGCGCCCGCACGCGATCGTCGTTCGCTTGCTCGTCGTCGCGGCGGTCGGCCATCGACGCTCGGGCGTCAGTCGGGCCAGCCGGGGGCGGGGCGCACCTCGCCCACGCGGCGCCCCGCGCGGTTGTAGAGGGCCACGGTCATGACCTCGGCCAAGCGCCGGGCGAGGGCGTCGTCGATGGCGCCGAGACGGCGCAGCACGGCCGATATGGCGACGCTGGAAGCGCGCCCGGCGCCGTCGTCGATCTTGACCGCGACCCCGAGCCCTAGCCCCGGCACCGCCGCCGCGTAGACCCCCTCGGCTCCGGTCTTGCCGATGATGCGGCCTTCGGCGGCGCTGTTTAGGGCGGTGCAGAATCGCCCGGTGCCAGCCATCAGCTCGGGTCGCGCCGCCATCGCCGCCTGGATGCGCCGGATCGCCGCCGCCCGCGCTGGCGCCAGGTCGGACGGATCGGCGAAGCGCGCGAAGGCGGTGGCCAGCGAGGAGAGCGCGATGGCGATGGTCGGAATACCGCAGCCGTCGATCCCCAGCGGCGCCGTATCGAGCGCTTGCCCGGACATCTCGGCGATGACCCCGGCGACGCGGCGCTGGACCGGATGGTTGGCGCCGATATAGCCCCGGGTCGGCTCGCCCAGATGGCGGGCGGTGGTAAGAAAGCCGAGATGCTTGCCCGAGCAGTTGTTGTGGATCGCGCTGGGGGTTTCGCCGGCGGCGAACAGGGCCTCGGCCGAGGGCGCGTGCGAGGGCGCGTGGGCGCCGCATTCGAGATCGTCGACGGTGAGACCGATGCGTTTGAGCCAGCCCTCGGCGACCGCGATATGCATCGGCTCGCCGCCGTGCGAGGCGCAGGCGAGCGCGATCTCGGCCTCACTCAGCTCGAAGGCGTCGGCGGCGCCGCTCTCGATCAGCGGGATCGCCTGGATCGGCTTGATCGCCGAGCGCGGATAGACCGGCGCCGCGACGTCGCCCCAGGCATGAACCACGGCGCCGGCGCGATCGACGACCACGGCGGCGGCGCGATGGCGGCTTTCGACGATCGGGCCGCGCGTGACCTCGACGGCGAGCGGATTGGCGGCGACAGCGACGTCATCCGCTGACGGGTGGCGGGAATGGGCGGTATCGGGCATGGGCTGTCACCGAGGTCGTTAGGGCTTGCCTCGCGCCCGCGCCCGGTGCAGGTTTGGCGCCATGCGCGGTTACTTTGGCATCGGTGTCGAGGATATAAGCAAGCGGGTCAACCTCGGCAACCTGTTTCGCTCGGCCCATGGTTTCGGCGCCAGCTTCGTCTTTACCGTCGACACCCCGCTCGGCCGCGGCGAGGCGACCGGCGATACCTCCAAGACGCCCGATCAGGTGCCCCTCCATCACTTCGACGAGGTCGCCGCGATGACCCTGCCCCGGGGCTGCGAATTGGTCGGCATCGAATTGCTCGACGAGGCGGTGGCACTGCCGAGTTTTCGCCACCCGCGCCGCGCGGCTTACGTGCTGGGACGCGAGCGGGGCGCGCTGTCGCCGGCGATGGTCGCGCGCTGCGACCATCTGGTGCGCATCCCGACCCGCTTCTGCATCAATCTGGCGACCGCCGGGGCGATCGTCATGTACGACCGCCTGCTGAGCCTCGGCCGCTTCGCCGGGCGCCCGCTCCACGCCGGCGCCGAGCCCGAACCCTTGCCGCCGCATGTCTTCGGCGAACCCCGACGCCGCCAGGCGCGGGTCGAGCGATGAGCGGGCCGAGCGACGCGGGCGCTGGCTTGAGCCAACTCGGCGCAAGGGTCGCCTTGCCGCCCTCGCCCGAGGCGGCGGTGATCGAGCGAATCGCCAACCCGAGCCCCGAGCACCGCTATCTGGTGCGCTTCGCCTGTCCCGAGTTCACTTGCCTGTGCCCGGTCACCGGCCAGCCCGATTTCGCCCATCTGGTGATCGACTACGCGCCCGACGGCTGGATCGTCGAGAGCAAGTCGCTCAAGCTCTATCTGGGATCGTTCCGCGATCACGGCGGCTTCCACGAGGCGACCACGGTGGCGATCGCCCGGCGGCTGGTCGACGAACTGGTACCCCTGTGGCTGCGCATCGGCGGTTATTGGTATCCGCGCGGCGGCATCCCGATCGACGTTTTCTACCAGACCGGACCGCCGCCCGAGGGTCTCTGGCTGCCCGACCCCGGGGTCGCGCCTTATCGCGGTCGCGGCTGACGCGGGCCGGGCTCTCGTATATGATCAGCCATCATCCAAGCCAAGTAGTCATCCAACCCCCAATGTTGAGTAGAGATCGCCCCCCATGCTGTTTCGCTTGATCCCCGCCGCCGTTCTCGCCGTCGCCCTGGCCGTCGCCACGCCGGCCGCCGCCCAGAAGATCGAGGTTCTGGGCGTGTTCAAGGATTGGACCGCTTACAAGACCACCCAGGGCGGCCAGCCGCTCTGCTACATGGCCTCGAAACCCAAGAAGGACGAGGGCAAGTACAAGAAGCGCGGTGACATCTACGCCATGGTCGCCCACCGCCCGGCGGCCAAGGCCAACAACGTCATCAGCATCCGCGCCGGCTACACCTACAAGGCTGGCGGCAAGCCCAGGCTCAAGATCGGCGGCAAGACCTTCACCCTGTTCTCCAACGAGGACAAGGCCTGGGCCACCAACGCCCAGGCCGACCGGGCGATCGTCAAGGCGATGAAGGGCGGCCGGACGATGATCGTCACCGGCGTCTCCTCGCGTGGCACCAAGACCCGGGACACCTATTCCCTGCTCGGCTTCTCCGCCGCCCATCGCGCCATCGGCAAGGCCTGCAAGGTGAAATAGGCGGCATTCCGGCCCTTGCCGCGGGGTTGCGCGGGCGTATATCAAGGCGACCATGACCGCCCGCCCCGATCCCTTCGCCCCGCCGCCCGGAACCGACGCCGAGGGTCGCCTCGACCTGGTCGGACTCGGGCGCGCGGCGCTGGTCGCCGAGATGGCCTCGATCGGCGAAAAACCATTCCGCGCCAAGCAGCTCTGGCACTGGATCTATCATCGCGGCGCGCGCGACTTCGCCGCCATGACGACACTCGCCAAGCCGCTCCGCGCCCGCCTCGCCGAGCGCTATCGGATCGGCCGCCCGGCGGTGGTCGAGGACCATTGCTCGACCGATATGAGCCGCAAGTGGCTGCTGCGCCTGGACGACGGGCGCGAGATCGAATGCGTCCACATCCCCGAGAGCGATCGCGGCGCGCTCTGCGTCTCGTCGCAGGTCGGCTGCACCCTGGCGTGTCGCTTCTGCCACACCGGCACCCAGCGCCTGGTGCGCAACTTGGCGGCGGGCGAGATCATCGGCCAAGTGCTGGCGGCGCGCGACGCCATCGGCGAATGGCCGGCGCCCAAGGGCGGGCGGATGATCTCCAATATCGTCGTCATGGGCATGGGCGAGCCGCTTTATAACTACGACAACGTCGCGGCGGCGCTGGGCATCGTCATGGACGCCGAGGGGATCGCCATCTCCAAGCGCCGCATCACCCTCTCGACCGCCGGGGTGGCGCCGATGATCCGCCGCGCCGGGGCCGATCTCGGGGTCAATCTGGCGATCTCGCTGCACGCCGTCAGCGACGATCTACGCGACGAACTGGTGCCCTTGAACCGCAAATACCCGATCGCCGACCTGCTCGCCGCCTGTCGCGACTACCCGGCGAGCTCGAACGCCCGGCGCATCACCTTCGAATACGTCATGCTCAAGGGGATCAACGATAGCCCCGCCGACGCTCGCGCCCTGGTGCGGCTGATCGACGGCATCCCGGCCAAGGTCAACCTGATCCCCTTCAACCCCTGGCCCGGCGCGCCTTATGAATGCTCGAGCGGCGCCGCCATCGCCCGCTTCGCCGAAATCGTCAACGACGCCGGCTATTCCTCGCCCGTCCGCGGCCCGCGCGGCCGCGACATTCTCGCCGCCTGCGGCCAACTGAAATCCGCCAGCGAACGCGCGCGGCGGGGGATCACGCGGGTCGAGGTCGCGACACCCTAAGGATTATCCGCGATCAGGAACCTCCCGTGGCGTCTTTGTGAAGCTGTAATAGTTGAGCGGCAAGTTTATCGCCAAGAAATCGTTCTAGGGCCGTCACGTCCAGACGATCTTCCTTGCACGCCGCATCCGCCGTTTCCAGTGCATCGTAATAGGGAAATTTATCGTCGGATATCTGCTCGGGGATGGTCTTACTGCCGGGGAGTCGATAACCGAGCCGAATGCTTAGGATGGCATATGAAAGAGCGCGAGCCGTTCGCCCATTTCCATCGACGAACGGGTGTATCCAGTTTACGCGCCACATCGTGTAAGCAGACAGGTGGATCGGTGAACGATCCCAAGCGTCATTCACGTATTCGCACATCTCCTCGACCAGGGCCGGTACCTCTTCGGCGGGTGGTGGCGTGTGTGCGCTCCCGGAAATTTCAATGTGCATGGGCCGATAGACCCCTGCGTATTCATTCGTCCCGTCGGTCGCGACGCGGTTGAGAAGTAATATTGCCGACGGACGCAATCGAAAGCGTTTTTTCGAGGCGAGAGCGCCATCGATAATTTCGAGAACCGCATCGAACTGCCGAAGGGCGTTCCGCGCTTCTCGCCGGGCGAGTTCCTCGGTGTCGGACGGTATTTTTTCTTTTAGTGGTTTGCTCTTGCGATCGGACTCAGTCGTGGGCGACATCTTCGGCCGCCAGCGTGTTCGCCTCTTCGTCGATCATTTTCCGCGTGACACGCTCGTTCTCGATCTTGCTGTTTCCATACGCGAAGCTACGACGCTGTTCCTCTCGCTGTTCCCGTGTCATACGCGCCGTCCTTGATCGATCAAGGAGGGTTTGTAGATTTTTCGGCATGTCGATTCCTCTCAGGGACATTCCCAGGGCAGAATGAAGCACCCTCAATCCAGAACATCTCAACTATACACATATAGTGACGAATGGTTGGCAAAACCGGAGCAAATAGGGGCCGATCCCGTTCCGACGTCAGACACTCAAAACGTCAACCAGCGCCCCATCCCGGCCTGAGCGCGGGCGCTTGCCCCGCGTCTTGGGTGGCGTATAGTGCGCCCGCTATTTCCCCGCGTTCCCAACGGAGATCACGGCATGAGCGACGTCAAGAAGGTCGTGCTCGCCTATTCGGGCGGGCTCGATACCTCGGTGATCCTGCGCTGGCTGCAGGAACGCTATGGCTGCGAGGTGGTGACCTTCACCGCCGATCTCGGCCAGGGCGAGGAGCTGGAGCCGGCCCGGCGCAAGGCCGAGATGATGGGCATCGAGCATATCTATATCGAGGACCTGCGCGACGAGTTCGTGCGCGACTACGTGTTTCCGATGTTCCGCGCCAACGCGCTTTACGAGGGGGTCTATCTGCTCGGCACCTCGATCGCCCGGCCGCTGATCGCCAAGCGCCAGATCGAGATCGCCCACGAGACCGGCGCCGACGCGGTCGCCCACGGCTGCACCGGCAAGGGCAACGACCAGGTCCGCTTCGAGCTCGCCTTCTACGCGCTCGACCCCGATATCCGGGTGATCGCGCCGTGGCGCGAGTGGGATTTGACCTCGCGCGCGCGCCTCCTCGACTTCGCCGAGAAGCACCAGATCCCGATCGCCAAGGACAAGCGCGGCGAGGCCCCGTTCTCGGTCGACGCCAACCTCTTGCACTGCTCTTGCGAGGGCAAGGCGCTGGAGGACCCCTGGACCGAGCCCGGCGAGTACGTCTTCAGCCGCACGGTCGCGCCCGAGGACGCGCCCGACGTTCCGACCTATATCGAGATCGACTTCGAGCGCGGCGATCCGGTGGCCGTCGACGGCGAGCGATTGGGGCCGGCCGATCTCCTCGCCCGGCTCAACGCGCTCGCCGGCGACAACGGCATCGGTCGTCTCGACCTGGTCGAGAACCGATTCGTCGGCATGAAATCGCGCGGCGTCTACGAGACCCCCGGCGGCACGCTGCTGCACGCCGCCCACCGGGCGATCGAGAGCATCACCCTCGACCGCGGCGCGGCCCATCTCAAGGACGAGCTGATGCCGCGTTACGCCGAGCTGATCTACAACGGCTTCTGGTTCGCGCCCGAGCGCGAGATGCTACAAGCCTTGATCGACCACAGCCAGGAGAGCGTCACCGGCACGGTCCGGCTCAAGCTCTACAAGGGCTCGCTCCGGGTGGTCGGCCGCAAGTCGCCGGCGAGCCTCTATAGCGAGGCCCATGTCACCTTCGAGGAGGACAGCGTCTACGATCAGGCCGACGCTACCGGCTTCATCCGTTTGAACGCCTTGCGCCTCCGCCTGCTCAAGGCCCGGCGCGGCTAGCCCGGCGCCCCCCCGTCGCCCCCTCGTCACCACCTCGGCGCGGAAAAATCATGGACGGCGCCGCTGGCGAAGCCGATATAGTCGTCGATCCCCGGTATCGGCGCCGCCGCGACGCCGCCGGGTGATGGGTCTTGGCGCGGCGAACGGTCACGGGTGCGCGGCCCATGCGCGGCTTCGTCGGTTTCATGTTCGCGGTTCTCCTCGCCGGTCCGGCGCTGGGCGCCGGCCATGCCCGCCACTTGCGCACCGGCGAGACGATCGCGGTGATCGACGGCGACACCGTCGAAATCGATGGCGTGGCGCGCGATCTGAGCGGCATCGACGCGCCCGAACTGTCGCAGACCTGTCTCCTTGACGGCGGCACCTGGCATTGCGGCACGGCGGCGGCCTTCGCGCTCAAGAAGATCATCGATCTCGACGCCGCGATGATGACCTGCGCGCCGCCCAAGAACGCCACGACCGGTAACGGGGTGTCCCCCGACGATGGGGCGGTAGTCTGCGAGGTCGGCGAGAAGGATCTCGGCGTTCGCCTGCTGCGCGACGGCTATGTCGTCGCGGTCGCCCCCGTGACCCCGGGCTACGCCGCCGCCGAGGCCGCCGCGCGCGATGCCGGGCTCGGCCTTTGGCGCGGTCGTTTCGTGCCGCCGTCCGGGTGGCGCGCGGGCCGCCGCCTGGCCTACGAAACGCCCGCGCCCTGCGTGATCAAGGGCATTGCCGACGGCGCGGACGGCGCGCGCGTCTATTACGGTCCCACCGACGATGGCTACGACGCGGTCACCTCCGATCCGGCGCGCGGCGACCGCCGCTTCTGCTCGGACGAGGACGCCCGCGCCGCCGGCTGGACCCACGCCGGGGCGTCATGATCGCGCCTTTCAATGGTCGCGCGGCCCCCGGTTGCGTGAACTTCGGTCGCGATTTCTTCGCTCGCGGCGACGGCGGGTAGCATCGTGTCGGTCTCGCTCATCCGCCCGGTGCTGCATGTGATCGGCGTGCTGATCGTCATTCTCGGGCTGGCGATGCTGGTGCCGGCGGTCGTCGATCGGATTTACGCCAACCCCGATTGGCGGGTGTTCGTCGCCTCGGGCGCGGTGACCATGTTCGTCGGCATCACCCTGATCCTGGTCTTCAGGGGCGAGCACACCCTGGTGCTCACGCTCCGCCAGACTTTTCTCCTGACCACCCTGAGTTGGGTCATCCTGACCGCCTTCGCGGCCCTGCCGTTCCAGTTCTCGACCTTCGACATCGGTTATGTCGACGCTTATTTCGAGGCCATGTCCGGGATCACCACCACCGGCTCGACGGTGCTGGTCGGCCTCGACACGGCGCCGCCCGGAATTCTTCTGTGGCGCGCCATCCTGCAATGGCTGGGCGGCATCGGGGTGATCGTCATGGGGGTCGCCATCCTGCCGATCCTGAACGTCGGCGGCATGCAACTCTTGCGCACCGAATGGTCCGATACGTCCGACAAGGCGCTGCCGCGCACGGCCGAGATCGCCGCCGCCATGTTCCGAGTCTATGTCGCGCTGACGATTGCTTGCGCGGTGGCGCTGGCGGCCGAGGGGATGGCGCCGTTCGACGCCGTTACCCACGCCATGACCACGCTGTCGACCGGCGGCTTCTCGACCTCCGACGCCTCGATTGGCCACTACGCCAGCGCCGCCATCGAGTGGACGCTGGTGCTGTTCATGGTCTTGGGCGGGGTCACCTTCACGCTCTATATCCAGGTTTTCCATCGCGGGGTCGGGGCCTTGACGCGATCGAGCCAGGTGCGGACCTTCCTCCTCCTCCTGGCCCTGGCCAGCCTGATGGTGACGGTCTGGCGCTGGCGGATCGAGGACGTGGCCCTGGCCGAGGCGCTCAGGAGCGCGGTGTTCGGCGTCGTCTCGATCGCCACCACCACCGGCTTCACCACCACCGATTACAGCGCCTGGGGGCCGTTCGCGGTGGTGATCTTCTTCCTGCTCACCTTTTTCGGCGGTTGCACCGGGTCGACCAGCGGCGGCATCAAGGTCTATCGTCTGCAAATCCTGTTCCAGGCCGCCCAGCAGCAGATGGTGCGCCTGTTCAGCCCCCACCGGGTGGCGGTCGCGCGCTATGACGGCACGCCGATCCCCGATGCCGTGTTCCACTCGGTGGCCAGCTTCTTCTTTCTCTATATCGCCACCTTCGTCATCTTGGTGCTGGGCCTCGGCCTGATCGGCCTCGACCTCGACACCAGCCTGTCGGGCGCCGCCACGGCACTGGCCAACGTCGGCCCCGGGCTCGGCCCGGTGATCGGCCCGGCGGGCAATTTCGCGCCCCTGCCCGACGCCGCCAAGATGCTGCTCGCCGCCGGCATGCTGCTCGGCCGGCTCGAACTCTGGACCGTCTTCATCCTCCTCCTGCCGAGCTTCTGGCGCCGCTGAGGCGGCGGCCCGCAAGTCCCAAGATATTGGCCGACGCTGTTCCGGCAAGGTTGAGTGGTCCGTTGCGGTCACATATCATCGCTTGCGGGATTAGCGATTATCATCAATGATGTGGTGCGCGGGACTGAATCTTATCAATGAACCAGATTCGCGAGATAGTGTGGTTCCGCCCTCCGCGTGGCGAATCGGGTGATGGTGTTATTCCCGCCCTGGATGAGTACAATTCAATCCGACCACTCGATAATCCTGAAATGGGGAGTCTGGAAGATCATCTCGCGCTCTTCACATCGCTTTCGTTGTTGAGGGATAGACCTCGATTATGGGAGGTCCCTGGCGCGCCCCATGCGCTTGCGCGCGGCATCAAGGATTGGGGCGGGAAGAATTTCAGAAATCGTGACATACGATCGGGCTGTTACACTACGTTGAATTCCCCGCTTTGGTGGATATCGATCGGTCGGTTCTGGCTGTTGTTCGTCCTGGGACGCTCGGGTAAAACCGGCGCGGATATCGACCTGATCGTCTTGGGATGCGGGACCGTCGCGGGTAGGCGGAATGGGCCGGGAGATGCTGTCCCTTGGTGGATCGCACAGCGATGGCGACTCCTCGAAGTCCCCGGGTAGTTTCTTGTCAATAACTGTCTTTTAAGCTATATTACGTGGCAGGAGGTGAATGTTTTGTCGAAACATGGTTCTTATCTCGTCTATGATCCGGATTGGGTCGAATCCACGGAAGTGGCCCTGTCTCGGATCGAGCGGGACAATCCTGATTTTGCGGCGGAGCTGCGGAAACGATATCGCGCTCTCGCGGAAACATGTGTTCGACGCGCGCAAGCGGCGGATGTTCAAGACGCGCAAGCGGTGGATGTTCAAGACGCGCAAGCGGCGGTGGGCGACTCTCCCGAACCGATAGAGCGGCCGGCGACGAGAGCGAGTTAAAAAGCTCGTTAGGATCGAAATCATTGGCCGCGCTCTGATTTCGGAGATTTTTCTCAACCTGCAATCATGTATTCCTTGTTCACGCCCCTAGACGTGGAGAGGTAGCATGGTAAATTTGTTCTGGCGCATTTTCTGGCCCATTTTGGTCATAACCGCCATGGTCGGTATGATCGCGCTGGTCGCGCTTCTGTTCACGCCGCATGACGGCGTCTGGTTTCTATGCGATCTATCGACATGGAAAGATGTCACCACGGGATCGGGAATCATCTTTGGGATTCTCGGGAGTGTCATCCTCGTGTTGCCGGGGCTCGCCGCCCTTGCCGATCGCGAGAATCGGATCGAGGCACTGCGGAATGGAACCGATTTCGGAGCCGAATCGAACGATCCCAAAAAAACACTCCAATACATTTCCAAAATCCAGGCCGCCGGTGGCAACCTCCTCTCAAACCTTCTCACTCTTTTCATGGTCTCCCCTGAGGAACGACGTCTGATTCGCGGTGGTCTATGGCTCGTGGTAGTCTCCTTCGTGGTTCAGGGTTTGGCCATTGCGTTTCCGTATATTCCTTGGTTGCGGTGACGCGCTAGCGACCCGAGAGCGGAGGCGTCATGGGCAAGGATATCGTCGCCGTCACCATGCCCAAGTGGGGGCTGGCGATGGAGGAGGGCACGGTGGCGGCCTGGCATGTGCGCGAGGGCGCGGTGGTGGCCAAGGACGACGATCTCGCCGACATCGAGACCACCAAGATCACCAATCTGTTCGAGGCCCCGGCCGCAGGCACCGTGCGCCGGCTGGTGGTGGCCGAGGGCGCGGTCGCGCCGGTCGGCGCGCTGTTGTCGGTGATCGCCGACCCGGTCGTGCCCGAGGCCGAGATCGACGCCTTCGTCGCCGGCTTCGAAGCCGAGGTCGCGCCCCGGGAAGCGGCGGCCGAACCGGTCGAAACGGCGATGATCGACACCGGCGGGCGACGCTTGCGGGTACTGTCGCTGGACGACGGCGCGGGCGATCCGGTGGTCTTCGTTCACGGCTTCGGCGCCGATCTCAACGGCTGGATGTTCAATCAGCCGGTCATCGCCGAACGCCGCCCGACCCATGCCCTCGACCTGCCCGGCCACGGCGGTTCGGTCAAGAGCGTCGGCGACGGCCGGGCGGCGACGCTGGCGGACGCTGTGGCGGCGGCGCTCGACGCGCTCGGGATCGACCGCGCCCACCTGGTCGGCCATTCGCTCGGCGGTGCCGTGGCGATCGCGCTGGCCCTGGCCCGGCCCGAGCGGGTCGCCTCGCTGGGGCTGATCGCGCCGGCCGGGTTGGCGAGCGGGATCAACGGCGACTTCATCGCCGGCTTCATCGCCGCCAAGCGGCGCAAGCAGCTCCGCCCGGTGCTCGACATGCTGGTCGCCGATCCCGGCCTGGTCGGCCGCGAGATGATCGAGGAGGTGCTGCGCTTCAAGCGTCTCGACGGTGTCGCCGACGCCTTGCGAGCGATCGCCGAGGCCAATTTCGCCGACGGCCGCCAAAGCCTGGCCCTGGCGCCGCGGCTGGGCGAGATCGCGGCCCCGATCCTGATCGTCCAGGGGACCGAGGATCGGATCATCCCGGCCATCCGAGCCGAGGACCTGCCGGCCATGGTCACCCTCCACCGTCTCGCCGGCGCCGGCCACGTCCCCCATCTCGAAAAGGCGGCCGAGGTCAACGCCCTGCTGGACTCGTTTCTCGCGGCCTGAAGCAGTTCAGACGACCCAGAACCCGGCGTCGATCACGATCCGATAGATGATCGCGCCGCCAATCGCCATGGTGACGCCGCCGACCGCGAGCCGCAGCGCGTTATGACCGATGGTCAGGCTGCGCGCGGCCCAGGTCATGGGGATCGACATCGCCGCCGACAGCACCGCCATGCCGATGATCGAGCCGACCCCGAACAGGACGATGTAGAGAAGCCCGATCGGCGCCGAGGGGACGGCGGCGGCGGTCAGCAGCACCAGCGCGGCCGAGCCGGCCATGCCGTGGGTCATGCCGATCAGAAGGGTCCGGGTCGGCAGCCCGCTCGGGTGCGCGTGCTCGTGGCGCGTCGGGTCGTGCGGCCGCCGGTCGCCGGCATGGGAATGGGCGTGCAGGTGGACCCGGCCGTCGCCGTGGTGGTGCATATGGAAGTGGATGCGCTCGCGCCACAGCGCCCGCAGCACCCAGCCGCCGAGGCCGATCAGCATGATCCCGACGATCAGCTCCATGCCCTGGGCCATGCGCTCGGGGATGGCCGTGCCGGCGAGCACCACCACGCCGCCGACCAGGAACAGGGTCAGGGTATGGCCCAAGCCCCAGACGGCACCGTGGCGGATGACCTGGCGCATCGTGCGCTCGCCGCTAGCGAGGCTGGCGACGGCGGCCACGTGGTCGGCCTCGATCGCGTGCTGCATGCCGAGCAGGAAGCCGAGCAGGAGGATCGAGCTCACCGCCGGCCTCCGGCGCCGGCGGCGCGTCGCGAGATTCGAAGGCGGTCGGTGGCGTCGCGGATCATGGCCGGCATCCTCGTACTGCGTCCACGGGCACTGCGTCCGGGGCGACGATCCTTAGCATCGACGGCGGGGCCGGGTCGAGCGCTATCCATGCCGAGCGCGCAACCCATCCATACGCCGCGCGGGTGGGTGGTGAAAGACGGCTGTGATACAGGTGTGCTACGGATGGCGCATCCCATTGACGACGCCGGCTCGGGGGAAGAGTTCGGCGACCGAAAAGTGCTTTGAAATAACGAGGTAACGCCCAAGATGACTGTTCGCAACGGCCGCGAGTTTCTGAGCATCCCCGGCCCGACCACGGTGCCCGACGCGGTTCTCGGCGCCATGCACCGCCCGGCGATCGAGATCTATTCAGGCGATCTGGTCGACATCACCGACCGATGTCTCGACAATCTCCGTCGCGTCTTCGGCACCGAGGGACGGACCTATATCTACGCCGCCAACGGCCACGGCGCCTGGGAAGCGGCGCTGGTCAACGTCCTCTCGCGGGGCGATACGGTGCTGGTCGCGGAAAGCGGCCGCTTCGCCACCGGCTGGGGCGAGATGGCGGCGATGCTCGGGGTCGCGGTCGAGGTCCTACCCGGCGATTGGCGCCGCGCGGTCGATCCAGCGGCGGTCGAGGCCCGGGTGCGCGCCGACGCGGCCGGCGCCATCAAGGCGGTGCTGGTGGTCCAGGTCGACACCGCGTCGGGCGTGGTCAACGACATCGCCGCCATCCGCGCGGCCATCGACGCCGCCGGCCACGACGCGCTTCTGATGGTCGATACCATCGCCTCGCTCGGCACCATGCCCTTCGCGATGGACGACTGGGGCGTCGACGTGGCGGTCGCGGGATCGCAAAAGGGGCTGATGACACCGCCCGGGCTGAGCTTCGTCGCCGCCGGCGCGAAGGCGGTCGCGGTCCATCCCCAGGCTGATCTTCGTACCCGCTATTGGGATTGGACCGTGCGCGAGGGCGAGGAGCATTACCACAAATATTGTGGCACACCGCCCGAGCATCTGCTGTTCGGCCTCGACAAGGCCTTCGAGATGCTGATGACCGAAGGGCTGGAGAACGTCTACCGCCGCCATCGCCTGCTGGCCGAGGTGACCCGCCGCGCGGTCGCGGTCTGGAGCCGGGGCGGGGTGTTGAGCTTCAACATTCTGGAACCCGCCCAGCGCGCCGATTCGGTGACCGTCGTCTTGCTCAAGGACGGCCACGACGCGAAGCCGCTGTTGGAGTATTGCGAAAAAAAATGCGGCGTCGTGATCAGCGGCGGCATCGCCGAGCTCTCGGGCAAGGGCCTGCGCATCGCCCATATGGGCCATGTCAACGCGCCGATGATCCTGGGCACCCTGGCCGCGCTCGAGATCGGCCTCGCCGCCGTCGGCGTT
>Ga0114931_10000924_pt1 | contig 36902 bp, 30 predicted proteins | sample 2SBtaG_FD_89579 | JGI IMG/M metagenome (GOLD analysis project Ga0114931, IMG submission 89579) | Deep subsurface microbial communities from Kolumbo volcano to uncover new lineages of life (NeLLi) - 2SBTROV14_V59a metaG | ecosystem: Environmental > Aquatic > Marine > Volcanic | place: Kolumbo... | reverse complement strand
GCCCTTCGCGCAGGGGCGCGGATTGAAACTGCCGACCTTTCTGTACCCGCTTCTAAGTACAGCCCAGTCGCCCCTCGCGCAGGGGCGCGGATTGAAACCGACACCGTATGAGATCGGCTCGACGGCCAGGACTGCGTCGCTTCTCGCGCAGGGGTGTCAGCCGGAGGCGTTGGTGGGGCTTATTGGGTTACCACGGAGTGCGGTGGGTAGCCGACATTTCAAACCTCGATCTTTCGGGAATCCTAGGTCGAAGTGCGTATCCCTTTCGGGTAGGCGAGATTCCGCTTTGTATCCCGAGGAACGGTGCGCAGCTCGTAGGTGCTGTGGCTGGCGCTTTGCTACGGGCGCGGAAGTTGCGACGCGAGGTATAGGGCTATTCCTGTGTCGCCTCGCGGGGTACGAAGATCAGGAGTCGGCCGGGTTGTTTCATGGCGCCGGCGCGCGCGGCTGCGTCTACGCCGCGACCCCAGAAGAAGTCGGCGCGTCCTGGGCCACGGATCGCTCCGCCGGTATCTTGGTTGAGCACGAAGCGCTGGAGCGCTCCGTCGGCGACTGTGGTGCCATCGGCTACCAGGGTTGGGCGCTCGGTGTCGAGGTAGCACAGGGCGCCGGGCGGGATGATGCGTTGGTCGGTGGCGATGCTGCGACCGGGCACCACCGGCACTCCGAGATTGCCGACCGGTGGGCCCTTGAGCAGGCGGAAAAACACCACGGATGGGTTGTGGTCGAGCACGCTGTTGATCTCGGCCGGATGGGCTTCGAGGTAGCTGCGGATCGCTTGCATGGACATCCGCGCGCGCGTCACCTTGCCCTGATCGATCAATAGCCGGCCGATGCTCCGGTAAGGATGGCCGTTTTGCGCTGCGTAGCCGATTCGCAGCAGCTCGCCGGAGGGCAGGCGCAGGCTGCCCGAACCTTGCACTTCGAGAAAGAAGGCGTCGATCGGGTCGCGCGCCCAGGCCAGCACCCGCGCACCCGGCACGCCCGCGGTGCGGCTGGCTGAGCGGGCGGGAAAGGGCACCAGACGACCGCCTTTCAATCGCCCTACGATGCTGCGCCCCGCGAGATCACCGGCAAAGGCGCCCAGGTCGGCGCGCACCATGCCGCGCGGCCGGCCCCACAGTGGCACGTCGTAGCCTGCGCGACGCTCGAGGCTGGCGGCGAGGATCGGCTCGTAGTAGCCGGTGATGAGCATGCGCCCGCTGCTGGGGGCGGTTTCGTAAAGCGCAAAACGGTGGGCGACCTCCGCAGCCAACTGCTCGCTCCCCAAACCGGCATCGAGCCAGGCGAGGAGATCCTCCAGCGCGCTGGCATACATCGCCGAGGTGAAGCTGCGCTCTGCCACCGTGAAGGTTCGCTCCGCGGGTTGCCGCCGCAGCCAGCCGAGGCTGTGGTCGACGGCTGCTTCAAGCGAGGGCCGATCGCCGTCGTCGAGCAGGCTCGGCCAATCCGCCAGCGCCACTGCGCGCAGCGCCGGCGTGTGATGCTCGCCCGATTGTGTGCCCCGGGATGCTGCCGTCGAAGGCGCAGTGGCCGGCGGCTGTGTGCAAGCTGCCGTGAGCAGCAGCAGCCACCAACCGAGCGCGCCGGGACGTGACATGACGAACATGACGTCTGCCGTGCCGCGAGCGCGGTCCGCGGCTCAGCCCTCCGGCCGCAACGCTGCCGGTACGCGAAGGCCCATCGCTTCTTTCATCGCCACCAGCTTGGGCTCCGCCATCGCGCGCGCGTGGCCGGCGCCCTCGGCCAGCAGGCGGTCGAGCTCGGCGGGGTCATCGATCAGTTGATGAAAGCGTGTGCGCATCGGCGCCACTGTCGCGATCGTCGCCTCCGCGACCCGCGTCTTGAGATCGCCGTAGCCGCGTGCGTCCGCGAAGTCGCCGAGTACCTGCTCCGAGGTCTTGCCGGTGAGTGCCTGGTAGATCCCCAGGAGGTTGTTGACCCCTGCCTTGTGCGCCGCGTCGCTGAACACGATCTCGCGTCCGGAGTCGGTCACCGCGCGCTTGAAGGCGTAGCGGATCTCTTCATCGCTGTCGGTCAACCGCACCGCGTGCCCACGTCCGCTTGCGCTTTTCGACATCTTGACCGTCGGCGCATCGAGCGCCATGACCCGCGCGCCGGACGCCCCGATCTTCGGTTCCGGAACCACGAACAGCGTACCAAAAAGGTGATTGAAGCGTTGCGCGATATCGCGTGCTAGCTCGATGTGCTGCTTTTGGTCCTCGCCGACGGGAACCTCGTGCGCGTCGTAAAGCAAGATGTCCCCGGCCTGCAGCACCGGATAGGTCAAGAGTCCGGTCAGCACACTCTCTTGTGCCGCGGACTTCGCCTTGTACTGCGTCATGCGCTCCAGCCAGCCGAGCGGGGTGAGGCAACTGAGCAGCCACGAGGCTTCCGCATGCGCCCTCACGTGACTTTGCACGAAGAGCGTGGTGCGCGCCGGGTCGATTCCGGCGGCGAGCAGCAGCGCTGCGGTGGTGCGGGTGTTGGCGCTGAGCGCGGCCGGGTCCTGCGCCACGGTGATGGCATGCAGATCCACCACGCAGATAAAGTTCCGCTTCTCGTCCTGACCCTCTACCCAGCGCTTGATGGCACCCAGGTAGTTGCCCAGGGTCAAGGTGCCCGAGGGTTGGATTCCGGAAAAGACGCGTTTTCGTGCCGACATCATCGGGTGCTCCTGCAGGTGCTGCGGCAATCCGGCCGCTGGCACGCAGCGGGAACGCAACCGACCGCTGCCAGCGATCACCACCGGCGCGAGACGGTATCACGCCTCGCCCCAAACCCCAGGCACCCGCTCGAGACCCGGCGGCAGAATCTCGACCACGCGCGCGAGCGTCTCACCGGCCGGTGTACTGAGCAGGTTGGTGCGGCCCCACAGCGCGTCGCCGGTGGCCACCCCAGGACCCAGGACCCGGGCCACATCAGCGTCGGCGCTGAGCGCCAGAAAGCTGCGCGGGCGGCTGGTATAGGCGATCGCATGGCGGGCGAGCAGGGCGCCGAGCGGATGGCGGGCGGTCAGGATTTCAGCGCGAACCAGCGGCGCAAAGCGTTCGAGCCGGATGCCGATGGCGCCCAGCTCCGCCACCCGGCCGCTGCGCGCACCAACCAACACCACCTGACGCAGGAGCTCATCGTCGTTGCGCAGGCGCGCCAGCACCCGCAGATGCAGGGGCTCGCCCAGCCATCGCTCGAGGGTCGAGGTCATATCCCGCCGATGATCGAGAAGCTGGCGGGCGGTCGGCGACAAGGTGGCGGCTGCGACGGCGCGCACGGCCAACCGGTCGAGCGCGGCCGGTGGCAAGAAGCGCAACAGCGGCCCGAGGTCAGCCGAGCGTCGAGGGAGCACGTGCACGAAGCCTTCTACGCGCCGGACGGGATCGAGGTTTGCGGCAGCCGCGGGGGTACGCGGTTCGGGCTCAGATCTCGTCGGTGTCGAGGCGCCAGGCACCACGGGTCGAGCGACCGTTCTCGCGGTACAGATCAAGCACCCACCGAGCATCTTCTGCCGACAGGGGCTCGCCGATCTCTGCGGCCGCCACCACCTGGCTCGGCCGGTGCACGCCGAGCAGCACGGTCGCCGTCGGCGCCTCCGTCATCAAGGCGCCGACCAGGCCGTAGAGCACGGGCTCCGGGTGTCCGGCGAAGCGTTCTTCCATCTTCTTTCGGCAGGTGCGCAGACGGTCGAGCAAGGCGAAGTCGCGAAACTCCGCGATATCGCTGCGATGGTCACCGGCACCGAAGGTGACCGGACCCTCGAACAGTCCGAGCAGTAGGCCGTGGCGTAGCGGCGAGAAAAACGCCACACCCACATCGTTGGCGCGCACCCACGCGGCGAGACCACTCTCCTCGAAGTGATCGTCCGAGACGTTGCGGTAGGTCTGGACGACGTCGGGACGGATTCGCCGAGCAAATCGCAGCAGCTTGTCCGACTTCCAGTCCGAGAGGCCGATAAAACGGATCTTGCCCTCGTCTCGGAAACGCTCGAGCACGGCCAGGGCATCGTCGAGGTAGAGGTCGTCGGGACCGAACTCGCAGTGGTGAAAGTAGTAAAGGTCGAGATGATCGGTGGCCAGCAGGCGCAGCGACCGCTCGAGCTGCTGACGAATCTGCTGCGGGTGGTAGAAGTGGCCGAAGGGACCCGGATCCCAGCCAACCTTCGAAGCCAGGAAGATGTCGTCGCGCGGGACCTGGGACCACAGCTTCCCGATCAGCGACTCGGCGTGACCATCGCCGTAGACATCGGCGGTGTCCCAGTGATCGATGCCCGCCTCGTGCGCCTTGAGCAGTGTCAGGCGCACCAGCCGGTCGCTGGTGCCGAACCAGCCGATCGCCTTGCCGCCCACAAAGCGCGGGCCACCATGGGCCCAGGTGCCGAGAGAAACCGAAGAGACCTGTGCCTCTGTGCGTCCGAATCGAAGTTTCCGCATAGGCTTGGTCGTGCCGATCGACGGCTGGCTGCCAAATGCCGCCAGATGCTGCGAGATGCTGGTTGCGCTTCATCCGCGACAGGCCACGCGTCCTCAAGCTCCGTACCCTACCATGGAGCGAGCTCGCGTCGCCGGTCGCGGGTACCGGGCGGCTGCTCGCACGGCTTGACGCGGCGTCGCAGCGCGTTATGATCGGCGGGCAATGGAGCGCTCCGTGTGCGCCGCCACGATGGCGATCACCGTTCGCTCGAGCACGCCATCGGCCTCGCCCCTTCAACAAGGCGAGGCCGCTTTGGTTTCGCGCTTCGCCCGCGCGCCGAGAGCCGGTCGCACAGAGCGTCGAAACGAGGGCATCATGAGCACGCAAGACCCAGCCGACTCGCGCGCGGAAGACGCGCACCGCAAGCGCCGCAAGGCCTACAAGAAAAGCCTCAACCTGCCGCGGACGGGGTTCGCCATGCGGGCGAATCTCAGCCAGCATGAGCCCGCGTCGCTGCGCCGCTGGAACGCCGCGGGGCTTTACCGCCGGATCGTCGACGCGGGGCGCGAAGCACCGAGCTTCACCCTCCACGATGGTCCGCCCTACGCCAATGGCGCGATCCATATTGGGCATCTGATGAATCGCGTGCTCAAGGACCTGGTGGTGCGCAGCCGCAACCTGATGGGCGAGCGCTGTGCCTTCGTTCCGGGCTGGGACTGCCACGGCCTGCCGATCGAGCACAAGGTGCTGAGCGAGCTCATCGAATCCGGCAAGGCGGCCAAGCTCGAGGCCCTCGACGAAGACCGTCGACGCATGGCCATCCGCCGCGCCTGCGCCGCCTACGCGGCCAAGTTCAAGAAGCTGCAGGCCGCGCAGATGCAGCGCTTGCTGACACTCGCGGACTACGATCATCCCTACCTGACCATGACGCAGGACTACGAGCAAGCGGTGCTCGAGGTCTTCGCCCTGTTGATCGAGCAAGGCATCGTCTACCGCGATCTCAAACCGGTCCATTGGTCGATCGCCAACCGAACGGCCCTCGCCGAAGCCGAGCTCGAGTACCGCCAGCGCGAGGACCCGAGTGTCTACGTACGCTTCGCTGCCAGCGATCCGGCAGCGCTGGCCAGGGCCTTCGGGCTCGATCCTCGGGCACTCGAGCAGCTCGCGGGCAGCGAAGCGGTGGGGCCTTCACTGGCGATCTGGACCACCACACCGTGGACCCTACCGGCCAACATGCTGATCGCGGTCCACCCCGGCTATCGCTACGCCCTGGTTCGCTTGGGCGCGCACGCACCGACGGTCATCGCGTGCTCGCGGGTCGAGCCGGTGCGCACTGCGATCGGGCTGCCGGCGACGATCCTGGCGGAGGCCTCGGGTGAGGCCTTGATCGGCCTCGGATACGACCATCCCCTGTGTGATCGTTGGCCGCTCGAAGAGCTTGGCGCGCCGCACCATGGAAGGGTGGTGGGCGCCGAGTACGTGACCCTCGAGGACGGTACCGGGTTGGTGCACACCGCCACCGGTCATGGCCAGGAGGACTACCAAACCGGCCAGCGCGAAGGCGTGGCGGTCTACTGCCCGGTGCGCGCCGACGGCACCTACGATGACTCGGTGCCGGACTGGCTGCGCGGTTTGAGCGTCTTCGAGGCGAACCCGCTGATCGTCGAGCGGCTGCGTGACTCCGGCCATCTGCTCCACCACGCGCCCTACAGCCACAGCTACCCGCACGATTGGCGATCGAAAACGCCGGTGATCTTTCGCTGCACCGAGCAATGGTTCATCGCGGTGGATCGCCCGACGCGACGCGACCAGCGGTCGCTGCGTGCGTTGGCCTTGGCCGCGGTCGCGCAAGACGTCCGCTTTGTGCCGGCGTGGGGCCAGAACCGGATGCGAGGCATGGTCGAGTCGCGACCGGATTGGTGCATCTCCCGCCAGCGAGCCTGGGGCCTGCCGATCCCGGCTTTCGAACTCCCCGATGGCCAGATCCTGCTGAGCGCCGCGAGTGTACGGGCGGTGGCGGCGGTCTTCGGTCGCGAAGGCTCGGACGCCTGGTTCACCCACACCCCTGCCGATCTGCTCGCCGGCTGGGATCCGGCGGCTGACCCCGACGCGCCGGAGGGCGCTGACCCCGCGACGCTCAAAAAGATGTACGACATCATCGACGTTTGGTTCGAGTCCGGCGCCTCCTACCATGCGGTGATGCGCGCGCGCGGCCTCGGGTTTCCCGTCGATCTCTATCTCGAAGGATCGGATCAGCACCGTGGCTGGTTTCAATCGACCCTGCTGCTCGGTCTGGGCGCCACCGGACAGGCGCCGATGAAAACCATTCTCACCCATGGATTCATGGTAGACAAAGATCGCCGCAAGATGTCCAAGTCCGAAGGCAACGCTCTCGAGGTCGAGGCCTTGGTCGCGGAGTTCGGTGCGGACGTGTGTCGTTGGTGGGTCAGCTCGTTGGTCTATGAGAATGACATCAAAGTCGACCACGGTTCCTTTGTCACCGCCAGTGATTCCTACCGCAAGGTACGCAACACGCTGCGCTATTTGCTCTCCAACCTCTCCGATTTCGATCCTGGAAAAGACGCCGTGGATCCGGCATCGATCGCGCCTACCTCGATCGACGCCTTCGCCCTCGAGGCGGCCTCGCGGCTGCGGGTGCAAGTCGTCGACGCCTTCACCCGTTTGGTGCCGCGCCAGGCGCACCTGGCGCTGTTCGATTTTTGCAACGACACCCTCTCGGCCTTTTACCTCGACGCGCTCAAAGATCGCCTCTACTGCGACCGTCCCAACAGCGCCAGGCGCCGACGCACCCAGAGCGCGCTTCGCAGCATCAGCGAGCTGCTGATCACATTGCTCGCACCGCTGCTGCCCCACACCGCGGACGAAGCCTGGCGTGCGCTCACCGGCGACACCGACGGCTCGGTGCACCTCGGGCGTATCCCCCCGCTCGCAGTGCGCGCGGACCCGCGCTGGCCGCAGGTGCTGGCCTGTCGCGAGCAGGTACTGCGAAGGCTTGAAGCAGCCAAGGACGAGGGTATCGAAAACCCCCTCGATGCCCTCGTCCGCATCGCCGATCCCAGCCACACCCTGGCGGACTTCCGGGACGACCTGGCCGACATCTTCGGTGTCTCACGCGTGGAGTTGCGTCCCGGTGATGCAACCACCGGGCGTGATGGCTCCCCGGAGGAGAATCCTGGCATCGAGGTCATCGACCTGCGCGAGCAACCGCGCTGCGAACGTTCGTGGCGTCGCGACGCCACCGTCAAGCAACGCTCCGATGGCGGCTGGCTGAGCGATCGCGATGCCGAAGCCGCAGGTGTCGCCTGACCGGTTGCCCGCGCGAAGAAGTTTCGAGGCGAATCGCAGGGAGAATTCGCAGGCGATTGGAGAATCGCCGAGGACTCTCAACAAAGAGTCGGCCGAAAAGGCGCGCTCGGCGTGCGGTGTGGCTGCTAGCGCGCGGCCTACCTGGTGCCTGTTGCGAATCAACGGATGGTGCATCGCGGAGCGCCGCGAGGGGCACCTAAGGTGCTTTCGAAGGCCAATACCCGCGGGTATTTGTCGAGAACGTAACGCAGCGAGAGCCTCGCACCGTCCACGAGGCGCGTCGCGGGCGATGCGCAACGGGCTCCTAGATCTCGGCCAGCAGCTCGACGAACTTCTTGGTGTTCTCTTCGATGTCGTCCTGGGTCATCTTGCGGGCGCTGCCACCGCCGAGCTTGAAGCCCATTCCGCTGCCCACGCCGTAACCATGGTAAAGAGCGATCTCCTCGCCACTGGCATGATCGATGAGATGGATCTCGAGGATCGAACGTGACTTGCCAGCGCCGAAGCCGATACCCCAACGCGCGGCCCGGCTGCCTGGCTCGACCACCAGTGAGCAATCGAGCCGTACATAGCCGCTGGCACCTGCCTCCGGCGCCTGGTCGAGCAGCTTGCCGAAAAACGACGTGCCGAGCAGGTTCTGCTTGAGCTCGGTATGCAGCTTCTCGTCGAGCAGCTTCTCGTCAATCGGCGCTTCGTTGCTCTTCTTCTTCCACTGAATGTCGCTCTTCAGCTCGCCGACATAGACACCGCGCGCGGCCCTGAGGCGGGCCATATCGTCCACTTGCAGCCAGCGTCCCTTGATCTTGCCAGGATGCTTCCCCACGGTGATGGCGTGGGCGGCGATCGTCACCAACAGCATGCAGGCCATGCCGCCTGCTGCCTTGAGAACCCTCTTCGTTTGCATCGCTATCTCTCCAGATCTGTGCTGCCGCGCCCTACGTCTGCACTCTCGCTCCGGGCCGGAGTCTGTTTCGCGACACCCTGCGCGGCGCCGATTGAATCGAGCGTTTGAAAGTAGCCGAGTCGCTGACGGCTGTCAACGGTCGGCGCGCCGTGGTGAAGCGCCCTTCGAGCGGACGCCGGCGCGCAAGCGCTCGAGCGCCTCGGCCTGCTGCAAGCGGCGTGCTTGAGCGTCCACCACCTCGGGCGCTGCTGCGCGCTCGGTGCAGGCCGTGAGCGCGCAGCGCTCGCAGGTGAGGTCGACATCGACCTCGGGGATGGCCGGATCGTGCCAGAAACGGACCCGCTGGCGAAAGGTGTCATAGACCAGGAAGCCGATGGAGATGCTGGTCGCCATTTGCTCGACCAGGCGGAGTGGTCGTGCCAGAGCCAGGACGAAGAAGGTCGATCCCGGGTCCACGAAGCGCGAACGCTGCACCGCGATGTCGGGAGGGCTAGAAGCATGCTTTGCACCCGCGCCGCCCAGGATCTCGAGGCCCGGCCAGCGCCGGCAGTAGTGCTCACCCAAGCCGACGCCGTGGGGTACGGCAACGCGAGACATGTTGAGATTCTTGGTCAGAATGAAGCGCTGGCTTCCCGCCCGGTGGGCGAAGCGCATGAAGAACAACTCCCGCAGCCCCAAGCGTCCGGGTGCCACCTGGGTCAGGCGGTAAAGAAAGGTCTCGGGGGTCACCGGATACGCAGCAAGCAGGTCACGCAGGGCCGACGCGGACCAGCGGTCACGCGCGAAGAAGGCCTCCAGGTCTGCCGTAAAGCGCGCCAGCGGTACCAACAAGGCACCCGCGAAGTAGGCCGCGCGAAAGTCATTGATCACCTGTTCGAACGAGGCGACACTCACCGGCGACGAGGTCGCTGAGCGCTCCTTCACCGCGAGCGCTTGGTAGCCGAGCTCGCGGCCGTAGGCGAAGGCACGTTGTGCCTCGAGCAGCTTGCCGTTGAGGAAGAAGTTGGGATCGCCACCAGCCACCCGCACCGAGCGCAAAGCAGCCAACGCCGGATCCGCAGGCAGACGCTCGGTGTCGATGCGGTAGCCGAAACGGTGCTCGAGCAAGTTGCGCAGGCGCGTCTCGTCGAGCGGCTGCTCAAGGTCCCAGCCTTCGTCCGCGGCAAAGCGCGTGGCCGCCGTTTCGATCTCCTCGAAAAAATTGCCGCGCATCTGCTGCCACGAACGCAGCGCTGCGAAGAGGAAATGCTCGACCCGCAGGTCATAGGTCTGACCGACCTCGGCCACCGTGCGCACCAGCGCCGCTGCCCGCTCGGGTGCACCCGAAACCAGCTCGAGAAGATCCTCGGCCCGCAGGCCGAACATCTCGAATGGGAAGTCTTTGAGAAAACGCGAGCGCACCAGCGACGCCACCGGGCCCAACTCACCGGACATCTCGAGCGAGACCAACCGATCGAAGGGCAGATCCAGCGCCTCTGCCAGCTTGAGAAGTTTGTCGGGCTTGGGGTACTTGCGTGCCCTTTCGATCTCCGAAAGATAAGAGACCGACAAACCCGTACGCGTCGCGACCGCCTTGAGACCGAGCGCAAGCTCCTGCCGGCGGCGCTTGACCTTGAGACCGAGGATGTAGCGAAGATGCTCAGGCTGAAGATCCATGATCCAGCGACAAGCTAGCACGGATTTCGCTAGCAGCAGAATCGGCGCGAGGTGCGAACCTTGAAAGCCAAAGCAGTAGCGAAATTTCGCTGGACGGCTTGACTTCGCCAACTCTCCCACATACGCTTCGAGCCGATGGCACGGCGGGCGACGCTGCGGCATCGCGACCATCCGGGCTGCGCGGCCCATTCGGATCGTGGGGATCGAGCGGGTGCCTGGTCAGCCACCGGGAGACGCAGAATCATGGAGCTTCAGCACCGACAGCTCGAGACCGCCTGGCACACCGATCCGCGCTGGAGTGGCGTCACGCGCGGCTACCGCCCCACCGATGTCAGCCGGCTGCGTGGATCGCGCTCTACCCGCCACGTATTGGCCCATCTCGGTGCCAGCCGACTGTGGAATCGGCTGCGGGATGCGATGAACTCAGAGCCCTATGTCGGCGCCCTGTGTGCGCGAACCGGCAACCAGGCCCTCGAGCAGGTCGCGGTGGGACTCGATGCGATCTATGTCAGCACCCGGCCGATGGCAGGCGTCACCCAGCCTCCCAGCACGCATGCCAGCCGCGCCCGCGGTTGTACGGCCAGCATGCCCGAGCTGGTGCGCTTGATCAACCGTACCTTGCTGCGGGCCGAGCAGGAGCATGCTGCCGAGTTCCACCCACGCCCAGGCGGCGCGCGGGCCTGGCTGGCACCGTTGGTGGCCGAGGCCGAGGCAGGATTCGGCGGTCCCTTACACACCTTCGAGCTGATGAAATCGATGATTCATGCTGGCGCCGCAGGCGTCTGTTTTGAGGATCACCTGGCGGCAGAGGGAAAACACGACTCGGGCACGGGCACAGCATTGGTGCCCACGCGCCAGATCATCGACGCCCTGCGCGCCGCACGCCTGGCAGCCGATGTCTGCGGCGTGCCGTCGGTGATCATCGCGCAGACCCATGCGGGCGAGGCCACGCTGCTGCGCTCGCCCAGCGATCCCGCCGACCATCCGTTCCTCACCGGCGAACGCACGGCGGAAGGCTACTTCCCCATCGCTGGTGGCGAGGCCATGACCCTCGCCCGCGGGCTCGCCGTGGCACCCTATGCGGACCTCATCGGGTACCGATGCACGCACCTCGACCTGGAGCAGGCGCGACGCTTTGCCGCGGCCATCCACGCTCGCTTCCCACACCAACTCCTGGCCTTTCGCTGGGACGCGCCGTGCTCGATCCCGGGACAGGGTCGCGACACAGCCAGCCTCGGTCACAAGAGGCGCCAGCTCGCCGCCATGGGCTACCGCTTCCAATGCCTCGCCTCCCCCAGCTACGCATCACCTCGGCAGGCTGCGCGCAGGGCTCAAAAGCTCGGGGCGTAGCGTGCGACGCCCGATGCCTGCCGGCGCTCAGCGTCTTTCGGCGGGACGAACCTGCTTTTCACCCAACATCGCCTTCGGTTTCGGTCCCCACCGCACCCCGAAGCGCTGTTGCGCGACCCGGCGGATGTGACGGGCGGCCTGCGCCGGATCATCGGTGATCACCAGACGGTCGACGTCGCGCTGCGAGAGGGTCGAAGCTGCGACCAGGCGCGTGCGTAGCAGGTCGAGCACCGGGGTCCAGAACTCGCGACCGAGCAAGACCAAGGGGAAGGCGCGGATCTTGCGTGTTTGCACCAGCGTGGCGGTCTAGAACAGCTCATCGAGAGTACCCAAGCCGCCGGGCAAGAGCACGAAGCCGCATGCGTACTTGACCATCATAACCTTACGAATGAAAAAGTAGTGGAAATCGACTTCAAGGTCCAGGTAGGGATTGCTCTCGGCCTCATGGGCGAGCTGGATGCTGCACCCCACCGAAAGTCCGCCCGCTTCGCGCGCTCCGCGGTTGGCCGCTTCCATCAAGCCCGGTCCGCCACCGGTCAGCACGGCAAAGCCCTGGTCGGCCAACGCACGACCCACCGCTCGGCCCTGCGCGTACGCCGCGTGCCCCTCCCCCAACCGCGCCGAACCAAAGACAGCGACGGCGGGTCCCAAAAAATGCAGCGCGCGCAAGCCGCGGACGAATTCCGCACCGATGCGTACCAGGCGCCGCAACTCCTCACAGCGACTGCGCGGGCCGTGCAAGAAACGCGCTTCATCCCGCCCGCGGCGAACGGCTTGTCCGCGAGGATTGTCATCAGCCGGCGCCTGGCTGCTCGCTTTGCTCATGCCTGGGAACCTCTCGCCAACGCAGCTCGCTGCTCGCTGGGCATGCGGGTGCCCGCGACCAGCCAGGCGACGGCAGCGGCGAGCAAGGAGGCGAGCACGAACAGACCCTGGTAGCCAAGCCGGGCGGCCACCAGACCGCTCACCGACGAAGCCACCAGCGGACCCACAGCGGCCATCGATTGCTGCAAGGTAAAGTCGGTGGCCGCGCTCTCGCTGCTGCAAGCATCCATCATGTTGGTGTAGAGGGTGGCCGTGGCCAAGCCACCCGCGAAGGCCACGGCCACTGCCGCGGCGCACAGCATCGCTGCGCCACTGCCCCGCGCCGGCAGCACCAGCAACGCCACCGCGCCGGCCAATGCCAAGGCAAACAAAGAGAGGGCGCGGCGGCGACCGAGACGAATCACCGCCAGTCCGCCGAGCATGGCCCCTGCGAGACTGGCCGCTGCATTGACCATGCCGAGTAGCACACCGATCTCTTCGAGCGAGCGGCCGAGATCGACCAAGAGCGGGTTGAACATGGTCAGCGCAGCGGTCTCGGCAGCGCGATACACCAGCACCACGGCCAGCCAGCGACCGCCGCCCGGACGGCGCAGAAATGACGCGAGCGCACCGAAGCCCGGCCGCGAACCGATCGGCGCCGAAGCGCGTGCAGCTTCCCGAAAGCGCACCAGCGGCAGCAGTGGCAGCGCCAGGCACGCGGCCATGGCGAGCAGTGCCAGACGCCACCCCAGCCGCTCGAAGAGCACCAGCACGACGCCGCCACCGAGGATCAGGCCGAGATAGTAGCCGCCCACCTGCAGGCCATTGGCTGGACCGCGCTCGACGAAACGCAGACTGTGCACCGCCAGGCCATCGGTGGCGATGTCTTGGGTCGCGGCGAGCAGCATGAACAACGCCCCAGTGGCCACCAGCAGACCGAGCTGCCGCGTGGGGTCGAGCAAGGCAAGGACCACCACCGACAGTGCGGAAAGTGTCTGCAAGGGCAAAATCCAGGAGCGGAAGTGCCCGAACCGGCTGGCGCCGAAGCGGTCGACCAGCGGCGCCCACAGGAATTTGAGCAGCCAAGGCAGGGCGAGCGCGCTGACCAGGCCGATCTGTTCCAGCGGTCGGCCCTGACGGCGCAGAATCGCCGGTAGGGCGACAGTAAAAAAACCGAGAGGAATGGCCTGGGAAACGTAAAGAGAGGCCAATAAAACCAACTTGATGCGCAAGTCGTCGCGGACTGGTGCAGCGAGTCGGTCGCTGGGGATGCTGGCGGAGGTCATGATCAGACTCGCGTGGGCGCCACGGGCTGCTAGCCTCCTCGCCATCGATGAACGCACAACCCAAAGCGTCAGGCGATCAACCCCGCGAGGATCCGCTCGCCACGCTCGCGGCATGGTACGCCGAAGCCGCATCACATCCAAGCATCCGCTACCCGCACTGCGCCTGTCTGGCAACCGCTGGCGAGGTGTGGCCCGATGCCCGGATGGTGTTGGTCCATCGCTTCGGGCCCCGGGGCCTGCTGTTCGGCACCGACCGCCGCTCCGCCAAGGCTCGCCAGCTCGCGCGCGCGCCCCGAGCCTGCCTGGTGTTTCACTGGCAGCCACTCGAGCGCCAAGTGCGCGTTCGCGGCTGCGTCGAGCCCGGCGAAGCCACCGAGGCCGACCTCACCTTCGATGACCGACCGCGAGAAAGTCGCATCACCGCATGGGCCTCATGCCAGAGCCAACAGGCGGCAGACCGCGCCACGCTCGAGGCCGCCTGGCAGCAGGCAGCGCGTCGCTTCGCCAGCATCGAGGCCATTCCCCGGCCCGACACCTGGCGTGCCTACTGGCTGATTCCCGAAGAGATCGAGCTGTGGCAGGCCGGGCGCCACCGCCTGCACACACGCACGCGGTACCGGCGAAGCGACGACGGCTGCTGGCAAGCGCGCGTGCTCGCGCCCTGAGCGAACGCGGAAACCACGCTGCGCACAGCGCCACCACCCACAGCGCTGCGACGCACCCCCGGGCGTGGCCCGTCTCGTCCCCCTCCAGAGTCGGGGCCGGGTCCAAGGCCAGGGCAGGAGAAGCCTCGAGCGGCATCGCGAGACGCAGTCTGCGTGCCATTTGCCGGGCGGCTGGTGGCGCGTGGGATGGTAGAGCGTGGCACCAAGCAAAAAACGTTCTGGCCCGGCGCCATCGCCGGCAACACGACCTCGCCGGCACGCTGGGCGTTCGGATCGATGCGCTGCTACTCGACCAGCGAGTACATCGGAAACGGGACACCGTCCTTGAAAAGCATGGAGACCGGTGCCTGCGTTTCGATCGGCTGCAAGCGCTCGCGGCCGAGCACGATCTCCCCGCCTTGGTCGGGCAAGGCGATCTCCACCGCCTGGCCCTCGCGCACCGGCACGATCCGGGTGTCGAGCGTATGGCCCATGCCGCTGGCCGTGACCTGGAGCTGCGTGGCCCCGGGGGGGCACCCGCACCGAGACCATGCCTCGCCCATCGGTGTAGAGCGTTTTGAAGCTCTCCCACGCGCCGCCGGCCCAAAGCGCGACGAGCTGAGCGCCGGGAACGGCCCTGCCCGGGCTGCGGACCCGCACCTCGAGCGTCGCGGTCTGCCGCAGCACCAGCCGGATCCCCTCGACGCTGCCGCTTTCCGGGATGTCGACGCGATGCTCGTCGCTCAGCAGCTCCATCCACCCCGCGAAGACCTTGACGACACCGGGTTTGAGACCCCGGGTCTCGAATTCCTTGGTGTCTACACGATACCGGTTAAGAACCGCACCTCACACGGTAACCGCCCCTCGTTCGCTCAGGCATCCAGACCTCGGGTGCTCAAGCGACTGAAGAGGAAAAGGATATCCCATGGGCAGATGGCTGCGCGAAGATCGCACCCTTGCCACGGCCTGCAAGCCTCGGCACTCGAGCCTACTCGCCGCCGCGGCCCGCTGTCGCCGGCGCCAGTGCCGGGGCCAGGAGCAGGGCATGATGCCGGATCTCGAAGCGCAGATCGGCGAAGGGCAGGGCTACGGGGAAGCTGACTTCGAAACGGGTTCGCGCGCCTGGCATGAGGAGCGTGGCGGCGAGCACACCGCTGCTTTCGGCCAAAACCTTTCCTTCGCCGTCCAGCAGCCGTGCCGAAAGCGCGAGATCGCCAGCCAGGACGGTGCCCGTGTTGGTCAGCTCGCCGCCGAAGACCAAACCGCGAAAGCGCGGCTTGTCCAGCTCCTGCCAGCCGGTGACCACCACTGGCTCGGCCGCTTGCGCCGCAGCGGCTGCTGCGCGCAAAGAGGCTGCACCGGAAGAGGCTGCGCGGGGGGATGCCCCGGCCTGCTGTGGCACACGCGGCGCGCCATCGGTGATCACAGCTTCGGCGGCATCGCGAGATGAAGTGTCCTTGCCGTCTGCCCGCGGGATGGTGGGCCGTGGCACGTCGGCATCGGTGATCACCAGCACGGGCGGGCGCCTTCTTACCGGTGGGCCGGCTTTGGTTGCGCCAGCCTCGAGCTGTCGCTCGAGGGCCGCACTGGCCTCCCAATCCAGATCTTGTTTGCGCAACGACACCCAGGTGCCATTGGCCAACTGAGCGACCACCTGGGCACCTCGCACTGTCCACGGTACGCGGGTTTCGAGCCGGGTGCCGTCGGTGGTCACCCACCATGCAGCGGACGCGCCGGAAGCCAGCAGAGCGAAGAGCGAGCCGAGCGCGAACACAAGCAGCCACGCGCGCCCACGAATGCCGGCAGTGAAGGTCCGGGGAGCAAAGGCACGTCGTCTCGGGGTCGGGCCGGGATCTTTCTCCGCGCGTCTCATGATGCTAGTTTTCCTTCCAGTTTCGCTCGATCACGCATACCGGAACCGAGGCGATCCGTTGGATCCGGGTATCGGCGGTGATGGTCTTGATATCGATCCGCTGGTTCGAGAACCGGCAGGCGGGCGGGAAAAGCTGTTTCAGCCGCTCCATGACCGCAATCTCCTCCGGGGTCAGATCGTCCGCAGTGCCACCGGCGGAGCCCGGGGTTGTCGGGCCGGTGCCCAACCCGGCCTCGGCAAAGGGGCTGGTGACCAGCGTCGAAACCGTGAGGCTGCGCTCGGTGCCGGCCGCCAGGAACTTGTCGGCGTTGGTCGAGCCGACCACGAAGATATTGCTGAAGCCGGTCTTCGCACAGAAATTGAGCGTATCCGGACGCCCGCATTCGACCACCGCCGTCTGGCAGGTCGGATCCGCGGGGTCACACTCCCCCACCGTGATCCGGACTGCCGGCACGAAGCTCGAGAAGACCGTCACGCCGAAAAGGAAAAACGGATCCGTGATCACCCGCTCGTCGACATCCATGGCCAGCGCCCAGCCGCGTTGGCCCACGCCACGTTCGAGCAGCAGGTTGCGTTCGAGGTTGAGATCACCGCGGGCGATGCTCAGCAGATCGGATTCGTCCAGCGGCAGCTCCGCTGGCGCCAGCGCCTCGGTGTCATCGACGAAGAAGTAGAAGCGACCCTCCTGGTCTGATCGTTGCCACAGGTCCTCGCGATCACCGGTGCCGAAACCCACTGCGAACTTCCCCAGCTCGGCAACAAAGACCACCGCCGGACGCTGATAGATCGGCCGTGGACGCGGTGTCGGCGCCAACACGGGAGAGGTGTCGAAGTTGGTGTCGAAGATCGCCCGCGGCTGCCAGACCACCGTACCACCGGCATCGACCAAGATGCGTCGCACCGTGCGCGTGACCCCTTCGAGGTCGCTTGCCGCGGTCACGCTCAGCCCTGGAACGTCCTCGTCCGGCACCGATGGAACATCGACACGGTATAAGAAGCCACCGGTGGTCGCGACATAGATGCGATCGAAGTAGCCGTCACCATCGGTATCTACGACTGCTGGGTCGCCGGGTGCGGAGCCACCGGACAAGGTTGCATCATGCGGGTTGGCGAGGCGGCGCTTATAGAGGATTTTCCCGCTCTCGATGTCGAGCATGTAGAGCCAAGCGCCCCGTGGTTGAACCAGGGGATCCTGAAGCTGGCCCTTGCGCTCGGGATCCATCCCGCCCCCGAAGACCGCGACGTACTTGTCGACCACATCCGTTCCCTCCTTGATGCGGATGCGGCCGAAGCTCGGCTTCGACCAGGCGTCCCCAAGGTCCGGCAGCCCGTTGCCATCCTCGTCCATGGGGACGGCGACCGCTGGTGTCAAACCGGTCAGAAGGCTGTCGTAGGTGTCATCGGAAAACTCCCACAGCGGTGAGGCATAGGGCACGGGCCCGCATGCCGCGACGCTGTATTGGGTGAGGCAAGTGGGTAAGACATCGGCGCCAGCGTCGGGGAAAAATTCGCCAGCTTCTGTCTTGTCGATATGGTCGGGCTGGGTAACGTCGAGTGCGAAGTAATGGCTGCCACCCTCCCGCAGACCGGTAATCAACACCGTTCGCCATTGGCGGTCAGCGGCCGTCGGCCGGCCATCGTGCAGCGGATCGATGAACACGTCACCCGCGACGGGCGAACCATCGACGGTGAACGTGTGCGGGGCGAGAGGATCGGCAAGGCGGCGAAACACCGGCAAGCTGGTGCGTGGCGCGAAGGCGAAGAGCTCGTGTCCGGTTCCCGTATCGTAGCGCCGGTCGGCACGATCGTAGATGCCCGTGTCGAAGGCGTGCAGCATGCCATCATCGCTGCCTACGAACAAAACACGGCGGCGATTCTGGTGACGGACGAAAAAGCACCGGAACCCCCGCTCGCCGCTGCCGTTGGCCTCGCATGCGCGCGGCGGTACGCTGTGGCCCAGGTCACGCACAAATGCATCGTTATCGACCGGACTGTCGATCACCAACGGCGAGGAGTGAAAAATATCTCCCAACAGGTAGGAGATCGGATCGCCGCTGTCGAGCGTCGCTTGCTTGGGCGCCAGCGTCGCCGTGATGATGTGGTTCGAGGCCGCGGCCAGCGCGCTTTCCATGGCGGCGTCGAGCGCACCATCCACCACCGCATCCGGAATCAGGCCGAAGCCGCGCCACAGGTCATAGCGCAGCGCATCCGGGGTCGCATCGGCCACCGGATCCAGCAGGCGGCGGCGGTCGATGAGGGTGCCGTCGGCGCGCTCGCGGGCGTAGAAAACCCGTCGCTGTCGCACGCTGTTTCCGAGTGGATCGGCGGCATTGTACTGCGTGGTTCGCAGCACCTCGCCAGCATCCCAAAGATGATTCGGATGGGTGATGTCCGGCCGGCCTTGGGCGTCGAGCGGCAAGGGCTTGCGGAAGGCATTCAGGTGGCCATCCCAGATCGCACGATCGCCGAACGGCACAAAGCTGCTGACATAGATGGCTTGGTCGATGGTCGCCCGCAGGGTCGGCACCGCAGCGGAAGCGAAGGCCCGCGCTTCCGTGCGAATACGCCCGAGCACGCCTTCGAGCGTCTCGAGCAACCGACGTTTGTCGGGAATGTTGATGCACTGGCCGAGGCCACGATCGGTGACGATGTGGAGGATGTTGGTGGGGTCGCTACAGTTCGCTGGATCGCCGACGTTGAGCGCCCACACACGCACCGCCGATTGCTCGAAGACAGCCCGCGCCTGGTCTTCCGGCCGCTCGCCGGCACAGGTGTTGATGCCATCGCTGATGATGATGAAAAAGGAACGCCGGCAGCCGAATTCCGGATCCGCAACACAGGCCAGCTCACGGTACCAATCCTCGTGCTGCAAGAAGGTGTCGCTGCAACCGCCACCCGGACCGGTATTTCCCTGGTACCAGCAACGAAGATCGAAAAACGCATTGTCCAACGACGTCGGACCGAGCGCCATGATCGGTTTGCGCTGCAGATTGCGCGTCGCCAGCACGCCGCTGGCCAACTCCGCCCGGTCGCGCAGATGTCGGGCGACGCCGAAGTCGGGACGGCCGGCCGGGATGTTGGGCGCAAGGCGCTCGAGGAAGGCTTGATGGTAGCTGTTTTGCCAATCCCACGGCAGCATGTCGCCATGATCGAGTCCACGGCCGCGGGCATCGGTGACAGTCCCGAGCATGGGCTTGAGGCGGGTGCAGGTCGCGGCGTTGCGCGGGTCGGCGCAGAAGGGATCGACATCCGTGATCTGAGCATCAAAGAGCGGATCGCCGATGGCACCCTGGCCCGAGTCATAGTTGCCTTCCCAGCCAGCACCGGAAAAGTACTGGCCGCGGTCATGGCAGGTGGTGCTGTCGCGCAGGTCACGCCAACCCCACAAGCCCGCAGCGGCCTCTGCCGCGCGCTCGAGCGGGCCGGCGGGCGCTGCACCATCGACCATCACGAACTGATTCAGCAATGGGTCTTGGCGCAACTCCACGTCAAAGCTGACCCGATCGTCAAACAGCGGCCCGATACAGCCGGCCAGACGCTCCAGGGTGAAGGTGACGCGAAGGCGCGGATCGCCCACGTGCGACGGCGGGCCGCTCACCGGCGGTGTCAACCGCAGACGATAGGTCCGGCCCCGGATGCCTGTCGACAGCCAGAGGGTGGTGACGTCTCGACCGTCTCCCATCTTGGCGAAGGCATTGACACGGGCCCGGTCTGTGGCATCGCTGAGGTCGAGTGGCTGCGCACAGCTTCCGGCCGTGCCGCGTGGCGCGAGGTCGAATAGCGGTCCGAAGACCAGGGCATCGCCCTCGACGTCGTTGACCGCTGCTCCTCGATCATCGACCGCCGTCAAGCCATCGGGGTCTGCGCTCGGCCAAGACAGCGGCCAGCCGGCCGGCATGGGTGTGCCCAAGTAGTAGAGCCAATGCTTGGTGACCACACCGGCACCGTCCTGGTTCAAGGTTGCGAATCCATAGTTCACATCGTCCACATCTTCGAAGACTGTGTACAGAGCCTCCTTGGCTGCGAAGATGCGGGACGCCGGGTCGTCCCCATAGCCCACGGTCGCAAGATCACCTGCGCCGACTTTCAAGTTCATCGAGGCCGAGGTGTCGAGCAGGATAAAGACAAAGGGCTTGGCCGCATTGAAGCGCAGCAGGTCGCGGTCATCGGCGCGTGCAGCGGCCGGGCCACCCCAGGTTCCGGCCGCTGCACAGACCCATGCCAGCAGGCCCGCAAGCGAGCGAAGTGGACGGCCGGATGTTGCGCTCATCGAGTGGATCTCCAGGTGTCAAGGATCGATCTTGGAAAGCTCTTCAGGATGCAAGAGGGGTTCGAGGGCGTCGACCCGGAGCTGCTGCGGCTGCAGCTCGATCATGCTGGTCACCCGCCGCTCGGCCAGCACCACCGGGCTGTTGCCGGCACGCCGGGTGGCCACCGAGCCAACCGCGAAATGGATGCTGTAGTACTGCTCGTCGCCGTATTGGGCTGCGTTGCTGATCTCGCAGAGGTTGCAAATGGTCTTGAGCACCGGTACGAAGGGTGAGACTTCGACCCGGTGGCCGAGCTCCAGTCCCGCCTGGGTGTCGACATCGGTGAGGATGAATGTGTGGCCCCGGTAGTCGGCGCCGACCACCGCCCGGGCCGTGGCGCTGGCGACGCCGGCATCAGCAGCGTAGAGCGCCTTTTGATCCAGTCGCTCGCTGGCCCCGAGCTGGAGCTCGGTGGAGGTGATGGCCACCAGGCTGATGCCAGCCAGGGTCAGGATCACCATCACCAGCAGCGCCAGAAGGTAGCCACTGCCGGACTGGTCGCGACCACGGAGGGAACAGGGAACGCAGGTCATGGGCAACATCAGAGGTTCCTCAGGTCAACAATCGTCTGGAGCACCGAGCGGTGGAACAGGCGTCCTTCCCGCTCCTGCTGGGAGGCCGGTAGCAAGGTTTCCCCATAAACGCGGTCTTCCAGAACCGTCAACGGTCGTGCGGCATGACCGCGATCGGGGCGGATGGTGCGTGCCAGGGTCGAAATGCGTAGATAGAAGAGGGCTGGCGGGGTGGCACCCGCGATGCCGTTCCAGGCGGGATCGGCCGGATCGTCGTCTTGATGGTTATACAGCCATTCATCATCCGCGCCGCCAGTATCGAGAATCTGTCCGTTGCCATCGCGGTCGATGCCGAGCGCGAGCTGCAGATCCAGGATGCCGTCGGCGTAGTCGAGCTTCAGCGAATCGGTCCCGGGGTAGGCGACCTCGGTGGCGGGATAAAAGCGTGCGCGCGACAAGCGCGGCGTCAGATCCCGCAACGGTGCCGCCTCCGAATCGCGGTCATCCCGGATGTAGAAGCGGTGTTCCTCGAGGATGCCGAGGAAGACGATGCTGCGCAGCGTCGCCGGGAAACCGCCAGCCAGCCCCAGGTAGGCGGCGCCGTGGGTACCGACGCCGATCTTGAAGCCGATCCGCACCGCTGCCGGATCGCTGCTGTTCGAGGTCAACGGATCGAGCTCGACCATGCTGAACTGCCCGAGCGGACCGACGAGCACCAGCGCCTCGGGCCGCCGGCTGGCGATCGCAGCGATCAGCGGGCCGAGGCCCTGGGGCACCCCCATGGGGCCTGGGTCCTGGATGACGACGGAGCCCGTGGCCGGCAGCGTGGGATCATCGAGCTGCAGCGGGTTGACCCGCGGATCGAGCTTGAAGATCGGTGTGCTGAGCACCCCGCGCACGGTCAAGACATCGGTGCCAGCGAGCACCCGGGGCGCGTCCTCATCGCCGGCTGCGATATGCTCAGCAGCACCGACACCACCGTTGCGGACCGCGAGGGCCAGGCTTTGCGGGAGCACGCCGCGCGGCAGGCTTCCGCGCCCGGCCATGCGCGCCAGCTTGATCAGCTCGAGCTGGGCCACACGGCCCGCTTGCTGCATCTCGCTGATCTGGATCTGCGCCGCCGCCAGACGGCCATTGGCGTCGAAGAGATTGAGCAGCGACACCATGGCGATGACCACGATCACCGAGGCCACCAGCGCCTCGAGCAGACTGAATCCCGCGCGCGGCCTCATTGCGACTTCCTCACCCGCAGCGTGAAGCGCTTGCCGCCGCCGAGGGCACCGGCCTGGCGCTGGCTAGCAACGGTGATGGTGATTCCCGCCAGGTGCACGCGGTTGGCATCGATGCCCGCGGGCAGCGGCGTTTCGAGATCATCGATCGCGAACTTGCGAATGGTCGCGGTCCGAGTCCAAACAGCGACCGCTCCCGCCGTTTGGGCGTCGGCGAGCGTGCCGTCGATCCAAGCTTGCCCTGCGATCGGGAGGTACTGCGGGTGCACCCGCTCCGTGCCTTCGAGAATACGCAGACGCGGACTGTCGAAGGGCAACTGAAGAAGCTCTTCGGCAAGGCTTCGAGCATAGTTCGTGGCGTCAGTATAATCTTGACCCGTCATGGTATTTGCCATAGAACGCACCCAGAGTCCGAGCACACTCAGGGAGACCATGAGCAGAATCAAGGTCGAGATGGCCGCCTCGATCAAGGAAAAGGCCGCCACACCAGCCCGCTGGCGAGCACTGGGTTGGCGAGCACTGGGTTGGCGAGCACTGGGTTGGCGAGCACTGGGTTGGCGAGCACTGGTGCGCGCCACAGCTTCTAGAACCATTGCCACGGCTCCCCAGCTTCGCCCCGGGCCCGCCAGCGCGCGATCGGTGCCGGATGCCACTTGCGACGGATCACACGCGCGGTGGCCGGCGGCTCGATCGCTACCTCGATGAAGTTGCCGGTGCGGTCGGCAAAGCGGAGGGCGCCGGCGCGGTCGACCGAGCCATCGGGCTCGAAGAGGACCACCGCGATCGCCCCCAGACGCTCGAAACCGACCACAGCGTCGTCGCCCAGCGCAGCGGGGTCAGCAGGCCCCCAAAACACCACACCCGACACCAGCGCGAGCTGCCCGACGCGCCGGTCCAAGGCCGGATCATAAGCAGCGTTGCGGTCGCGATCCACCCAAGCGAAGATCCGCGGCGCGGCCAGGTCGATCTCCACGTGCACCGGGGCTGACTGGCGGATCGATGCCAGCCGTGCCAGGCGCAGCAGGGAGGCTGCCTCGTTGGTATTCAGGTCGAGCTTGTTGCGGCGCAGGGTGTTTTGAAGCGCCGGCATCCCGATCGCCATGAGTATCCCGAGCACTGCCAGGGTGACCAGGATTTCGACCAGGGTAAAGCCGCGCCGGTCGTGCATGCGCGTGCTGGTAGGCCGGGACGATGCGTGCCCAGCTCGGCGACCGCGCTTCGTAGGCGAGGGATGTGTACGTCGTTGGTTCTCCACCTTCGCATCTCAGCCCTCCGGTGGGAACAACAGGGCCACGGCCGGCGATACACCTACCTACAATGACCCAGCGCGAGATGGGTCGAAAAGCCAGAAATGCCAGGGCGATCGTCTGTTCCCACAAGGAAGGTAGGACGACCCGGATGAACGGAGGATGAACGGATTGCTCCACCCGGCAGCGGTGCGTCTCAGCCCGCAAGCACTTCGATCTCTCGCAACGCCTTGAGCCGGTCGCGGTACATGGCCGCTTCCTCGAACTCGAGGTTCTTCGCCGCTAGCCTCATCTTCTTCTCGAGCTCTGCGACTTGCACACGCAGTGGTCGTTGATCCTCGGCGACCATCAGCGCCGTGCCGATGTCCGGAGCGTAGAGGTCGAGGTTGCCCATGGCGACCAGCGGATTGTGGATGTCCTTGAGGATGGAGGTCGGCTCGATGCCGTGCTGGCGGTTGTAGTCCGCCTGGCGCTGGCGGCGACGCGAGGTCTCGTCGATCGCGCGCTGCATCGAGCCAGTGATGCGGTCAGCATAGAAAAGAACCCGGCTCTCGACATTGCGGGCCGCACGGCCGGCGGTCTGGATCAGCGCGGTCTCGGAACGCAAGAAGCCCTCCTTGTCCGCGTCGAGGATGGCGACCAACGCGACCTCGGGCAGATCGAGGCCCTTGCGCAGTAGGTTGATGCCGACCAGCACATCGAAGACCCCGCGCCGTAGGTCGGCGATGATCTGTGTGCGTTCGAGGGTATCGATGTCGCTGTGCAAGTAACGCACGCGCATGCCAAGCTCCGTCATGTACTGGGTCAGTTCCTCGGACATGCGCTTGGTCAAGGTGGTGACCAGGGTGCGAAAACCGGTTTTGGTCACCTGCCGCAACGCACCGATCAGGTCGTCGACCTGCCCCGACGCCGGCCGCACCACGATCTCTGGATCGAGGATGCCGGTGGGGCGGATCAACTGCTCGGCGATCACGCCGCCCGTCTGCTCCAGTTCCCAGGCCGAGGGCGTGGCCGAAACATAGATCCGCTGCCCAGGACGGGCATCGAATTCCTCGAAGGTGAGCGGACGGTTGTCGAGCGCCGAGGGCAGGCGAAAGCCGAAGTCGACCAAGGTCTGCTTGCGGGCCCGATCACCGTTGAACATCCCGCGCACCTGCGGCACGGTCTGATGCGACTCGTCGACGACGATCACCAGATCGTCCGGAAAGTACTCGAGCAGCGTCGGAGGCGGCTGGCCCGGAGCCCGTCCCGTGAGATGGCGGGAGTAGTTCTCGATGCCGTGGCAGACACCGGTCTCACGCAGCATCTCGAGATCGAAGCGAGTGCGTTGCTCGAGACGCTGGCGCTCGAGCAGCTTGCCCGCATGCTCGAGCTCGGCGAGGCGCTCCTCCAACTCCTCAGAGATGGTCACAGTGGCCCGTTCCAAGGCCTCGGGCGGGGTGACATAATGCGTCTTGGGAAAGACGCTTACTGTCTCCAATGCCTCAAGCACCTTCCCGCGAAGCACATCGAAGCGACTGATGCGCTCGATCTCATCGCCGAAGTACTCGATCCGGATCCCGTGATCCTCGTAGGGCGGCAGCACCTCGAGCACATCGCCGCGGGCGCGGAATGCACCATGGAAAAGATCGAGCTGGGTACGTTCGTACTGCATGTCGGCAAGCCGGCGTAGCGCAAAGTCCATACCCGCTTCGTCGCCGACGCGGAAAAAATACAGCATCCGCTCAAAGGTTTCCGGCGCACCCAGACCGTAGATGCAAGACACCGAAGCCACGACCAACACATCGCGACGTTCGAAAAGGGACTTCGAGGCGCGCAGCCGCAGGCGATCGATCTCTTCGTTGATCGAGGTCTCTTTCTCGATGAAGGTATCGGTCTGTGGCACATAGGCCTCGGGCTGGTAGTAGTCGTAGTAGGAGACAAAGTACTCGACGGCATTGCGCGGGAAAAAGCTCCGCAGCTCCTGGTAAAGCTGCGCTGCTAAGATCTTGTTGTGCGAAAGCACCAAGGTCGGACGGTTGATCGCTTCGACCACCGAGGCGATGGTGAAGGTCTTGCCCGAGCCGGTGACGCCGAGCAGCACCTGGTCACGCTCGCCAGCGCGCAGACCGGCCACGAGCTGGCGGATCGCCTGCGGCTGATCGCCGGCCGGCGAGAAGGGAGAGACGAGCTGAAAGTCGGGCATCGCGGTTTTCTGCGGGTCGCTTGCGCTGCGCGGACGCGGCGCGGGAAGCCGCACAGCGTATCACCCCGTGCGACGCCTCCGAATCGCCGCATTTCGCCCGCTGTGGAGCCGCAGTCCGCCGTTTATACTCAGGCCCATGGACGACCAGCCCCTCGACAACGCTATGCCACACCCCTTGGCCCCCGCAGGCGGTATGCAAGCGACCGGCGCCCCAGCAGGCAGCACCCCGGCCGACGGCAGCCGCAGGACCGTGCGCCGGCTCCTCTGGTGGCTGTTCCTACCGCTCGTGACCATGCTCCTGGCGACGGTCGCCGGCGTGGCATTCGCCGCCTGGATCGACATGCCGCAGGTCGAACAGCTCGGTGAGTACGTACCCAAGCTGGTTACCGGTCTGCGCACGGCGGATGGCGAGATCTTCCGCAGCTACTCGCGCGAAAACCGCCGGTTGATCGAGCCCGGCGACCTGCCGCTGCTCACCGCCCAAGCAGCGGTGGCGACCGAGGATGCCAACTTCTACCAGCACGGTGGTGTCGACCTGCGTGGCGTGCTACGCGCGATGTGGAAAAACTGGCGGACCGGGCGGCGCGAAGAAGGTGCCTCGACGATCACCATGCAGCTCGCACGCCAGCTATTCTTGCACCGCGACAAGACCTGGAAGCGCAAGATCGAAGAAGCTTTCCTGGCTGTCGAGCTGGAGAAGCATTATAGTAAGCAGCAATTGCTAACACTCTACGCGAATATCGTCAATGAGGGCCATGGGAACTATGGCTATGCCGCGGCCGCCCGCAACTACTTCGGCAAACCGCTGGCCGAGCTGTCGCTGGCGGAGACCGCCACCATCGTCGGCATACCGCAACGCCCTAGCGACCACAGTCCCTACCGCCATCCCGATCTGGTGGTCGCGCGGCGCAATGAGGTGCTCGCGCGCATGCTGCACGAAGGCTTCATCGAACGTGCGGCCTATGAGCAAGCAGTGGCCGAACCACTGCTGGTGGTCCCACGACGCAAGCAAGCGCAACTCGGCCCCTATTTTGCCGAAGAAGTTCGCCGACACTTGATCGACACCTACGGCGCCGATCGCCTGTATGACGATGGACTGGCCGCCGACACCACCCTCGACGCCCGCATCCAGCGCGCTGCCGAGCGTGCCTTGCATCAAGGTTTGCTCCGTCTCGACCACCAGCGCGGCTGGCGGGGTCCGCTGCGCCGGCTCGAGCCCGGGCAGCGGGTCGATCCGCAGCTCCCGTCGTGGCAGGGCATCGATGAGCTGACCGTCGATCTCTGGTACCAGGGCGTGGTGCTCGCGTCCGGCCCGCGCGTTGCCAGCGTCCAAATCGCCGATCAGCGTTTCGACCTCGGTCCAGAGGGCATTGCCTGGACGCGCAAGAAGCGACCCAAGGATCTCCTCTCGCCCGGCGACGTCGCCTGGTTCCGGCTCGCCGCGCCCGGAGCGGGTGACGACGGCCCACCGCCCGTTTTGATGCTCGAGCAAGAGCCGCAGATGGAGGGTGCAGTGGTGGTGCTCGAGTCGTCGACCGGCGCGGTGCGCGCCCTGGTCGGCGGCTGGAGCTTCGAGCGCAATGAGTTCGACCGCGTGATGCAGGCGCGACGCCAGGTCGGCTCGGCGTTCAAGCCCTTCGTCATCGGTGCCGCGCTCGAGAATGGCTTCACACCGGCCGACACCATCTTCGATGGGCCGGCAGTGTTTCCAGGCGCGGACAATGCTCTCGACTACAGCCCACGCAACTACCATCCGGGCTACGGCGGGATTCTCACCCTGCGCCGGGTGCTGGCAGAATCGATCAATGTGGCCTCGGTCAAGCTCCAAGATCTGGTGGGCGGCGAGGCAGTGATCGACTTCGCCCACCGCGCAGGGATCTACACCGAGTTGCAACCCTTCGCCAGCTTGGCTCTCGGGGTGATCGAGCTGTCACCCCTGGAGCTTGCTGCTGCCTATGCCTCATTCGCGAACCAAGGCATCTTCGTCCAGCCCTACTTGCTCGAGCGGGTGTCGACCCGCGACGGGCGGCTGCTCGAAAAGCACCAACCCCAGGCCCACAAGGGGATGGAGCCGCAAACCGCGGCGCTGGTGGTCTCGCTGCTGCGGGGGGTGGTGCTTTTCGGTACGGGACGCCGGGTGGCGGATCTGCAGCTCGACCTTGCAGGCAAGACCGGCACCACCGACAACTACACCGATGCCTGGTTCGCTGGCTTCACACCGCACTACACCCTCTTGGCCTGGGTCGGCTACGATCAGCGTCGTTCCTTGGGACGCGGCCAGACTGGTGCCGAAGCAGCCCTGCCCATCTGGCGCTCGGTGGTCGAAAGCGGTCTCCAAGAGGGCTGGATCAAGGAAGGTGAGCGCTTCTCGCAGCCGCCCGGTCTGGTCCATACGACCATCGACATGGCCTCTGGACTGCTTCCCGGCCCGAGCACCCAGCGAACGCTGGTCGAAACCTTCGTCGAGGGCACCGAGCCAACCACCGCGGTCGATGCGCGCTGGTCGCGCATTCTCGAGCTTCCCTGGTACTTGCAAGAACCCTTCTACCTGCCGAAGGAGGGAGAGAGGATGCCCTCCGACATTGTCGACTGGAGCCCAGTGCAAGCAGCGTGGGACGAGAAGCGGAAGGAGCGGGAACAACACTGAGCAAGCACGCAACACTGGGCAAACACGCAGTGCCGCCAGCCACGCGCACCCCGCGCTGGCCCGGAGGCTGCCAAGGTTTTCCGACCCGGGCTCAGCCCTTGATCCCGATCAGCGCGTAGTCGCGGCAACCGAAGAGCAAGCGATCGAGCTTGTCGCGCAGGCGATTGACGCCATCGGCAAGTGGCTGCTGACCAGAATGGAGGGCCTCGAGACTGATTTCAGGCAGGTGCTCGAGGTCGGGGAACGGATGCAGGTCGAGACGGTGAACCGGCTCGAAACCGGCTTCGCGAAAGACCACCTCGAGCCAGGCCGGATGCACCGGGCGCAGATGGGTGGGGTCGATCCAGAAGGAGCTACTCGACACCACCAACGACAACGGGCTCGGCGTCTCGAGTGCCAGCACGCCACCCGGGGCCAGCGCGCGCCAGGCCAGACGCACCATTCGCTCGACCTGCGCGAATGCCAGATGCTCGATCACATGCAGCGAGACGACGCCACCCAAGCTCTCCGCTTCGACCGCAGCCAGCACCGCCAGCAAGTCGCCTTCGACCACATCGAGATTCTGGGCTCGGCACCGTGCCACCATCGCCGCGCTGCGGTCGACACCGCGCGCCTGGATACCGCTCGCGGCGAGCACCGAGAGCAGCTCGCCGCGACCGCATCCGAGATCCAGCACCGGTTTGCTCTGACCGCGCGCGAGATGGGGCACCAAGGCGCTCACACGCTGCTTGATCTCAGCTTCCGTGCCGCGCCAACGCCGCTCGAGCTCGAAATAGGTCTGCTCTGCGAGCGCTGCTGCGACAGCGCTGGTACGCGCTGACGAATCGCCGCACGCGGCTGCCTGCGCACCACCCGTTTCCTGCGCCGCGACCACCGCGCCGAGCTTGGCGCTCAGCTCACGAGCCTCGCGCCGGTAGCGGTCGAGCTTTTGGTCGACGCGGGCAAAGAGGGCATCATTGTGTCCCATGACATCCCGCAGGCCCTCAGCGGTACGCACGTCGAGCTGTTCGAGACGGCCCGCGTGCGCCTCGATCGCACGCTGGTGATCTCTGTGAACCTGCTTGAGATGCTGATCCAGATCAACGACCCGCTGCCCGAGCTGGCGCATCTCCGCGATCGCTTCGACCACGATCAGGTTGAAGATACGCTGGCGTTCGCGCGCGCCGGACGAGCCCAGGCGCACGAACGGCCGCAGCAGGCGCTTCGCCAGCCGCACCAGGCGACCCGCCAGCCCGCTACGGCCACTCTCGACCGGAAACTCCCGGTCCTCCTGCCACAGGCGTAGCCAATCCGCAGTGTCGCGCGTCGGCTGTTCTCCGAGGTACCGGCCGAGATCGAGGTCCGCGCTCCCAGCGCCCGATCCTGCACGCTGCCCGGCTACGTCTTCCGCGATCCCTGCCGTGGACCGATCAGCGGTCATCGGATTCTAGGCAACCTCCGCGACCACGCTGACCAGCACCTCGGCGATGACCTCGGAATGCAGGTCGATGCGCACTGTGTGTTCGCCCAGGGTCTTGATGCCAGCGGTTTCGACACCCAAGTCGATCCGCCGCTTGTCGACCTCGAAGCCTTTCTTTCCCAGACAGGCTGCGACTTCGGCCGCGGTCACCGAGCCGTAGAGGGTTTCCTTCTCACCGACCCGCTTGGCGATCTTGATCTCGACCTGCGCCAGCTCCGCTGCCAGGACTTGGGCGTCCGAGAGGATCTGGGTGTGGCGAATGTCGATTTTGCGTTTCTTATGGTTGAAATACGCAAGATTGCCGCCTGTTGCCTCGAGTGCGATCCCCTGGGGGATCAGGTAGTTCCGTGCGTACCCGGGCTTCACCTTGACCTGCTCGCCCCGGCTCCCGAGATTGCGCGTATCTTCAAGCAGAATGACCTGCATGGCTCCTTCCTCCTCAGTCCGAGGTGAACGGGATCAGTGCCAGGTGGCGCGCCCGCTTGATCGCCTTGGCCAGCATCCGCTGATGGCGACCGGAGGTTCCGGAAATGCGCCGAGGCAAGATCTTGGCGCGCTCGAGGATGTACTGCTGGAGCAGCTTGGTGTCCTTGTAGTCAATGTACTCAATGCCTTCGACCGTGAACTTGCAGACTTTGCGGCGACGGAAAAAAACGCGTTTACGTGCCATGCTCGACACCTCCTGCCTCTTCGCTTTCCGGCTTGGCCGGCGGCCCGCCCGGGGTGCCCGGCTTGCCCTTGCGTGCCGCGCGCTTGAGGTCGAGATCCGTACGCACCACCAAGAAGCGCAGGATGCGCTCGTCTTGGCCCATCAGGCGTTCGATCTCGGGAAACGGCGGCACGCCTTCCGATGCCGTGATGTAGATGAAGACATACTTACCCTCGCTGAACTTTTTGATTTCATAGGCAAGCTTGCGCCGACCCCAGTAATCGATCTCGGTGACCTGGGCGCCCCCGCCCTCGATCATCTCGCGGTACTTCTGACAGATTTCCTGCACTGCGTCGTCGGATTGGCGAGGGTCGACGACGAAGCCCAGCTCGTACGTGCGGCTCATGGGAACCTCCCTTTGGCCTCGTTCGGTCCCGCTCCTCATCGGCGGAACAGAGAGGTGGTTCGCGTTGTTACCCGCTGGCCAGACGCTGCGCGTCGACCGGCGAGCGCCCTATTGTACGCACCCAGCCCGCGAGCGCAAGGGGCAAATGCCGCCCGGTGCTCGCGGGGCCGGCTCGGGCGCGGGAATCCGAGGTAGCCCGATCCCGGCTCAGACCAAGAGCGGTGCGATCACCAAGGCGACCACCGACATCAGCTTGATCAGGATGTTGAGACTGGGTCCCGAAGTGTCCTTGAAAGGATCGCCGACGGTATCCCCGACCACCGCGGCCTTGTGGGCATCCGAGCCTTTGCCACCATGGGCACCGGCCTCGATGTATTTCTTTGCGTTGTCCCAGGCGCCACCGGCGTTCGCTTGGAAGATGGCGAGCATGACGCCGCTGACGGTGACGCCCGCCAACAGCCCGCCGAGCGCGGAGACATCCCACCAGCCGACCAGCATCGGCGTCACCACCGCCAGCAGGCCGGGGGCGAGCATGGCGTTGATCGCGCCCTGGGTCGAGATGTCGACGCAGCGCGCATAGTCCGCCTTGGCGCCCTGCTTGCCCTCGAGCAAACCGGGGATGGTCTTGAACTGACGGCGCACCTCCTCGATCATCTTGTAAGCAGCGGCACCCACTGCTTTCATCGCCAAGGAAGAAAAGAGGAATGGCAACATGCCGCCGATGAACAAGCCACCCATGACCTTCGGGCTCGAGATATCGATCGTGTCGAGCTTGACGGTAGTGCGGAAGGCCGCGAAGAGCGCCAGGGCGGTCAGCGCCGCGGAGCCGATGGCGAAGCCCTTGCCGATCGCTGCCGTGGTGTTGCCCACTGCGTCGAGCTGGTCGGTCCGCGCGCGCACTTGCTTGCCCAGGTGCGCCATCTCGGCGATGCCGCCAGCGTTGTCAGCGATCGGGCCGTAGGCGTCGACCGCAAGCTGGATGCCGGTGGTCGAGAGCATGCCGAGGGCTGCGATGGCGATGCCATAAAGACCCGCCTGGCCAAAGGAGATCAGCATGGCAGCGACCAGGACGATCACCGGCAGCGCGGTCGATCGCATGCCGAGCGCGATACCGGCGATGATGTTGGTCGCCGAGCCCGTCTCGCTCTCCTGGGCGATCTGTCGGGCCGGGCGCTTCGACTCGGCCGTGTAGTACTCGGTGATCTTGCCGATCGCGACGCCGCCGACCAGGCCCGCGAGCATGGCGAAGAAGATGCCCAGACCGCTGAAGGCGATGCCATCGAGCAGGAATGTGCCCTGGACCATGTACTGGGTGATGAAGTAGGTCGCAACCAACATGACGCCCGCTGCGCTGAGGGTTCCGGCATCGAGCGCATGGCTGGGGTTGCCGCCCTCCTTGGTACGCACCAAGAAGGTCGCCGCGATCGACACCACGATGCCCACAGCGGCAAGCACCAACGGCAACATCACCAGCTCGCTATTGCTGCCACCTCCGGTACTCTGGGCCGCGACGCCGAGCACCAAGGAGCCGACGATGGCACCTACGTAGGACTCGAAGAGATCGGCACCCATGCCAGCAACATCCCCGACATTGTCCCCGACATTGTCCGCGATAACAGCCGGGTTCCGCGGATCATCCTCCGGGATCCCCGCCTCGACCTTGCCGACCAGATCGGCACCGACGTCCGCCGCTTTGGTATAGATGCCGCCGCCGACGCGGGCGAAAAGTGCGATCGAGCTGGCACCGAACGAGAAGCCGGTGAGCACAGTGATCACCCGCGGCAGGTCGATGTGTCCACTGCCGTCGAGGAAACGGTGGCTGTAGAAAAAAAACAGCGAGGACAAGCCGAGCACGCCCAGTCCGACCACACAAAAACCCATCACCGCGCCGCCCGAGAAGGCGACGCTGAGCGCGCGGTTGAGGCTGGTGCGTGCGGCCGAGGCAGTGCGCACGTTGGCCGTGGTGGCCACACGCATGCCGAAAAAGCCTGCTGCCGCCGAGCATAAGGCGCCCGCGACCACCGACAGACCGATCAGCGCCGAGCTTTCCGGGCGACCCGCGTTCAGCCACGCCAGGAGCGCTGCGACCACCACCACGAAGACAGCCAGCACGCTGTACTCGCGCCGCAGGAAAGCCATGGCACCCTCACGGATGTGCCCGGCGATTTCGTTCATGGCATCGCTGCCGGCATCCTGCCGTTTGATCCAGGCGCTGCGCATGTAGGCAAACCCGAGTGCCAACGCACCCGAAAGCGGAATCAAGATCCAGATCCAATCGCTGTCCACGAACATTCTCCTCCGGAGGCAGGCGGTGGGCCACGGGACGCGCTTCGCCGATCGCCTCGCTGGTCTATCTACGCTTCGGTCGTCATCGAATCGGCGTACGGATGTGCCGTCAGCCGTTGAACGCTTGCATGGCGGCATCCCGACCCTGCTCGACCCAGGTCTCGCAGGCGTCGGCTGCGCGCTCGATCATCGCCGTTGCCGTCTCGCGCTCCTGGGGAGCGAACGGCGACAGCACAAAATCCACCAGGTCTTGCCCCCCACGCGGCTCTTCGTCCCGGCCGATGCCCAGACGCAGCCGAGGCACCTGGTCGGTGCCGAGATTCTCCAGGATAGACTCCATCCCGCGATGGCCTGCCGGGCTGCCCGAACTCCGCAGCCGCAGGCGGCCGAGCGTCAAGTGGATCTCGTCATACACTACCAGAACCTGCTGGGGTTCGATACCCAACCGCTCGACAAGGCAGCGCAGGGCGTAGCCGCTGCGATTCATGAAGGTTTCTGGCGCTGCCAGCAGCAGCGAGCCCACGGCCGCCGTTCGTGCCCGACACAAGCTCCCTGCAAGCATCACGCCGTGTCGCTGCGCCAGCGCCTCGACCACCCGAAAGCCGACATTGTGCCGGGTATGGTGATACGCGGCGCCCGGATTGCCCAGACCGCAGACCAAATGCCGCACGACGCCCGGCCCGGCGGTCTCCGCCATGCTCGATCGAGACGTGATCATGGGCCACGCGAACGGGTTCAAGCCGCCTCGGGAGCAGCCGGAGCCTCGGACTACGCCTCGTCGCTCTTTTGCTTGAGCACTTCAGGCTGCGCGCCTTCCGCCTCGATGAGATCGCCTTCCTCTTGCTCTTCCTCCTCTGCCTCGTCGATACGCGGTGCGTGCACGGCCACGATCACCCGCAGCGGATCGCCCTGCAGCGTCACCCCCTCGGGCAAGCTCAGCGCACCAGCCGCGATGTGGTCACCGATTCCGAGCATCGAGACGTCGACATCGATCCTGGGAGGAATGTCGGCGGGCAGGCATTCGAGACTCACCTCGCGGGTCATAAAGTCGAGGATGCCCCCCAAGTTCCTGACGCCATCTGCTTCGCCGATCAACTCGACCGGAACTTCCACCTCGACCCGCTTGGAAAGGTTGATGCGCATAAAGTCGATATGCTTCATGCTGCCATCGACCGGATCGACCTGCATCTCGCGGATCATTGCATGACGGCTTTGGCGGGTGCCGGACACCTTGAGCAGAAAGATGCTGTTCTCGCCGCCTTCGGAGGTTCGCAGCAGGTTGTGGATCGTACGCTGATCGACCTGGATCGCAACGGCATCCTTGCGGTCGCCGTAAACGACCGCCGGCACCTGCCCCGACGCGCGCAAGCGCCGGTTGGCATTCTTGCCGGTCGTCGAGCGTGTCTGCACTTCGATGGTGATCTCACTCATGATTGAATCCTCGGTGTCGGAAGCCAGGTCTTGGACCTGCCTCCTCAACGTGCGTCCTCAAGGTCAGACGAACAACGAGCTGACCGAGCTGTTTTCGTGGATGCTGCGGATCGCCTTGCCGAGCAGTGGCGCCACCGACAAGGGCAGCAGCTTGTCCGATCGGCGAAGTTTGTCTTCGAGCGGTGTCGTATCAGTCACCAGCAGCCGCTCGATCGGCGCGGCTTCGATCCGGTCGAGCGCCGGGCCGGAGAGTATACCGTGAACGCCGGCGGCAAAGACCCGCTTGGCGCCTTTCTCTGCCAATGCCCTCGCCGTGTGAATCAAGGTTCCAGCAGTATCGACAATGTCGTCTAGCACGAGCACGTCGCGACCCTCCACGTCACCGATGACGTGCATGACAGTGGTCTGGTTGGGTCCGGTCCGACGCTTGTCGGCGATTGCCAGTCCCGTGTGCAAGCGCTTGGCGATCGCCCGCGCCCGTTCGACGCCACCGGCGTCTGGCGAGACGATCATCAAATCAGGGATCGCCAGCCCGCGGATCGCCTCCAGGATCACTGGGGCAGCGAACAGGTGATCCACCGGCATGTTGAAGAAGCCCTGGATCTGCGAAGCGTGCAGATCCAGGGTCAGGATGCGATCCGCGCCGGCGGCCGAGATCAGATCGGCGATGAGCTTGGCGGTGATGGGTACCCTCGGTGCGTCTTTTTTGTCCTGCCGGGCATACCCATAGTAGGGGACGACAGCGGTGACCCGCGAAGCGGAAGCCCGCTTCATGGCATCGAGGATGATCAGCAACTCGACCAGGTTGTCATTCACCGGCGGGCAGGTCGGCTGGATGACGAAGGCATCGGTGCCGCGCACATTCTCCTGAATCTGGCAGAAGACCTCGCCATCGGAGAAGTTGAAGCACGCAAGGCGCGTCAGCCTCACGTCGAGGAAGGCGCAGATTTCCCGCACCAGCGCCGGATGCGCCCGCCCGGCGACGATTCTGATCTCTCCGTACATGGTGTGCTTTCGGGGGCCGCCTAGCTGACCGTCCAGAACGAATCGCGGAGGTGGCGTTGCTCCACCTCTTCGAGCGTCGGCTCCGCCAGGGTCGACTCCTCCGCCGCTACGACAGGCATGGTCTCGCCGCCCCCGGCGCAAGCAGCGAACTGGTGGTCGGGTCGGCGCGGTGTCGAATCGTCGACGAGCTGCCGGTACTCGCACAGCACCCGTTCCTCGAGCAGACGGCGTGTCTCGTTGTTCAGCGGATGCGCCACGTCCTTGAACGCTCCGCTCTTCTTGCGCCGGCTCGGCATGCTCAGAAAGAGTCCATCCTTTCCCTGGATAATCTTTATGTCGTTTATCATAAAACAACCGTCCAGGACGATAGAGACGAAAGCCCGAAGCTTTTCTTCCGCTACAGGAAAAACCTTGACCTGGGTGATTTCCATCGCTCCACTCGCGCGCGACCTCGTCCCGCTTCGATCCCGACCATCCCTGCCCTGCCGCGTCCCGTTCTCAACAGCGGGTCCAACCACGTTCGACCGGTCCAAACGCGTCCGATTGGAGATGGATGGCGCGCCGCGCGTGGCCGGACAATGGTACGGGTCTGCCAGGAGGGAGTCAATGCCACCGGCGGGAGGAGGCCGGGTTGCGCGCGGATCAGGCTCGCTTCATGGCGCTGTTCGCGCCGTACACAGCGCTTCGCGGTAGGCCGTCGGAACCGTGGCTGGAGGCACCGGAGCCCGCAGGCGCTCCTGCACGATCTCGCGCCAGCGGACCTGCTGGCGACCCCGTCGATCCGAAAACAAGACGCCAGGTCCGTTCGGTTCGCGCTGCCACCAGGCCACTGGCTCGCCGCCATCGCGCAGACTCCAGCGCTGCAGTGCGCCGGCGGGGTCGAGCACCGCGCTCCATTCGCGACCGCGCAGGTCACGAAACGACACCTGCCCGGGCGCCTGGCGAAGATCGTTGAAGGGCTGCTGCGGCAGGCGACCCAGCAGCAAGCGCGGAACAGCCTCGAGTGGCAACTGGGTCAGCGGCAAAAACACCAGCCCGCGCCGCGCTTCGGTGCGACAGAAGGTCTTGTCACGGTGGTTGAGCCACAGCGCCCGCCCATCCTCTTCGATCGCCAGCGTCCACAGCCTTCGTCCGAGAATGTCGGCCGCAAGCAGGCGAAACCGCCGAGGAGTCTCGAGGTAAACGCTCAGCTTGAAGGATAGGTGGCCCTCGGGACCTTGGTAGTGAACCCGGTAAAGACGCTGTGTGGGCGTGGCTCGCGCCGGCAGCTCCCAGGGCGCATTCG
>Ga0114931_10000923_pt1 | contig 36909 bp, 32 predicted proteins | sample 2SBtaG_FD_89579 | JGI IMG/M metagenome (GOLD analysis project Ga0114931, IMG submission 89579) | Deep subsurface microbial communities from Kolumbo volcano to uncover new lineages of life (NeLLi) - 2SBTROV14_V59a metaG | ecosystem: Environmental > Aquatic > Marine > Volcanic | place: Kolumbo... | reverse complement strand
GAGAAGTTACCCGAGGGCCTGTATCTGGCCACCAGTGAGGATATCCCCGGCTTAATCGCCCAGAAAATCAATAGGGTCAAAAATCAATAGGGTCAGACTCGATTGATTCTTTGTTTTTCCTTATATGCCACTGATTTCCTGTCTCCACCACGGCTCGATGGTGTCACTGGCCGGTTTATCTGTGTGGCAATTTTTTCTTTGAAGTAGCTACTCCCTAAAACCCATGCTTTATTGGTTGACTCCCGTATCTCGTCCAGTGTTTTTTCGTTGATATGCGCTCTAAATAATGTCCGGTATACGGCCTGTCGTTGCTCCAATGTTTTTCCTAAACGACGGTATTCCCGATGGGCTACAACTAATGGATCTTGCTCACCCAGCGCATTATATCGGTAACTCGACCAGGGATACTCGGAGGGATGTTCAACCATGCCTTCTGCTCTCACCGGATTAAGCTCTATATAGCGGTAGCAGGTTAACAAATAAGCTTCACTGTCGATCAAGGTTGCTTTGTAGCGCCCTTCCCACAGCGTACCTGTGCGATTATAGGTATAATTGAAATATTGAACATAATACCTTCCGAGCATTTGCAATGCTTTGCTGATGCTCTGTTCAGTATGCGGTGTTATCAGGAGATGGACATGGTTCGTCATTAAGACATAGGCATGGATTTCACACAGGTGTTTGTCGCATGCTTGTTTTAGCTTTTCAAGATAGAAACGATAATCTTCGTCAGTATAAAAAATGGGATCGCGGTTATTGCCTCGAATGATCACATGCTGCGGTTGACCAGGAATAACAAAACGAGGTTGACGGGGCATGGCACTTCCTTATGCTGAGCAGATTCGCTTAAAAATACACTATTAATTAAATACGATCAATCGAGTCTGACCCTATTGATTATTAATTAAATACGATCAATCGAGTCTGACCCTATTGATTACGATCAATCGAGTCTGACCCTATTGATTATTAGCGTGGAGCAGTTTTTGAACGCCTGACAAAAACAAACAGGCCCTGCAGTGGCAGGGCCTGGGTGGAGTTTTCTCTTCTAATTAAACAGATAAATTGTCAAAACTCTTCAAAATTGCGAGGGTCGATGTACACGTAAACGTAATATTCGCTCATATCTCTTTTTAGTTCAACAGGTGATATACAGACCCTGTCGGTCAGTATATCTAATATTATCAACTCTTAATATATCGATGTAAGTTACTGTTTATTATAGAAATAATAGAAGAGCCGTCTTATTATGAAAATATGCATATCGTAACAACTATCGATATGGGGCATTTTGCACCATCTTTCCGTCAGGTCGCAATATCAGCCAATAATGACGCTCTAAATCTGACTAGCTATGGTTGCTTGTACGAATCCCTTATTGCAAACTTTCGCGTTCATTTGCGTTCTTGGCATTTTCTTTTCAAACCAGCCTCAACCATCACACAACCCTATCAGCAAACTCACCAACTGCTGTGGCGCGCTCAGCTGCGGCACATGATCGGTGTCGATATGGTGGACGGCTTCCACCGGTGTCAGGCGTATCATCTCATCCTGTAATTCCGGTAATAGAGTGTTGTCCTTACCCAGGCGCACATAATGTTTCGGCACACTACCGAAGCGTTCACCGGTCAATTGGTTCACCAGGTACCAGCCACCCAGTGGTTGGGGCAAGAGTCTGGCGATGGCCTGGTCTGCCTGTTCTTTCAGTGTGCAGTTATAAAAGATATCGTGCAGCTCATCGGTTTCAAGTATGGAATATTTGCCGCTTGCATCCAGCTTCGCTACCCGGCTGGCGCCCACCGATGCGCCCTCGCCTAACACCTGTTCGCAAAACTCGGCATAGTTGATACCACTGGGAAGTAACATACCGGCAAGGTACACCAGCTTGTCAATTTTATCCGGATACATTTCGGCCAACTGGGAGATGACCATGCCGCCGCCGCTATGGCCAACCACCACGGCAGGTTGTTCCAGTTGCTGCAGGATGTTACCGAGGAATTCAACGTACACGTCCAGGTTAATAGAGTCAGGATCACGATCATCCAGTTGCCCCGGCAGACTGGGAGCATATACATCGATGCCGGCCTGTAGCAATGGCGGCAATATATTTTCCCACACCCAGGCGGCAGCCCAGGCACCGTGCACCAGTAACAGGGGTTTAGTGGACGGCATAAGCATCCAGAATATTGAACAGTTCCTGTTTGCGTTGCTGATCGCAAAAGGCTGCATGCACCGCGTTTTTCTGCAGTTGTAGCAGCTCATTCAGGTTCCACTGCAGGGCCCGGGATGCCATGCCCAGTTCCTGGTTGAGACTTGTGTTTAACACCACCGGATCATCGGTATTGATGGTGACGGGCACACCGGCCTGGTGTAATTCACGAATGGGATGTTGCTCGATGCTGTCGTACATCAAGGCGCAATTACTGGACAGGCAAACATTCAGGGTGATGTTGTCATGTACCAGCCGTTGCACCAGGGCGGGATCATCAATGGCGCGCACGCCATGATCCAGTCGTTGCGCACCCAGTACATCTAAAGCATCGACTACGCCGTCAGCGCCGGAGGATTCGCCGGCGTGCGTGGTGCAACCGAAGCCCAGGTCGCGGGCCAGCTGGTAGGCTTCGGCGAAACGATCTACGGTACGCCCGGCGGCTGCTTCGTTGCCGTCAATGGACAGGCCGACGATGCGGTTCACCAGGCCCACCGCCATGGCGCTGCCCATCCAGCGCACCAGTTCCATGGCTTCCTCGGTTGATTGCTGCCGCAGGATGGAGGGCAACAGGCGCAGGTCGCACAGGCCGCGCTCGGCGACGGTATCGAAACCTTCGGCAATGGCAGCTAACAGGGAGCGGAAATCCAGGCCTTTCCAGTGGGTAGGATTGACGATGACTTCGGCATAGATGATGTTCTGGGAGGCGCAGTATTCACCGAAATTGATGGCCAGCTGGCGTGCCTGTTCCGGGTACCGCACCAGGGAACAGACCCAGTCCAGGGTTTCCAGGAAAGCGCCGAGATCATCGGTCACATACAGTTGTTCGGCTGGTCGCGGCAGGGACTCACCCTGCTCCCGCGCCATTTGTTCCACCAGTTGCGGTGGAATACTGCCTTCCAGGTGCACATGCATTTCCAGCTTGGGCATGGCGTCGATTTCGGCCTGGGCAGGGATGGATTTTTCCGCCACGGTCACTGGTACACTCCCGGTTCCGGCTCCCAGCCGGTGAGCACATGGCGACCGACTTCGTGGGCTTTCCAGCGCATGGGATCATGCAGACTCATGGTACGGGCATTGCGCCACCAGTAATCGAAATGCTGATGCCCGGCCACCGAACCGGTGCCCATGAGACCGTGAATGCTCTGGGTGGCCGCCAGCCCGGCTTTGTTGGAAGCCACCTTAGCGGCGGAAATGGGAATCGCCAGTTCGGCACGGCTGATATCGCCGTGCTCGAAGGCATCCAGCAGATCGGCACAGGCCATGGTGGCACTGTAGGCCACCGACAAATTCGCCACCAGGTAACCCACTTCTTCCCGTAACAGGGGATCATCCACTGCCGCATCCACTTCGGCTGCGGCCCAGGGTCGGGACTTCTCCTGGATGTAAGGTAAGGCGGCGCGCATGGCTCCCAGCCCCATCCCCACCAGCATGGCGCACAAGCCTAACTGGTAACGAATGCTGGCGTGAAGCAACGGCGCTTTGCCCGGCACTGAAGCGACCCACTCCGGCGAGCACCGCACCGAACTGAAGGTGATGGAACCGGAATCCGTGGACCGCTGCCCCAGGGCATTCCAGTCGCGGTGAATCTTTACCCCTTGCGTATCTTTGGGAATCAACAACAGCTGCATGCCGGCTATGGGATTTTCCGGCGTGGCCGCCGCGGCATTGAAAGCCCAGGTGGCGATGTGGTCCGCCTCGGCAGCCGCCGAAGTATAGATTTTGAAACCGTCAACGACGAAGCCGCCATCCTCGGTCGGGGTGGCGGTGGTTTTGAGGGGATCCACTGCGGTCCTGCCCGGCTCTGCCACTGCCAGTCCCAGGGCTTCGTTGTTGTCCACAATCGCGGCTCCCAGACGCTGGCGCTGGAAATCCGGGCAATACACAAAAATCTCCCGCACCAGTTCATCATGGATTTTGTACAGCTGTCCTACCGAAGTATCCGTCATGGTTATGCGGGTGATGGCCTCCATGGAAAAACGCTCACTGGCACCCAGGCCACCCTGGTCTTTGGGAACCACCGCTTTCATCACCCCGGAGGATTTCAGCCACTGCATGGATTCGCTGGGATAGCGGCCCCGTTGATCATTTTCCAGCGCCAGCGGGGCAAGATGTTCATCCAGCACCGACTGCAAACTGGCCAGCATCTGCATTTCCGGCTCGGCTAACACCGGCAGAGGTATGGCGGCACCAAGCAAGGGTTTCAGTTTCATCAGGCGACACCTATGGGGGGTAGCTCATGTTGATGGGAGGGACAGCGGCAGCACACCACCACCGGGATAAACGACTGGCTCGGGGTATCGATGAGGCCCTTTTCGGTGAGACCGTAATCCGGCACACCGGCAAGGCCGACGAACGCCAGGATCATGAACGGGCTGGGCATATCGCAGCCAAGCCTGCGCGCTCCCTGGTTAACTTCATCCGAGGCTTCCAGCACCGCTTCCCAGGGCTGATTCGACATGATGCCGGCCACCGGCAATGGCAGGCTGGCGATCACCTCACCCTGGTCCACCGCCACATAACCGCCGCCCATTTCCCGTAGCACATTGGCGGCTACCGCCATATCTTCGTTACTGGTTCCCACTACCACCAGGTTCTGGTTTTCACAATTGGTGGTACCGGCCAGGGCGCCGGATTTCAAACCGAAGCCGCGCACGAATCCACAGGCGCGGGTGTCGGTGCCGTGATGCCGATCGATGACCGAAATCTTGGCCACATCCTGGGCCGGATCGGCTTTGACATCGCCGTCCACCACTGGCAGTTCCGCTTCGAAAGCGCGCTTGAAATAACCGTCGTACATTTCCATGGCACGCACCACCGCCACTTCCCCTGCGCTTGCCTGGGCGGCGACGCTGAAAGCATCCGGGCCAAAGTCATCCGGTAACTTGACGGTGTTGTACAGGTACTCGGGAATCGCATCCGGATTGTCAAAGCAGGATTTACCCTCCTGTGCCGCCAGCTTGCCATCCATGAACACGGTATGGGGCATAGCGTCTTCCAGCACATCCAGCAACATGAAATCCGCCCGGCGCATGGGGGTGATGGAACCGATCAGGTGATCCAGGCGATAGTAACTGGCGGCATTCAGGCTCGCCATACGGTAAGCCTCCATCACCGGCACGCCGGATTTAATCGCCTGGCGTATGTGATGATCGATATGACCGACGTGATGCAGATCTTCCACGTGACGATCGTCGGCACAAAAGGAAAAATGCTGGTAGCTGTTCTGCATCGCATCCACATCGGCAAACACCAGCGGTACATTGTCGTTCATGGAGCCGGACATTACCGTAATCATCATGCCCAGGCGTAACCGCTCCAGCACTTCGTCGGTGTTAAACGCATTGTGATCATCGGAAGCGCCGGCGGCGGCATAGGCCCATAAAGGTTCACCACTAATGCGCGCGGTATGGCCGGTGTTGCGTCGCCCGGATGCCAGTGACTCGGCATACAGGCGCAACAAACGTTCATCCACATCGAATGGATTACTCTCCCCCACCGTCACCGCGTTGGATAAACCGATGCGTTGCAACTGTTCGGCTTCCGTTACCACTGCACCGCCCAGTTCCAGTTGCGGCGAACGGGGAATACGACTGGAAATCTGCTGAAACACTTTCAGCGGCGTACCGGTTTGCCCGACCCAGTCCATGGCTCTGGCTCCCAGCACATTGCCAATGCAGTTGGGGTCCGCCAGCACCGTGCCGGTGCCACGGGGAATCACGCAGCGGGCAAACTCGCCCGGCGTCAGCAAGGTGTATTCGATATGTAAATGGGTGTCGATGAAACACGGCGCGAGATAGGAACCGGCGGCGTCGAATTCCTGGTGCGCCTCGGCATGACCGACAGGCGTCACCGCGGCTATGAAGGCACCACTGATGAGTACATCCCGCTCAAGTATCTCACCGCTGTGCAGTGCCAGCACTCGCGCGTTACGAATCGCCAGGTCTGCGGGCACATCGCCGGAGGCGACCCGATACAGGTTCAGCAGGCTTGCCGCCGGCGGCGAAAGATGTGCCCCAAGGGCGCCGGGAAAACAACTTAGCTGCTCATCCATATTTCCTAACCGATTAAACAAGTTTTTAATATTGAAATCAGTAGAAGCAATATATAAGCCATTATCGAGGCATATATATTGCTAACCGTTTAGTCATATAGCGAAACCAGCGCATAGGTAGCCAATATGGTGGAAAAATCGGAAGCAATGACGAATCCTGACGCACCAGCGCAGGTCAGCGCGGTTGCCGATGCACCATCAAACAGCGGCTGGCTGGAGAAGCTGTTTCAGATCAATGCCCGGGGCAGCTCGATCCTCACCGAATTCATCGCCGCCCTCACCACCTTTGCTACCATGTCCTATGTGCTGGCGGTACATCCCACCATCATGGCGGATGCCGGACTGGACAAGGCCACCATGATTACCGTGACGGCTCTGGCCGCCGGCATCTTTTCCATCCTGCTGGGATTAATGGCCAACCTGCCCATTGCCCAGGCGCCGGGCATGGGCAGTAACGCCCTGTTTGCCTACACCATTATCCTGGTGATGGGGGTGCCCTGGCAGGCGGCCCTGGGACTGGTGTTCTGGAGCGGTATCTTTTTTCTATTGTTAACTCTCACCGGGTTGCGACAGATTTTATTGAATGCGTTTCCGGACGCCATCAAAACCGCACTGGTGTGCGGCATTGGTTTGTTCCAGTTGTTCCTGGGTTTAAAAGCCGCCGGCGTGGTCGTCGCGGCACCATCCCCCATGCTGGTGGGTATAGGTAAAATCAGCTCACCCATCGTGCTGGTATCACTCATGGGTGTTCCGGTCATTGCCGCCATGATGTCTCTCAAAATACCCGGCGGCATCATCCTCACTATCCTCGCCATTACCGTCACCGGTATGTTCATTCCTCTGCATGATGAAGTAATGATAACCCAGTTGCCTGCCAGCTTCACGGCCACACCGGTGTCACCGACCTCGGTGTGGATGGCATTGGACCTAGGTTATTTATGGACCCATTTCGCCTATGCTTTCCCGGTATTGTTGTCACTGATTTTTATCGACCTGTTCAGTTCCCTGGTAGACATCAATGCCATGACCGTACGCGCCGGGCTGGCCGGACCGGAAGGCGACCCCGTCAGTTTACAGAAAGCCCTCACCGCCGATGCCCTGGCTACGGTCGGCGGTGCCATGATGGGCACGTCCACCACCAATGTCTACGGCGAGTCTGCCACCGGTATCGAATCCGGCGGGCGCACCGGACTCACTCCCATTATCGTTGGCGTGTTTTTCCTGCTGGCCATGTTTATCACGCCATTGATCATGATCATCCCACCCCAGGCCACGGCACCGGCTCTGATTTATATCGGCCTGCTGATGTTTTTCGAAGTATCGAAAATTGATTTCAGTGATATTCCCATCGCCGTGCCGGCTGCCTTGTGCATCATCCTCATGCCGGTGACGTCCATCAGTGATGGCCTGGCGATTGGTTTGTTGTGTTATGTCATCAGCATGAGCCTGTGCGGGCGTATCCGGGAAGTAAATCGCCTCACCTGGGCCATGGCCGCCAGTTTCGTTTTTTATTATTCATTATCCTGAACAGGAATTAATCAGCAATGCATCCACGTGAAATGAAATTCATTTTATTACTGACGATTTTTATTACCTGCATGAGCTTCATCAATGTGGTGAGCGCCAAGCTCTGGACCATTGCCGGACTGACCATATCCGGCGGCATCATGGCCTATTGGCTCACCTTCCCCATTACCGATGTGATTGGTGAAATTTTTGGCAAGAAACGCGCCATGATGGTGGTATGGCTGGGGTTTCTCGCCAACATTATCGTACTGGGCATGTCCCAGCTGGCAATACAGCTACCACCAGCGACACAGTATGCGGATCAACAGTCTTTCGAACGTGTACTGGGGGCGGTGCCGGTGATTATCCTGGCGTCACTGGTCGCTTACCTGGTAGCGCAGTTACATGATGTGTGGGCGTTTGAATTCTGGAAGAATGTCACCAAGGGTAAACACCTTTGGGTGAGGAACAACATGAGCACCATGACCTCCCAGTTGCTGGACTCGATTGTGTTTAACGGCATTGCTTTCTGGATATTTGCTGAGAACCGCATGCCCATCAATGAATTTCTGAGCATGACCGCCGGTTACTGGTTGTTTAAAATTGTCATCGCCGCTATTGATACGCCGGTGGTATACGCATTGGTGTACTGGTTCCAGAAAGACGAAGAACCGCTTGTGGTACTGGAAGCGGAACCGGAACCTGTGATGGAAGAAGTCAACTAATCACAGATTCCGATTCACAACGGCAGGCTCAGGCCTGCATCTGCTGTCTTAACTCGGTGAGGAAGGGGATTTTTTCATACTGGTCAGGTTTCAACGCCGACCATTGCATCGGACCCGGAACCGGGTAATCGGTTTTCGTCTGGATCAACTGCTCCGGTGTGGCAATCCAGTCCAGCGGTGTATCGTGTCCTTCCATCACCACTTCATTATTCGCCACCACCTGTAAATCATGTACCGTGGTTACCACCGGCGTGGTCTCCGGCAGAATATTCAGCTCCCGGAAGATACCCATTTCCAGATCGGCAAAACCGGCGCCCTTGCCGGTACGTCCACCGGCGGTTGTCACAGCAACGCAGCCCACCACGCAAATGTCCATCACATCCATTTCATTAAAATTGATTTTCTGGCCATGTTCGATGGCGCCTTCCGAATACATTACATCTTCAAAAGCGACACCCTCTTGCTGCAGTTTTTCCGGGTCCAGTAACAGGAACGGAAAATCTTTCACCAGTTCGGGCACCGGGGTGTAAACAATCTTGCCCTGCTGCAAGGCTTTCAGGCGCACCCAGGCCTGGCCTCGATCCGGATTGCATTTCACGATGCGCGCGGTTTTCAAGGCATCCAGGCGTGCCAGTTGTTCGGCTGCCTGCTGGGCGCCGACAAAGTCCGGGATCTTACTCCAGGGACTATCAATTGCAGCTCCCTGATTTTCCAGGGCGGACCAGACACGATCACGTAGTTCGTCTTTTTTACTGTTACGGCCTTTCCAGCGTGCTGTTTTTTCCTGCATGTGCTTAACCTCGCTCGTGATTACACCATCGGAACCGGAGAAATGCTTTTCCGGCGTTGTAAAAAATTCATTGTGTGGTTATGTACCTCTGTCATTAGTGCCGCTTCATCCACACGGGTACTCAGTCCGTTTTCGATCAGTTGCTGCCCCTGCACCCACACATGTTTGACATCGCTGGCACGGGCGGCGAACACCAGGTTCCATAGTACCGGATCATGCCCTTCCGCCCTGGCGACGGGCAGCAAATGTGGTTGCCAGCAATCAATCGCAATCAGGTCTGCCTGCTTGCCTACTTCCAGTGAGCCGATGTTAGTATCCAGACCCAGCAGTTTCGCGCCTTCAATCGTCGCCATACGTAGCGCCTGTTCGGCAGATACCGCCGTTGCATCCAGGCGTGTTACCTTCTGTAACAAGGATGCATATTTCATGCACTCGAACATACTGAGTGAGTTGTTACAGATGGCGCCATCAGAACCCAGACCAATGGTAATATCGGCCTGCATAAATTTATCCAGCGGTGCGGCTCCGGAAGCCAGTTTCATATTGCTGATGGGACAGTGGGCAATGCCGGTACCGGTTTGTTGTAACACCGCAATTTCGTCATCGTCCAGCCACACACAATGGGCCAGTACCGAACCGGGTTTCAAGATGCCCCAGTCATTGAATTTATGCACCGGTCTATCACCAAACAACTGTTTGACGATGGCGACTTCTTCCTGCTGTTCACTGGTATGGGTATGAATGGATACACCATAGGTATCGGCCAGATCGCGGGCCTGTCGAAACATGGATTCGGAACAGTAAGTAATATGCTCCAGCCCTACCCAGGTTTTTATGCGGCCATTTTGTGTGTTGTGATGGCTTTCAATTAAAGCGGCAGTGGTTTCGAGGGTTTCAAAAAATGTCTTGTCCGGATTATCCGCCGCATACGGCACCAGGTTAACGCGCAAGCCCAGTTCCGCAGCAGCTTCGGCACCGCGATGCAAAAAGCGGTACATATCCATGACCGTGGTAGTCCCACCTTTCAGTGCTTCCAGGTAACTGATCAGGCAAGCGTAGTAAGCATCGTCCTGCGTCAATGCCTGATGTTCCCGCTGGTATTCCGGCAACCAGTCCATCAACTGGGCATTTTCGGTATACCCCTTGAGCAGACTGGAATGACTGTGGACATCCACCAGACCCGGTAGTATTGCCAGCCGGCCCTGTGCATTAATGCTGATGGCATCATCAGGAACAACAATTTCAGCACTGGGACCAACTGCTAATATTTGCTGTTCGTCGAACAGGATGGTGCCATCGTAATAACAGTTAAACTGTGCATCCGCGGTATAAATCAGTGCGTGTTTTATGCTATAGATGGACATATATCAAGCCTAATAATATCCCTGGGATGCGCGAATTTTTTCCAGGATATGCTCACCCGCAGTGATAGGTGGATACTTGCCGGGATTGTCTGCGCTGGTACAGCTATCCAGCACCGAAACCGGAGTGTCATCATCCGGATCAACGAACATGGCAATGGAATAACGCTCCTGCTGACCGATCTTGGGTTGCACCCGGTGTTTGGTGGATCGGAATTTACCGTTGGTCCAGCGCTCCATTAAATCGCCGGTATTGACAACGATGGCATTCTCAACATAATCCACCGGCTGCCATACACCGTCACGATCCTGCACTTCCAGGCCACCCACATTGTCCTGGAACAACAGAGTAATCACACCATAATCGGTATGGGCACCGGCACCCAATTGCTCCGGGCTGCTGATGTCAGCTCCAGATGATGGATAATGCAACAATCGCAAGGTAACATTTTCGCCATTGTGGTATTGCACAAAGAAATCCTTTTCCACACCCAGTGAAGCGGCAAAGGCCCGCAATACCTTGAAGGCGCATTGCATACACAGCTGGTAGAAATCCAGGATGAGCTCGCGGAATTCCGACGAGGGCCAACGTGTGTCATCCATGCTGTACTTGAACGGGCTGCGCATGGTGAATGCTTCTTTCAGATCCGCCGGTCGCGTTGGGTCCAGGTGTTCCTGCAACATGCCCTGAAAACCGAAATTGTCTTCCGGATTGGTATAGGCGCAGGCATTTTTTACCTCGTCCGGTTGCATGAAAAACGCTTTACTGGCGGCAAATATTTTCGCCAGTCGTTCCGGCTCCACGCCAATATGGGTGACAGCCATAAAACCCAGTCCCGTGAGGGCGTCACTCACCTGCTCGCCCAGCTCAGTAATGCTTTCTGGCTTAGCTTCATCATAGGTTTTAAAATCAATGACCGGGATTTGCATGTTTCTGTCCTCTCGTTGGGGTTATCAGGTACTTAACCATAGCTTTGCGTAAATTCATCCAGCGCACTGCGAAGCACCACCAGGCCAGTTACCACATCCGCCTGGGTTACCGCCTCATCAGGATGATGACTAATGCCGCGATCACAGCGCAAAAACAGCATGCCCACCTTGCACAAGGACGCCATAGCCATGGCATCATGGCCGGCACCACTGGCAAGCCGGGTTACACCCAGGCCGGTTTTCTCCAGTGCGCTCTGGAACACCTGCATAAACTCTGGCGCACATTCCACTGCCGGTGCAGCATGGGTCTGGTTAAGCTGGAACTGCAACTGGCGTTGCTGGCAAATGTGTTGTGCCTGTTGCTCAATCTGGGCAAAAGCTTTATCCCGTTGCTGGTCGTTATCGCTGCGAATGTCCAGCGAGAATTTCACTTCACCGGCGATCACATTGACACCGCCGGGATGGGCCTGAATGCGTCCCACCGTGGCCACTACACGATGTTCAATCGCCAGTTGTTCAATGGCCTGGATAATTTCCGCAGCACCGACCAGTGCATCACGTCGCAGATGCATGGGTACCGTACCCGCATGGCCGGCACTGCCGGTTAGGGTAAACTCAAAGCGGCGCGCCCCGGCAATGCCGGTAACAATCCCCATTGGTAAATTCAAATCTTCCAGCACCGGTCCCTGTTCGATGTGCAGTTCCCAGTAACCCAGGATGGCATCCGGGTCCCGTGCCGCCTGCGGCACGGATTCGGCATCCAGGCCAAACGCCTCGAATGCCTGCGCCAATGTCACACCCTGCTTATCCTGCAACTGCAACCATTCCGATTTCCAGCTACCGGCAACGGCATGACTGCCCAGCAGAGCAGCACCAAAGCGATAACCTTCTTCTTCACCGAAGCCAACCACTTCGATATGGAAAGGCAGTTGAATATTATTCCGGTGTAAATCGTCCACCAGTTCAATGGCAGCCAGCACACCCAGAATGCCATCATACTTACCGGCATTGGGTACGGTATCCAGATGCGAACCGATGATGAGTACTTTGGCATCCACATGACTGCTGCTATAACGCCCCCAGATATTGCCGGCCTGGTCCTGCCAGCTGTCCATGCCCGCTTGTGTCATCCAGCCAATCACCCGCTGGTTGGCCTGTTGATGTTGCGGGGTTAAATAAGCGCGCAGCACACCGGATTCCAGCGACGAAATTTGTGCCAGTTCATCACAGCGTTGTAACAGTCGCTCGGCTGATGTCACTCAGTGTCTCCGTTGTAATAAACATCCATGGCGCGGTCAATGGCTTCACCGGGCGAGCAACTATGGCCGGCACGACGTAATACATTTTCCAGTGCCGCCAGGGTTACCAGCACTGCATCTTTGCGCGCGTTATAACCCATGCTGCCAATGCGCCATATCTTTCCCCATAAAGGTCCGAAAGAAGTACCGATCTCGATTCCAAAATCCAGTAGCAGGATTTTGCGCACCGCTTCACCATCCACACCATCAGGAATATAAACGCCCAGAATATTGTTCATTTTGTTTTTCAGATCGCCAAAAATTTCCAGGTTCATACCCCGCGCACCGGCCAGCATGGCATCCCCATTCAGTTTGTGGCGCTGAATATTTTTCTCCAGCCCTTCCTGCAATAAAATCCGCGCACATTCCCTGGCGCCGTAAAGCATGGTGGTGGCTTCGGTGTGATGGTTGAGCCGTTCTTCTCCCCAGTAATCCAGCACCATGGGTAAATCAAAATAATTGGAACGGATTCTTGAGCCCGCACCTTCGAGATGGTGGGGATCTTTAATTCCGGCCTCGACATGGTGGCGTTTCTGTATCTGCTGCACGAGAGCATCACTGAGGGTAATGGGAGCACTACCGGAAGGGCCACCGAGACATTTCTGCAAACCGGCGGATACCGCATCCAGCCCCCAGGCATCGGTCTTGAATGCATTACCGCCAATAGAGGCGGTAACATCGGAATAAAACAGCACATCATGACGGCGACAGATGTCACCCAGTTCCTGCATGGGTTGCATCACCGTGGTCGATGTATCGCCGTGCACACAGGCTAGCAGTTTTGGCTGGTATTTTTTAATCGCCGCTTCGATCTGCTCCGGCGCGAACACCTGGCCCCAGTCGGTATGGATGGCGCACACTTGCGCACCGGCTCGTTCGGCAATTTCACACAGCAAATGGCCAAAGCGACCGAACACGGGCACCAGCACTTTATCACCGGGATTCAGAATCGATACCAGTACCGCTTCGATACCGGCCCGGGAAGTAACGTCGATCAACAGGGTCCACTGGTTGTCGGTTTCGAACACCTGGCGGTACAACTGCATGACCTCGTTCATGTACCGAGTCATAGATGGATCGAACTGGCCTACCAGTTGCGCCGACATGGCACGTAAAACCCGTGGGTCTGCGTTAATAGGCCCGGGGCCCATCAACAGTCGGGGGGGAGGATTAATCTGGTCAAATTCACTCATGAGGCTTACACTCCAAATAACTGGCTGATCATCCGTATACCGGTGAGCATCAGGAACACGGCAAAGATCTTTCTCAATAAAACCGCATCGGTTTTGTGCCCGATGGCGACACCGATGGGGGCAAATAATACGGTTAAGGGAATGATCGCGATAACGCCGGGCAGATTCACAAACCCGAAGGTACCACTGGGTGCATCCGCCGGTGTTACTGCACCCAGCAACATTACCAGCGCACCGGGCAAGGCAATAATAAAACCGAACACCGCAGCATTACCGATAGCACGATGGGCATTGACGTTGAATGCGGTTAACAAGGGCACCCCGAGGGTGCCGCCGCCAATGCCGGCCATCACCGACAATGAACCCACCATAAAACTCAATCCACGCTGGATAAGATTGTCCGGCAAATGATCAATCAAGGCCGGTGACCTGGCACGTAGCAGCATGTTCAAAGCCACCATGAATGCCAGTGCACCAAAGAAGCCACTAAGTTCATTGCCCCTGATGCGTGTGACCAGCCAGGCTCCGCACAACACTCCCAGCATCATGAACGGCAACCAGCGTTTAATCAGTTCCCAGTCCACATTGTCGCGCGCATTATGGGAACGTATCGAAGACAAAGAGGTGGGAATAATGGTTGCCAACGAAGTACCGGTGGCTACCGACATGGCCGTAGCGGCCGAAACACCGTGTTTCTGAAACAGGAAATATAGCACCGGTACGATGACAATCCCGCCACCGACTCCGAGTAAACCAGCCAGCATACCCGCCAGAACACCGGTGACTACCAGTGCCAGCAGGAAGGGCCAGAGTTCCAGTAACTCAGCCATTGCCGGACTCTGATATGAGTGCGGCGCCGTCACTGCGTGGATCGGTGGCAACCGACACACGTTGCTGTTTATCCAGCACCACTGCACCGGCGTGACCCATGAGCTCATTACAGCCAGGCACTTCGGTCAGGTCATGGCCGATGGACTGCAAAGCCGTCCCCTCTGTTTGCATTAATTCCGCTTCCAGTTTCAGGTTATGGCTCTGGTCACCCCAGGCCCGTCCCAGTAGCCAGCGCGGTGCAGCGATGGTATCCGCCAGGCTTTGTTGCTGGTACACATATCGATTAAAAAACGCCGCCTGGGTCTGTGGCTGGCCTTCGCCACCCATGGTGCCGTATGCCATGCGCTTGCCGTCGTTGAATACCGCCATCGCCGGATTGAGTGTGTGGCGTGGCTTGCGTCCCGGCCTGAGATAATTGCTGTCGTTTTTATCCAGTGAGAAACTCACACCGCGGTTATTCCATAACACACCGGTGTCAGGAATCACCACCCCGGAACCAAACTCCCAGTAAATGCTCTGGATAAAACTCACCAGCGTACCTTCATGATCAACCGCACCCATCCATACGGTATCACCAGGCAAGGCAGTATGCGGCCATGGCAATACCGATGACGAGCTGATCTGGTCGGATAACTGATGCACATAATCCGCATCGAGAAAATGATTCAAATCCTGGGTAAGATCAGCGGGATCGACAACATAACGATTGCGAATCTGGAATGCCAGCTTGGTGGCTTCCACCAGGTAATGAATTTGCAGGGCTTCATTCCAGGACGCCTGGTACAGCCGGTCATAAATTGCCAGGATTAACAACGAGGCAATACCCTGGGTTGGTGCCGGCAGGTTATACAAGGTTGCCCGACTGGTCACCACACTGAGGGGCTCGACATACTGCGCAGAAAAATTCATAAAGTCGGCAGCGGCTAAGGGACTATCGCAGGTCTCGAAATACTGGTAGATACGTTGACCGATGTCACCCTGATAAAAAGCATTCAAATCAGCCTGGGCTAAATGCCTGAAGCTATTGGCGAGTTCCGGGTTAACTAAGGTATCGCCATTACTCAGAGGTTCGCCGCCACGGGTATAAGTCTGTTTAAACGCATCATTCACACCACCCTGGGATAAAATTTTATGGCTGGCGTTAACGAAGGACTCCGATACCGAAAAACCGGTTTCACAATACGTAATGGCATCCTCGAACAATTCAGACAGCGGTAATGGCTGACGCCATTGCGACAGATACTCACGCGCCCGTTGCCAGCCGGACACAGTACCACCCTGGGTAATACAGGCAGCAGTACCACGTGCAGGCAAAGTGTCACTGGTATAGCCATCCGGGTTTACCAACTGTGCGGCCGGGCCGCAGGCATCGATGGCGACCGGTGCTTCCCCCTGGCGCTGGATCAACCAGAAGCCGTCCCCACCCAGACTGTTCATATGAGGATAAACCACCGCAATGCACGCAGCAGCGGCAACCATGGCATCGATAGCACTGCCACCATCCTGCAATACCTGCATACCGGTCTGGCTTGCCAGGTAATGGGGGGCGGTAAATCCGGCCTGGCTCATACCGGCCCACCCTGTAGTTCGGCTGCGATTTGCAGCAGGGCCCTGTCACTGCCGGGTATCGCCATCAACGACATGCCCCAGGGCGCATCATCATTACGCATGACCGGCATACTCAGCTGGGGATAGCCGGCCAGCCCGGCAAGTGCGGTCAGACCCATGAGCTGGACTCGGTAATTCGCCAGGTATTCCGCACTGGCATCCAGGGGTGGGGCCGCGCCGGGCGTGGTTGGGAAGATGGCCAGGGTTTGTGTATCCATATAGTTTTTAAATTCCTGCATTAAGGTCTGCAAAGCGTCTTCGGCATTGATTTCGTCCTGCTGGCTCAGCTGGCTACACCAGTCGAAACGTTGCTGAATATCCGGCGCAAATACCGGCGAGGTTTGACTGATCCATTCCCCATGGGAGCGCCAGATATCCCGCCCCTGCAATATGCGAAAGATTTCACTAGCCTGGTGTAAGTATTCATTGTCCAACTTAAGCCGTGTTACCTGCATGCCATTCATGTTATTCGTAAGCCAGTCATCACAGTCCGCGTTCCATAACTGCTGGCCATTGATTTCCGCCTGGATGACCAGCAGCTGATTAAAACCGTGCAAGAATTGTTGCGGCAACAATACCTGCCCCACCTGCAAGCTGGTGTGCACATCGCGGCATAACCAGCCTGCGGTATCGAAACGTGGTGCCAGTGGCACGCAACCATCCAGGCTGACTGCGCCATGGGAAGGACGAAAACCGTACAGGCCACAGTAACTGGCCGGCACTCGAATCGAACCACCCGTATCCGTACCCAGGCCGATGTCTGCCACATTGCTGGCCACCGACACGGCGGCACCGCTGCTGGAACCACCGGTGATGCGTTCGGGTGCTGCCGGATTCACCAGGGTGCCGTAATGTATATTGCTACCCTGTAAACTATAGGCCAGTTCATCGGTGAGGGTCTTACCCACCAGAACTGCACCGGCATCCAGTAAACGACTAACACTTTCCGCGGTGTGAGTCGGAATCGAATGACTGGCTAACCAGTCGGGATTACCGGCACCGGTTGGTATGCCCTGGATATTAAACAGGTCCTTGACCGACAGCCGTAGGCCTGCCAGTGCTCCAGGTTTACTGACCTCACTGCTGGAGGGGGCTCGCCATACAAAGCCATGGGCATCAAGATTCATAAGCCGCTGTCTTAAATGATGATCCTGATAACGGTGTACAGGAAGCGATACGAATTATCACTATCGAGATGCGCCATCGGACTAATTCATCGCCGGGATGGTATTTTCATATTTATCCCAGTGATCGACAATCTGATTCACCACAACCACGCCTACCTGGTAAGCAGACTCCAGCGCCGCGTTTAAACCGGCATAGTTATCATGATCGACATTCAGGAAATTATCTGCCGCGGTAACACCGGGAGGCTGCATGGTATAGTTACTTGCAGTACGTAACACCATAAAACGATTCTTGTCCGCCTTACCGTCATAACTCAGGTAAGACACGGATTGATAGGAGCCGGTATCTTCCATCGCCGAGGTAACAAACTCGCCCTTACCATCGGACCAGTATTTGACCCAGTGATTGGCCCAGTCATTCAGCAACTTGCCATGCCAGAACGTCATGGCGGACAGTTGATCCCCTATCAGTACAAACGGTGGTTTCTGGGCATTCGGATAACCGGTATACAGTGCGCGCCGTTTCACCAGGGCATCGGAATCCTGCAGCTTGATATCCCTGGTCAATGAATAAGCCCATTTCACCAGCGGTTTGTTGAGAGCGAAAAATTCACCTTCGTTACGAGGTTTGTTGGGATCATAGGGTTTTTTCGACATAAACGGGAAATAGCCAACCGACCAGTCCTTCGGCATTTCACGGGCATCGATCTCGTGACTTAAATCGCCATCCACCAGGTACTCGGCCCAGGCAGCCGAACCAATAGAACCGTCTTCCGGATCGATACCGGCAATCCCGGCCACCAGCCAGTAAGCCTTGGACAGGTCCAGACGTGGGTCCAGTCCGACTGCCATCACGGCGGAAGAAGAATTGTTGGTGCCCATGCCGGTCACCATCCCGAGGATACCTTTTTCCCGGTTTAAATATAAATCGTGATGCGCGTGGGGTAATGGAAGTTTCTCGTCCAGGTGCAAGCCTTCTTTCCAGAGCTGAAACTCTCCCGGTGCATCGCCACTGTCCTTACCGATCTCAAACATGCTGACAATCACCATTTTAATTTTTATGGGTTTTTCAACCGCCGCCGTGGTGCTGAAATTCGAGCATCCGATCAATAACACAGACACGAAAATACCAGCAAGCATGCGAACAACTATCTTATTCATACAAAATCACCTGAGGTTTAGGAAGACCGGGTTAACCAGTTCCGGTTCTGAAGTTTTTGATCGGTATATTTCAACCAGGCGGAGGCCTGTTTTTCGATTTTGGTAAACGCCCGGGCGCGTTTTAAGGCTTTTTTCGCCTGATCGAATTTATCGCCCTGAACATAAGCAATACCCAGTAACAGCCAGGCCTGTGATTCATCTTTCAGGCCCTTATCAATCGCCTGTTGCAGTACGTCCTGTGCCTTTCCCCATTGCTCCTTGTCCAGGTACAGGCGTGCGAGTTTCACCAGGGGTTTACCATCACTGCTGACTTTCGCCAGTTCTAACAGGCTATTAATCGCTTTATCCGTTTCCCGCGAAGCGCTCCAGGCGGTACTCAGCACTTCCAGGTTTTTCTCATTGGCTTCGATTTTCTTATCGCGAATGGCGCTATCCAGAATCCGCGCCGCGCGCTCGGGAATACCCTGGCTAATAGCAAACTGCACCAGGGTTTTAATCGAGGCTTCCTTATCCAGCAAACCTTGCATCCAGGCAAGCTGTAATACCGCCAGGGTTTCGCTGTCCCTGTCCATCATCATGTTGATACTGGCGAGCTGTTCCCAGTAAGCTTTTTTATCCGGCCACAGGGCCAGCACTTCTTTTAACGCGCCGGCGGTTTTGTCGTACTGCCTGGTTTCGAAATAACTGGCCACCAGTAACTGGAACCAGGATTCCCGTGGTTTATCCGATTCGTCGATGGCCTTACGCGCCAGCTCAATCGCATATTTAAACTGCTTCAGCTGGGCGTACAGATTTGCCATAAAAATACGATGGGTCGGTTTGACCTTTTTCAGCTTGGAATACCAGATGCTGGCATAGTCCAGGGCTTCCCGGTATTTTCCATGGGACGCCAGCAACTGCGCCACCAGGTAACGGGTGTTCAGTTCCGCCGATTCCGGCAACATGGCAAGATCGACACTCTTTTTTAAATGGGTAATCGCCTTCGGGTACTGGCTCAATCCCATTTCCGCGTAGCCCAGGGTTTGCAGCACCACCGCTTCGTCCATGGTATCTTTATCGATCTCACCATAAAGTTTATTTAACTCGGTAACTGCATTCGCAAACTTTTCATCGGTGAGTAATTTCTGTATATCCTGTAGCGAACTGTAGGTTGACCGCGACATGGACTTACCCTTGCCGTAACAGACATTGACCGACACGGAACTGATCAGCAATAACAGTAGTAATAGTTTCCTGATATTCATGACTGTGCTTCACTCAGTTTGAATTCGATGACCTGGATAGCTTTTTGTGAAACCGCTTTACCGTCCACCATTTTTGGCCGGAACTTCCAGCGATACATAGCATTAATCGCGGCTTTATCAAACAGGCGACCGGGTTTGGATTCGATCACTTTGGCATGGGATACGGTGCCATCCGGGCGTATGACCACCGATAGTTTGACGTAGCCCTCAATGTGAGCCTGTTTGGCTTTTCTGGGATAGTTCGGCGGTATCTGCATGACCGGAATTACATCCGAATCCATGGCCGACAGATTATTCATGCCGGAGCCAGGCTGGCCCAGGAACGGACCATCACCACCACTCAGGGGAATATTCAGGTTGGGTAACTGCATCGCCATATTGGGGCTGGATTTGGCGGCGGTATTATCCTGTACCGTTACCTCCGGGGTTTTCGGTTGTTCCGGTGGTGGCGGCTCCTCCGGCAGTTTGCGTTGCTTGGTTTCGGCCACACGATCATTGGGTTTGACCCGCACAAAGTTGAGATAAGCATGCTCGCCTTTTTTCTGGAACAACGACATATCGGGACGTATCAGCATTTGCATCACCAGGAACAGCAGCAATGCAATCAGTACTGCACTGCCCCCAAGAGCCAGTTGCTGTTTGATACCGGGTAACAATGGCTGATTCATAACTAGTTTCCGTTTTTCGCCGCGACCGATACATTCTCGGCGCCTGCCAGCCTTGCCTGATCCATGACCTTGATCAGGGTGCTGGTGTTGGAACCTTCATCCGCAACAATCACGACTGCGGCACCGGGGTTCTCCGCCAGGGCTTTTTCGACATTGGCACGAACCGCGCGTGGATCGACTTCACGTTTATCGATCCAGATTTCATTACGGGAAGTAATACCGATCTGGACACTACCGGAATCGGTGGACACAGCGGTATCGGCACTGGGGCGACTCACGTCCACACCGGTCTCACGCACGAAAGAGGAAGTCACGATAAAAAATATCAGCATGATGAATACGACATCCAGCATGGGTGTCATATCAATTTGCGCTTCTTCGTCAGCCTGTGAATATTTATCTAACATAATCAGTCTTCCTGTGTTTCAGTAGGCATATCATCAGCAATCTTGTGCAGTTCCAGCTGGTACATGCGTTCGATACGGGCATTGATGGGTAAAGCTACCAGAGCTGCCACCATGCCTGCCATGGTCGGGATGGTGGCAGCACTGACACCATCCGCCATGGAACGTGGATTACTCGAACCGGTTACCGCCAGTACTTCGAATACCTGGATCATCCCGGTTACCGTGCCCAGTAACCCCAGCATGGGTAAAAGCGCAATCATTGCCTGGATCAACTTCATGTTTCGACTCAGGGCGCAATCCAGTTGTGAGATGAGTTGTACCCGGCGACTCTCGCCATACCAGTTGGAGCGATTGGTGACAGCCTGCCATTGCTCCAGGGTTGACTGGCGCAGTAAGGGATACTCTTTCATGTAATACCAGATGCGTTCGATCATGACCCACCAGAGCGCGATGGTGAGGAACAGGATGAAGTACAGTACATCGCCCCCGGTATCGAGAAAGTCCTGGAATGAGTTAACGAAATCAAACATCGGCTTTCTGTTTCCTCGCCAGTTCCATTTTTTCCGCCTGCTGCGCTACCATACCAGCCGCCTGCTCACCCAGTATCTTGGTTAACAGTGTGGCGCGCCCGTTTAACAGGCTATGGCTTAACAGCAGGGGAATTGAAACCACCAGACCCAGCACTGTTGTCACCAGTGCCTGGGATATACCGCCGGCCATCAACTTGGGATCACCAGTACCAAACAGGGTAATGGCCTGGAAGGTGCCGATCATGCCGGTCACGGTTCCCAGTAGCCCCATGAGTGGGGCAATCGCCGCCAGCACCTTGATGGTGGCTATGCCTTTACGAAATTCCGCCGCGTCCTTGAAGATCACATCATCCAGTTTGCGTGAAATCACATCGGCGCTTAAATTCATGCTGTTGTAGTACACACCCAGGACCCGGCCGAGCGGATTCTCATCGCTGTAATGATCCATATCCTTCTGCTGGTTTTTAATGCGTGAACCGACACGCCGCAGGGTGTAAAAGCGGAACAGTACAATCAACAGGCCGATGAATCCCACCGCGATGATGGCATAGCCCACCAGTTTACCCTGCTCGATGCGTTCCATCAGATCAGGCGACTGAACCAGCAGGCTTAACAGTACCCCGCGGGATGGATCCAGCGAGAATCCCACCAACTGTCCTGGTGAGGCTTCACTCAGGTCTTCGGCGGATGAGCGCACCGAGCCGGATGGCTGACGGGACAACTCAACCAGTTTGCCGTCTTCCGGTTCATAACGCAGGAAAGTATCGCCAGTGATAACATTGAAGGTACCTACCCGAACCACTTCACCGTTGTATTGTTCACCGTTAGGTTTGACGATGTCGGCTTTGAGTTTTCGGATTTCACCGGAGCCGGCCACTTCATCCAGCAGGATGGTCCACAGCGATTCAATCTCACTAATCGACGGCACCTCCTTGCTACTGGCCAGTGCAGTGATCTGCTTCTTTCGTCCCGGTTTGTCAATGGACACCAGTGAATCGTAAATCATCGACTGGGTATCCCCTGCCACCTGGCGGAAGACACCAAACAATTCACCCAGATCACCGGTGCGTCGGTCTAACTGTTCCTGCAGGTCACCGAGAATTTTTTCGTTGGCATCGAATCTGGTTTTTAACTTGTTGCGTGCCGATTCCTGGGCGCGCAGCTCCGCCTGTGCCTGTGCCAGCATTTTGGCCTGGTCTTTGTAAGCAGCCATAAATCGTCTTTCGCGTTCCCGAATATGTGCAGTTTCGGCGGTATTCGATGCTTTGACTTCAGAAATCAATTCATTCAGGCTGGTGGCTGCCGCGGCATTCACGCAGTGACTCGTCAGTGCCAGGGCGGCAGTCGCAGCCATGCTCAGAAAATAGTGTTTGGCAGTGTTTCTCATGGCTTATTCCCCTGTTAACTCAACTGGTAATGTCAGCATTTCCGGCGGTGCCTGCTTGCGTGCGATTCGTAAACCATCCAGGATGGCCCTGCGGTAACTGGCACTGACGCCTTCCCAGTGTTTATCCGCCTTGTTCCAGCGACCACTGAATTGCCCGTCCAGTGCCTGGTAATAAAGACCGACGCGACCGATACGCAGGAAATCGACCGTGCGGACATTGCCGTTATCAGCCAGCTCACCCCGATAGGCTTCGATGGTGCGACCATAATCCGCTTCAATGGTGTAAGCCTCCATGATGCGGCGAAATTTTTCTCCGGCACTAACATCGGCGCGGTCGATGAGGGTTTTCAGTTTAGCGATACGCTCCTTACGTTCATCCAGCAGGAACGGCACATCCACATTCACGAGCTTTTCCAGGGTGCTGGTCATCTTCAGCATCAGTGGCAAAACCCCGGTTTCGATGTTATCGATTTCAGCGACCTGCTTTTTGATGGAATCCATTTCACCGGACTGCGAAGTAATCAGCCGGCGCAACTGGTCATTGTAAATTTTCAGGCTTTCGGTACGCTGAGTGGCAGCACGGTATTTCTGTAACGCATCCGATGTCTTATCACTCAGGCTATCGATTTTGGTCTGGCTTTTTGCCCCGCTGGAGTCCATGCTCTTTTGCATACCCAGGGGTTTTTCAATGTCTGCTGCATGCGACATCGGACTCGCCAGCACTAGAGACAATACAAGTAGTTTCTGTAGTTTCATTAGAGTACCTTTTCTCTCCATCAATGCCCAAAGCATTCTGTAGGTGCGTATGCATCACGGATACACGGTGTTTAACATCTGTATACAAGCTAGCATTTTTGATGCCAATTTCCTGTCCGATCAGTCAGGAGTTTGAGCGAGCCAATTTCTGTCTTGCAGCTCTGCTGTGAATTATTAGAACGTGCTTATAACGGTGTTTATGCCTGCCCGTTGGTGATAACCGGATAGATTGACTGCCAGTTCCGGGAACTGTATTGGTGCATAGCAAATGCCACTGCACCAATTGGATTCGCACACCTGCATAAACGTGTATCTATCGGTTATAAGTCGATAATTTTCATCCATGCCGGATACTCCTATGCAAGTACAGTGACAGGTGTATTGGTTTATACCGGGCATAAAAAAACTGCGCAGGCTGAACAGCCTGCGCAGTTAGTAAACCGGGATAGCATCCCGATTAAATCATCAAGTCGCTCCTAGAACTTGAAGGTTGCACTCGCCAGGTAATTACGTGGCAGTTCGGGCAGAACGATGTCGCTGCCGAACAGATCCGGGAAGTTGGAACGGAAGTAGGTCTCATCCGTCAGGTTCTTCACGATAAAGCTGAACTGCCAGTTCCTGGTACTGTAACTCACGCCGGCATTGATAATGTCGTAGGCTGGCAGAATCACAGATCGAGAATGACCTGAAGGCGTAGAATCCGCATGGAAGAAACTGACGGACGTAGCAAACCCGTTAAGGAAGTCATACGATGCGTTCAGGGCGTAGGTGTTCTCTGGAATACCGGCCTTGTAAGCACCATCATCAGCGGCATTCGGCACTATACCCACGTACTGACCGCCATACACCAGAGATGGATCAGAAACGTTCGTCATATCCTGGGCACCGAAGAAACTGAATCGACCACCATTTTCCTCGGTATTCAGGTTGAGCACCTTGATCTTGGTATAGGTCGCGGTTAAGGCCAGGCTCTTGGTTGCCAGGTAACGTAATTCAAACTCCGTACCGTTGGTTTTAGAGGTCTGGTTAGTCACGATCGCCTGCGCGTTGGAGTCAGTACGTTCCTGCTCGTACACGGATAAGGAGAAGTACAGTTCATCATCGATGAGGCTGCCTTTCAGACCGGCTTCTTTCAACTTGGAGTCATCGAAGTAGCTACGACCCTGGATGTTGGAAGTGGTTACTTCACCACCCTGGCCGGCGATAATGGTGAACTGTTTCGCCACAGTAATATAGGGCACCAGGCCTGAATCGAACTTGTAGGACATGCTCAAATTCCATGAAGTGCCATCGGCAGTGTCAGAGGCATCTTCAATGGCATCGGCACAGCCAAGACCAAAGTAATTCGCACTCAGGCTTTCGTATCCATTAGTGCCTATGATGGGACACAGTAGCTTGTCGATCGGCACATGACTTTTCACATCAATATTATCGGTACGAATACCGGCAATCACATTCAGCCCCATATCGAAGTCCAGATCCGTCAGGAATGCCAGACCAACATCGGTGTATTCACCTTTGTAATACTCGGTGTAATCATGACCGATTCGGGTCGCCAGCAAACGACGATCCAGTGCGGTTGATGGACCGGTCAGATCGCGGCGGTCGAAAAACTCGTTGGAGTAATCGTCGGCGTGTTCAAAGTTGGTGTAACGAATCGATGGCGACAGCTGGAACGATGACGTCAGACCTTCGGTCTTGAGAACATAATCCAGAATCACCTGGTCTTCGATCGCGTAGGTATTATGAAACTGCGAAAAACCATAGGCATTCTCGTTAAGGTTATCGTAGTTTTCATAGTACAGTTTGTTGGTGATCTTGAAGTTATCCGTGAAGTCATGCATGAAGTCCAGATATAACACCAGGTCCTTGTTGGTCAGGCCATCATCCGGGGCTACCAGCACCTGGTTACCTTTCAATGTTGCGGTACCGGGATTCTGCAAATTAAACGCGGCTGGCACATTACCATCGTTGACAGCGCTAGGACCTGCACCAACGAATGCATCCATTCCAGCACCGCCATTCGCCGCACCGTATTCCTGGTGAGAAATCGAGCCATCGCCATTGGTATCCAGTGGCTGTGCGGTACCGGTGATATACGTACCATTATCGATCAGGTCCTGGGTCAGGCGGTTCCAGCCAGCGACCTGGTTACCTTTATAATCATGCGTCATACCACCAAATTCCATGCGTGATTTGTCACTCAGATCAATATTGAACGAGGCCTGGCCGATAGTCTGGTTAGTGGAGGTATTATCGTAATAGGAACCGGAGTTCTCCGATTCGAAATACACATAATAACCGGCTTTTTTATCCATCACCTTCATCGGCCCGCCAACTTCGGCGGTAAGAATATTCTTATCCCATGAGCCTTTCTTGACCGAGACCGCACCGGTATTATCTTCCAGGTACTGGCCGGTGGAAGCACGTGCGGACTTGGGAATAAAGTTCAGGTAACCACCGATTTTGGATGGACCGTAAATAGGCGAAGCCGGGCCACGCACGATATCGATGCGATCTGAAGCACCGATGGGTGTTGGGTAGTTACCCGGATTGTCCAGGCGCCGCACACCACGGAAATACGTTTCGCCGGGCGTACCGCGAACATCCAGTGAACCGGCAACCCCGAAGAATGACTGGGTAAACGCACCCGGCGACAACAATACCAGGTCGTCGATATCGGTAATACCGAAATTGTCGATCATATCGGAGGTGACCGAAGTTGCTGAACGAGGCGTTTCCAGCAGGGTTTTATCAAAACCAAACACCGACTTGACCGGTTCAGTTGGCATGAGCCCCATAGTGTCTTCAACCGTTCCTTCGGTCGTCACCTTGTCCAGTTCAACTGTGTCATCGGCAGCAGATGCAATACCAGGTGATAAATTCAGGATCAAGCTCATTGACCCCGCGTAACCCATAGCGCGTAAATATCGATTTTTCATTATTGGATTTCCCACAAAATTAAGCCAGAAAGCAATCAGCAAGGACTATGCCCAATCCTGTCCGAACGGTCATATTTTTGTGTAACAGATTGTTTTATTAGATATTATTAATATTATGAGCAGGAAAATTACTGCCCCAAAGGTCAGAAACAGAGTGCCGAGTGAGAACCAGGATGACTTGTATTTGAACACGCAGCGATTTTTATGCACCATAAAATCACGCTAAAGTTCCGTGGGGGACAACAATTAATCAACCGTGTGGAGAAATATTCGGGCTTACTGGAAACCGGCATCATCGAAGCACAGGTACGACACCGCTGGCCTGTTTATCAACCGCATACTCGTCAGCTACCCAGTAATCCGCTACCGCAATCAGTTTGCCTTCAAGATATAACAGGGGAATCCGGTCTCTTTCCCATGGCGGTACGCCGGCTTCCTGGAACAACTTCTTCAGCGCATGGTGCTGTGATCGACCGGCCGGTCGAATCACTTCCCCGCCCTGGCGAAACCGCACTTACAGTAGCTGGCTGAGAATATCCTGTCGTAGCCCACCGGCACGTGACTCCATTTGCAGGCTTTGATTCAGGGAATCGATGCACAAGGCCTGCAACCCATCCCAGGCCAGACATTGAGAGGCATCATGCTCCCGGCACGGCAGCACATACAGGCGCCCCTGAAACGTGCGTGCCTGCATACCTGCCCAGCTGACCTGGGCACGGCTATCCTCGCTACCATGCACCAGCTGTTTCAACATTTCATCCAGGATGGCACTGGAGGGCAAGGGACAGGCATTGCTGCTGAGCCAGTAGCGCAGCAGGTTTTTCTGGCGTAAGGCATCCAGCTGTGCCAGTGAGGAAATACTCAGGAACTCATGGCTATGTTCCAGACTCGCCAGATCCATCTGCGCCAGTTGCTGTAACAGTTGCTCAGATTCCCCCTGGTGTGCAGCATAACGTTGCAGGCTGGATTGAATCGCCGGCCAGCGTTGTTGCAGCAGGGGCATGAGCTGATGACGAATGAAATTACGATCATAGTGAAGCTGCAGGTTACTCGGGTCTTCCACCCACTTGAGCTGGTGTTGCCGGGCATAGGCATGCAGGCTGGCGCGACCCACTTCCAGTAACGGGCGAGCGTGATAAACAGGGCCCCAGGTTTTGAAAAACGGCATGGCCGCCACTCCTTTAACGCCGGCACCACGGAACAGCTGCAATAACAGGGTTTCCGCCTGGTCGTCCTGGTGGTGCGCGGTGAGCAGACAGTCACCCGGCTGCATCAAGGACTGTAAGGCGGCATAACGCGCCTTGCGCGCGGCCGCTTCCGGACTTTCCCGCCTGCCGGCACGGGCATCCACATGAATTTGCTGGAACGGTACCTTGAGTGAGTCACAGCACTGCTGGCAATGCTGTGCCCATTGGGCGGATTCCGCCTGCAGGCCGTGATCCACATACACGGCTTTGAGATTCAGGGGAAGCTGGGACAACAGATGCAATAACACCTGGGAGTCCAGCCCACCGCTGTAGGCCAGCCACCAGGTTTGAATGTCGGGGTAAACCGGGATTTGCCTGAGCTTTGACAGCAAATGGTCAGGCGAGACGTCCATTACTCCTGGTATTGCCCGTAGGCCATCAGACGTTCGTAACGGGTAGTGAGCAGCTTGTCTATGCCCATCTGGTCCAGGTTTTCCAGGCTTTCCACCAGCGCCTGGCGAATGTTTTTGGCGGTGGAATCGAGGTCGCGATAGGCGCTGCCGAGGGGTTCATCAATAATGTAATCGATCAGGTTCAGTTCCTTGAGCCGATGGGCGGTAATGCCCAGGGCTTCGGCGGCATCCTGGGCCTTGTCGGCGCTTTTCCACAGGATGGAGGCGCAACCTTCAGGAGAAATCACCGAATAGGTACTGTATTTCAGCATCATCACCCGGTCGCCCACACCGATGGCCAGGGCACCACCGGAACCACCCTCACCGATAACGGTGCAGATGATAGGCGTTTTCAGGGCCGCCATCTCGAACAGGTTACGGGCAATAGCTTCCGACTGGCCCCGTTCTTCCGCACCGATACCGGGATAGGCACCGGGTGTGTCGATGAAAGTAATTACCGGCAGATTGAAGCGTTCCGCGGTTTTCATCAGGCGCAGTGCCTTGCGATAACCTTCCGGGCGCGGCATGCCAAAGTTACGGCTGATTTTTTCCCTGGTATCCCGACCTTTCTGGTGGCCGATAATCATCACCGGCCGACCTGCCAGGCGGGCCATGCCACCCACGATAGCCAGGTCATCGGCAAACGAGCGATCACCGTGGAGTTCCTGGAAATCGGTAAAAATGCGATCGAGATAATCCAGCGTATAAGGTCGCTGGGGGTGCCGTGCCAGCTGGGATGTCTGCCAGGGGGTCAGCTTGCTGAAAATGGATTCGGTCAGGGATTTGCACTTATCCTGCAGGCGCAGGATTTCGTCACTGATGTTGATTTCCGTGTCATCGCCCACGAAGCGCAGCTCTTCAATTTTTGCCTCGAGCTCGGCAATTGGCTGTTCAAAATCAAGAAAATTGGGATTCATAATGTATCGATTCTTTCGGTATTCCGACCGTAGCGTTTAACCTGAATCCGTGGCTTAATCGCGGATTCAGGTTTAAGACTCACATAAACGGGTAATGATAGCCTGTAGCTGGCAAATAGCCAAATAGAAACGCATGGAAAGATCGCGCCATAAACGGCCAAAATCAGGGATTTTCCGTGCTAAAACGCCCCAGCTCCCGCAAAACCGCGGTGGCGTAGCTGCCAGCCGGAAGGGAAAATTCCAGTACAAATTCCGTGTCGGTTTCCTGCTCCCAGCCCATGTCAGTAACATTCACCCGCAGCGCGCGGCGTTCCTGGTTCAAGCCGGCTCTCTCCAGGCCATCGCAAAACCGGGGATATGCCTCCCCTGTCTGCTGCTCCAGGTCTCTCACATCGGCGAGGCTCATTAATTCACCTCGTCCCCACAGTGGACCGGTAATATGAATCTCCCGTGCTGCAAGCCGGGGCGCCAGGTCTTCCGAACCATCATCCGCAAAACAGGCAGAGCGGCCGTCCAGCATAAACACATCGCCGGGTAACGCCTGCTTCCAGCTGCCATCCGCGACTCGTCGCGCCAGCACCTGGTTGAACAGCCAGGAACGGGCCGCCGACAGGTAGATGCCACGCTGGTGTTTCTTCAAACCCCGTAGCTTGCCTTCGAACAACGCCAGCGCCTTATCCAGGTTATTCATATCATGCCCGAAACGCTGTTCGCCGAAATAATTGGGAATACCCTGCTGCTGGATGGCTTCACACAAGGGCGCCAGTTGCTCCAGTTGTCCCTGCAATTCACTCAAGCGGATGATGAAACGATTGCCGCTGAGGGTGCCGCGCTTAAGCTTGCGGCTGTGGCGGTGCTGCTCCAGCAGGCGAAAACCTGCCAGTTCCATATCCTGGAAATCCACCGTCTGCTTGATAGGCACCTGCACGCTGAACCACTGGCGGGTCACTGCATTGCGGTCTTTCATGCCGGCATAGCTCACCGCCTGGGGTTTGACCCCGGCAAAACTCGCCAGCTGTTTCGCCAGCCAGTCGGTATTCATGCCATTTTTTTCTACCTGCAACCAGATATGCTCCCCTTCCCCGGAGGGAGTCACCGGCAAAATCTCTTCCACATAGAAGTCTTCATTGCAGGTGCGCAGCCTGCCGTTCGTCGGGGCGTTGCCGAAAGCCAGGGGCAACTCAGATACAGGTGAAAACATGGTGCTCTACATTATTCCAAAGAAAATCAGGCACATACCTTAGTGATGAATACCTGGCCCGTCAATCTATATTCCCATGGTCAAATTTAGACATTTGTCAAACTAATAAACTTATTGACACTATTTGACGATTCGTCATAAATTTCCACCCCATGAACCAGCTCACACGCAAACAACGAGAATTACTGGAACGGGAACAACTCATCCTGGATATGGCCCAGTCCATCATCAATGAAGAAGGTTACAGTCACCTGAACATGGACCGGATAGCCGCCAGGGTGGAATATTCCAAAGGCACCATCTACAACCATTTCAGTAACAAGGAAGAAATCATCAGCGGTATTAGCTGCCGCTGCATGACCCGCCTCACACGCCTGTTTAGCCGCGCCAGGGAATATCCCGGCAGCCACCGCGAACGCATTGCCGCCATCGGTATCGCTCATAGCCTGTATACCTTGCTGCATCCCAACGAAATGCAGAACATGCAAATCATCAAGTCCACCGGTGTGCGGGAAAAAATCTCTAGCGATAAACACATGGAATTAATGCACCAGGAAGAAAATGTCACTGGCGTGGTGCTGGATATCATTGGCGATGCCATGGCAGCAGGTGACATCCCCGCCGGTGAAGCCTACACCCCGGATGGCATTATGTTTGGCCTGTGGAGCATGAGTTATGGCGCCAACCTGCTAGCCCTCACCGATATCCCTTTCGAAAAGCTGGGCATGGCTGATCCGCTGGACATGTTATGGGTCAACTGCCACAAGCTACTGGATAGTTATCACTGGAAACCTTTGAGTACTGACATGGATATTTTCGCCCTGCGCGAAAAGATATTGAACGAGCTATTCGCCGAAGAATATAAACAACTAAAAGGGGAATAAAAATGATTGTACGTTACACGGAATGGGTACTCAAACATAAATACCGGGTGTTGCTTTTATCCCTGCTAATAATAGGCCTGCTGGGCAGTGGTGTGGCCCGACTGCAATTCACCAACGACTACCGGGTGTTTTTCAGTAAGGACAACCCACAGCTGAAAGCATTTGAAAACCTGCAGAACACCTATACCAAAAATGATAATGTACTGTTTGTTATCACCCCCAAAGACGGCAAGGTATTTAGCCGTAAAACCCTGGCTGCGATAAAAGACATCACCAAAGAAGCCTGGCAAATTCCCTATTCCATTCGCGTCGATTCCATCACCAATTTCCAGCACACCTATGCCGAAGGCGATGACCTGGTGGTTGACGACCTGGTACCTGATCCGGAATCCATGAGTGCGGCGGACCTGAAACAGGTACAGCAAATTGCCCTGCACGAACCCATGCTCATCGATCGCCTGATTTCACACGACAGCGCTTACACCGGTGTCAATGTCGTGATCCAGTTACCTGGCAAAGACACGATGAAAGAAAATCCCGAGGTGGTTAAATACGCACGCAAAATGCGTAAAGAATTCAGTGCCGAATACCCGGAAATCGAAATTCGCCTGGCCGGCATCAGCATGATGAACAACGCCTTCCCGGAAGCCAGTGAACACGATGGCATGACCCTGATTCCCGCCGCCTTCGCCATGATTACCATTACCCTGCTGTTCCTGTTGCGTGGTGTCAGCGGCACCGTCGCTACCGTGGTGCTGGTACTGTTATCCATCGTGGTAGCCATGGGACTGGCGGGGCTGCTGGGCATCAAACTTTCGCCTCCCTCCGCATCGGCGCCGGTCATTATTCTCACCATTGCCATTGCCGGGGCGGTGCATTTACTCGTCACCATGTTGCAGGAAATCCACAAGGGCGCCACAAAACACGATGCCATCGTGGAAAGTATGCGGGTGAATTTCCAGCCGATCCTGCTCACCAGCCTCACCACGACGCTGGGTTTCCTGAGCCTGAATTCCAGCGATGCGCCACCGTTTGGCGACCTGGGAAACATTTCCACCTTCGGCGTGATTGCCGCGTTTTTATTAACTGTCACTTTCCTGCCGGCACTGATGTTTGTATTACCCATCAAGGCCAAGCATTTTGTTATGGGAACTGGCTCCATGCATAAGCTGGGTGAGTTCGTCATCAACAACCGCAACCGCTTGCTGATTGGGCTGGGTGTTATTGGTATCGTACTGGCATTGTTTGTCCCGCAAAACAAACTCAATGATGTATTCGTAAATTATTTTGATAAAAGCGTGCAGTTCCGCCAGGATACCGATTACACCACCGAACATTTAACCGGCACGTATACCATTGGCTATTCACTCGATAGTGGCTCCCCCAACAGTGTCAGTAACCCGGCATTCCTGCGACAGGTTGAAAAGTTTGCCAACTGGTATCGATCCCAGCCGGAAGTGATTCACGTTAGCAGCATTACCGATACCTTCAAGCGCCTGAACCAGAACATGCACGGCGATGACCCTGCTTTCCATAAACTACCGGCCAGCCAGGAGCTGGCAGCCCAGTACCTGTTACTGTATGAAATGTCACTGCCCTATGGCCTGGACCTGAATAACCAGATCGACATTAACAAGCAGGCCACCCGTATGAATGTCACCCTGAAAACCATTTCATCCAACCAGATCCTGGAACTGGAACAACGTGCCAAGAACTGGATGCTGGTCAATACGCCATCCATTGCCACCGACGGTGCCAGCCCCGCCATCATGTTCGCCCACATCGGCCGGCGCAATATTATCAGTATGCTCACCGGCACCACGGTCGCATTAATCATGATTTCCGGCGTGTTGGTTTTTGCCCTGCGTTCATTCAAGTACGGCCTGGTTAGCCTGATACCGAACCTGTTCCCCGCTGCCTGCGCCTTCGGCATCTGGGCCATCACCGTGGGCGAAGTGGGACTGGCACTGTCGGTAGTGACCGCCATGACCCTCGGTATAGTGGTAGACGACACGGTGCACTTTATCAGCAAATACATGCGTGCCCGTAAGGAACAAGGCCTCACCAGTTTCGAAGCGGTGGACTATGCCTTCCGAAATGTCGGCGTCGCCCTTTGGGTCACCTCGGCGGTACTGATTGCCGGCTTTATGATACTGGCGCAGTCGTCCTTCGAACTAAACGCCGGCATGGGACTCATGACCAGCATCATTATCGCCATTGCCCTGGTGCTGGACTTTATGATGCTGCCACCGCTGTTGATGATGATCGATGCCACCAAACAGGAAAAACGCAAACTCGCCGAGGAGACAGCCTGATGAATCTACACCAAATAATTGCCGGCACCGCCTGCATCGCAGCATTACTTGTGACACCCGTCATTCATGCCATGACCCCCGAACAAAAGGGACTGGAAATCGCTAAAGAAGCTGATCGGCGTGACACAGGTTTCGTCGATTCCACTGCCCGCCTTACCATGGAACTGCGCAACAAGCAGGGCGATACCAGCATGCGCGAAGTCCGGGTAAAAACCCTGGAAGTCACCGGTGACGGCGACAAGGGCCTGTCGATTTTCGACCAGCCGGCGGATATCAAAGGCACCGCTTTCCTCACCTATTCCCATTCGGTAAAACCGGACGAACAATGGCTGTACCTGCCAGCATTGAAACGGGTAAAACGTATCAGTTCAAAAAACAAATCCGGCCCCTTCATGGGTAGCGAATTCGCCTATGAAGATATTTCATCCCAGGAAGTGGACAAGTACACCTACAAATACCTGCGGAATGAAACCTTGAACGGTATCGACTGTTTTGTAGTGTATCGTTACCCAAGTTATGAACATTCCGGCTACACCCGCAGCGTGGCATGGATCAACAAACAGGAATACCGTCCTGAAAAAATTGTCTTTTATGACCGCAAAAATTCCCTGCTCAAAACTCTGACCTATTCTGATTACAAACAGTACCTGGGAAAATTCTGGCGCGCCGACAAGATGTTCATGCAAAATCATCAAACCGGTAAATCCACCCTGCTGAGCTGGTTCGATTACCGGTTCAAAACCGGCCTGAATGATCGTGACTTTAATCGCAACAGCCTGAAACGCGCCAAATAAGTTAACACCATGAAACCATCCGTCCTGACACTGACAGGCCTGTGCTTGTGGGCAACATCTGCGAATGCGCTCGAATTCTCCGGCAACGCACAACTGGAAGAGCGTTATTTTTTTCATGATCCTCTGGCAGTAAATTCCGAGCAACACAACAACTACACATCGGTAGCGCTGGAACCGGAGTTGTATCACAGCTGGGACAACGATAACCAGAGCTTCACTTTTACGCCCTATGCACGCCTGGACCAGTACGATGACCAGCGAACACACGCGGATATTCACGAACTGTTATGGCAACGGGTATTCGACAATTTCGAAATAAAACTGGGCATTAGCAAGGTGTTCTGGGGCGTCACCGAATCCCAGCACCTGGTAGACGTCATCAACCAGACCGACAGTGTCGAAGACGTGGATGGCGAAGACAAACTGGGGCAGCCCATGCTAAGCATTAGCATGGCACGTGACTGGGGTGTGCTGGATGTATTTATCTTACCCGGTTTTCGTGAACGCACCTTTGCCGGTGTAGAAGGACGGCCGCGCACCTATCCCGTCGTCGATACCAACCTGGCACAGTACCAGTCCAGCGATAAACAACAGCACGTGGATTATGCGTTTCGTTTATTGAATTACCTGGCCGACTGGGAAGTCGGCCTGAGCTATTTCGACGGCACCAGTCGGGAACCGATATTCCTGCCTGGCACCAACAATGGCCAGCCGGTACTCATCCCCTACTATTCGCAAATGCGCCAGATTGGTATCGATGCCCAGGCCACCACGGAAGACTGGTTATGGAAACTGGAAATCATTGATCGCAACTGGGCAGCAAAAGATTTTGTCGCCCTCACTACCGGTTTTGAATACACGTTTGTGGGCATTCACGATTCCGACGCCGACCTGGGCCTGGTAATGGAATACCTGTATGACAGTCGTGATCAGCAGTACCTGACCAGTTTTTTCCAGAACGATATAATGCTCGGCTTGCGCCTGACCCTCAACGATGAACAGTCCACCGAAGCCCTGCTGGGTGTGATCCAGGATCTGGAAGCCAGCGAACGTTTTCTCAGCCTGGAAGCCAGTCGACGCCTGGGAAATAACTGGAAGCTGGAACTTGAAGCGCGCCTGTTCGCCAGCGACCAGACTGACAGCCTGGTGTACGGTTTACGCAAAGACGACTTCATACAGCTTGGACTTGGATATTATTTCTGAGATTTTATATGTATTAAAGACTGGCATAATCGAAACAAGAATCGATTAACCCGACAACCCAGCCTGAAAACAGCAACTTAAATAGGCTATGTGCATTCTGAGGTTGGATTGTTGGTCCGTGACAGCAAAGGAGAGCCCCTGTTCTGAGCAAAACCTGGCAGGAGTCAGCCCGGCACACAACAGCCGTTTCGTACATAAGTTGGTTGGACACTGTAGTGGTTAAAACAGTTGCTTCGCGGTGCACTCTGACCCTTTTAACCCAAAGGGATGGAACGACACAATCACTCCTCGTCCATCCCCTTTTAGTTTCACCTGGCTACAATCTGATGACTACCCTTTAATCATCTATCCATACATCATCATAAGTGATCTCACCGACACGCAGAGGCATCGTTATAGTTTTGCTACCACCATTCACTGTAGAAGCAGTGTTTGTACCTGTGCCGGTTACAGTGAAATCAATATTAGCATCACTGGTATTATTACCCATTGCCATAGGTCCCATTCTGTTTACACAGGCAGGCGTCGGTGTAGGGCCAGCGCCAAATGTACCATCACAGTGGTTATACAGAAGCACTATGGAAGAGGCATTCGTAGCCGTGATACCTTCACCATCATCTTCACTACCGTAATAAAAGTCAAAAGCTACCCAGCTTTTACTACTTGCAGCGCTCCAGTCGGCTGAGCCATCGATAAGATTAGCAAGCTGCCCAGCGGAAGTTTCATCGATGATAATAATATCCGCACCTGTTTCATCTGCAGTCAAGCTCACTATCCGTGTATTGGAAGGAACATAGTTAGTTGCGCTTGCAGTCAGATAGAACTCAGTACCTGAAAGTACAGCCAGTGTATAGCTGCCGTCGGCAGCAGATGTCGTCGTGGATACCACGCTGTCATCTGAAGCCTTTTTAGCAGTAATTGTTGCAACAACGGGCGCCCCGTCAACATCAGACAATGTGCCCGTTAATGATATGTTTGCAACATTACTGCTACCACTGCCACTACTGCTACAGGCCATCAAGCCCAAAAAACTCACAACCAACAATCCTTTTAATATTGAAAATATGTATTGCCTGTTCATGAATCGCTCCTAATGAATATACTTATAATATACAATCACTGCTGTCCCGTTAACTTTCACAGCAAAACCATCTGTTTAATATCGGGTTGATTGTCACGTGGCGGATCGCCTCTGAGCAGCGCCATCAAGTCCCGTTTTTCAAACAGAT
>Ga0114931_10000922_pt1 | contig 36942 bp, 24 predicted proteins | sample 2SBtaG_FD_89579 | JGI IMG/M metagenome (GOLD analysis project Ga0114931, IMG submission 89579) | Deep subsurface microbial communities from Kolumbo volcano to uncover new lineages of life (NeLLi) - 2SBTROV14_V59a metaG | ecosystem: Environmental > Aquatic > Marine > Volcanic | place: Kolumbo... | reverse complement strand
GAAAAAGACGAGCCGCAACCTCCGTTGCGGCCAGCATCCTCTGCTCCTTCGCTCCTTCGCGGAGCGGGCTAGGGACCCGGCGGGCCCCGGCCAGGAGTCCGGGGTCGGCCATGGCGAACTCCCAAGAAACCACGCGCATCCTCCGGCGCCTGCTCGCAGGCGGCATGACCCCCCGCGCCGAGCGGATGCTTGCGCGCATGCGGCCCGTGGACCTGGGCCCGGTGCTCTCTGGGCTCATGGCCGGCGAGACCCGCACCGTTGTCGAGCTGCTCTTCCACCAGCAACGAGCCGCCGACGTGCTGAAGGAGCTGCCGCCGGAGCTGCTGCCTCAGATCTTCGGAACCCTGCCCGACGAGCGGCTCGCACAGATCCTGGCGCGCCTCGAGCTCGATGACATGGTGCAGATGGTGGAGTGGATCGACGAGGATCGCCGCGAGACCATCGTGGGCCTGCTGCCTGCGGATCGGCGCACGGAGCTTCGCAACGCGGAGCTCTACCCGGAGGCCAGCGCCGGCCGGGTGATGGTCCCGGACTTCGTGGCGCTTCGCGAGGACATGACGGCGGAGCAGGCGATCCAGCGCATTCGAGACGCCGGAGACGCTTCGGAGGCGATCCTCTACCTCTACGTCGTCGATGAGAAATCCCACCTGCGCGGCGTAGTGCCGATCCGCCGGCTGGTGGCCGCCAGCCCCAAGCGCACCTGCGCCGAGCTGATGGTCAGCGACCCGGTTTCCGTCCACGCGGACACCGACCAGGAGGAGGTCGCCCAGCTGGTGGCCCGCTACAACCTCCTCGCGATCCCGGTGGTCGACGAGGAGGAGCGCATCGTGGGCGTCATCACCGTGGACGATGTCATCGACGTGATCCACGAGGAAGCCACCGAGGACATCTACCACCTGGCTGGCCTCTCCGAGGAAGATCGGGTCTTCAGCCCCGCCCATCACGCCGTACGCAAGCGGTTGCCCTGGATGCTGCTGAATCTAGGGGCTGGCCTGCTGACCGCCTGGGTGATTGGCCTCTTCGCGGGCACGTTGGAGCAGATCGTGGCCCTCGCCTTCTTCATGCCCGTGGTCTCGGGCATGGCGGGCAACGGTGGAATCCAGTCTCTCACCGTGATCACCCGGGCCATTGCGCTGGGTGAGCTGGAGTTCTCCAGCGGGCTGCGTGCAGTGGCCAAGGAGGTCAGTGTGGCTGGCGTCATCGGGGCGGTGACGGGCGCGCTCTGTGGCGTCGTCGCCTGGCTCTGGCAGGGAAACCCGTATCTGGGCCTCGTGCTCTTCGCGAGCATGATGGCGACGATGATCTTTGCTGGGATCCTGGGTGCCGCGGTTCCTCTCGCCCTCAAGGCGGTGGGGCAGGATCCCGCCGTGGGCTCGGGTGTCACCGTGACGACCCTGACGGATCTCTTCGGCTTCACCTTCTTCCTGGGCATCGCCACCCAGCTCCTCAAGTACCTCCACTAGGAGTGGGTAGGCGTGGAGACGCCGTTGAGAAGCTCGACGCCCGGGGGTCGCGCTTCTCAACTGCGTCCCCACGCCTTGCCTTCAAGCGGCGTAGCGCTCTTCGAGGTAGGCGACGATGTCGGCGGATTCGAACATCTCGAACCCGGTGTTCGGGTCGGCGAGGTAGGGCACTCTCATCTTGCCGGAATGCTCCACGAAGACAGCACGCCGGGGGCTGCCCTTGCCAACGTTGTGGAGGAGGTAGGGCAGCTCGAGCTCGCAGAGCGCCTCCCGGACGAGGCGGCAGAAGGGGGATGCCTCGAAGGACCACAGCTCCAGCGGCTGCTGCGGGGGCTTTGCGGCGCGGGCCTGGGTGCCGCGGCCCAGGCGCCAGGCACTGGCCAGGCTACCGGTCAAGGCCGCGAAGGACCCGGAGATCAGCCGCGGAACGGCCGTCTCGCCGTACTGCCTGAAGAGGTAGCGATTGATCTCCTCCGACTCGTACATCTCCTTGCCGCTGTTCGGATCGATCAGGTACGGAAACTGGGCCTTGCCGCCGCGCTCCATCAGCTCCCGCCGAAAGCGCGTGCCGCCCTTGGGGCAGGGCCGGATCTCTGCATCCAGATCGAGGACGGTGAGCGCCTCCCGCACCTTGCGACAGAAGGGGCAGCTCTCGAACTCGTAGAGCACCAGCGGCTGCTCCGGGCGCTCGCCCAGCGCACCCACGCCGGCGCCCTGGGCCAGGCACGCAAGAGTGGCCGCGATCGAGGTTCCGACATCGAGGGATCGAAGCATGGAGTCCCCTCCCCACGAAAGGGTACCAGAGCGCCGCGCTAGAAGAACCACTCCGCCACGAGGAAGACGACCGGCTCCTGCTGACCGTACTGCGAGCGTCGCTTGCCGACGAAGAGCTGGGCCCCAAGCGTGAGATCGACGGAATTCCAGCCGGTGAACTGGAGGCTCGGAAAGAAGGCTGCGCTGGTTCCGTCCCAGTCGTAGATCGTCACCAGGTTTCCGCGCAGCGAGACGAAGAGATCGTAGCCAAGCTGCACACCAGTCTGGTTCTTGGAGAAGGTCACGACCCGGCTTCCACCGAAACGGCTCGGATCCGTGCCGGAGGCGAAGGGGCCAAGCGCCGCGGGCACACCCGCGGGCGCCTCATCGGTGCTGGAGAATAGCTCCAGCAACGGGCCCGCCCTGCCCTCCCCGAAGCCCAAGGCGTTGCCATTGTAGAGGTGCTCGAGCAGCACGTAGAGACCCCGGCCGATGTCGATGCTGTAATCCATGAAGCCCACCACCTGCCAGTAGTCGGCCAGGCGTCGCGCGCGGGTGTCTCCTACGGGCCACACGTCACGGTGTGGCTGGGTCCAGACGACCTCCGTGCCGAAGGAGGCGCCGCCGAGGTTCCCGGCGAGATCGCCGCCCACGGTCACCGCCTGCTCGAAAACTCCCCCGACGAGCCCCACGTCGAAATCGTGGACCACCCCTTCGAGGCGCGCCGCATAGCGCGCATCGCGGGAGTTCGGCCCAGGCGCATAGACGAGCTGGAGGGAATCGAAGCCCGAGAAGCGCCAGCGGGCGTTGATGGCATCGACACCCGGGGACTGATCCGCCTCGATGGCCAGGGGCGGAATCGCGTTGAAGCGATCGATGGGGTTCCACAAGCGGCCGACACCCCACGGAATACGCTGACGGCCCACGGTCGTCTCGAAGTGCTTGCCCTCGTAGCGCAGGAAGCCCCGATAGAGGAGGTGGCGCCACTCGAGGTTGCGGGAGCGGGTGATCGTGTCCTCGGCCCCAAGGAAGGTCTGGTCCAACAGGTCTCCGCCGAGCACGCCTCCAAGATCATCCAGGGTGCCGGAGAGCAGCTCGTTGTCGTAGACGAGCACCCCACTGAGCTGCTGCCACTGCAGGTCCAGGCGCAACCGCACGCGGGTCAACCCTTGGATGATCTCCTTCTTGCCAACGCCGTCAAAGGCAGCGCAGTCCGAGAAGCGCAGGGCCTGGATGCAGGAAAGCCCCGGCAGGCTATCCGCGATTGCCCGGCCGAAGGCATCGCCTCCCGTGCCGTGGCTGTACTGCACGATCTGGCGTACGGAGCCGCTGAAATCGAGGCTGCGATCGCCATCGCGGAAGAGCTCCACGCTGGTGGCTGGAGCTGGGAACGTCAGACCCGCCAGCACCAGGCTGGCCACCAGCCCTGCGATGGCGGCCGGGCCCCTCACAAGTCGCGCTTCCACTCGTCCGCGCACACGGCCCCGTCGTGGAGCCGCACCGTACGACTCGCCTTCTCGATGACCTGGGGATCATGGGTAGAGAAGAGGAAGGTGACGCCGCGCTCCTGGTTCATCTTCTCCATCAGGTCGAGGAGCTGGGCCGCCGTGCGCGAGTCCAGGTTCGCCGTAGGCTCGTCCGCGAGAACCACCCGGGGCCCGCTCACGATGGCGCGTGCCACCGCCACACGCTGCTGCTGCCCGCCGCTCATCTCCAGAGGGCGTTTCTCTGCGAGATCGGCCAGCTCGACCTCATCCAGGATCTGCATCGCCCGCCTGCGACGCTCTGCCGGAGGCACCCCCTGGAGCTCCATCACGAACTGCACGTTCTCCACGGCGGAAAGCACCGGAATGAGGTTGTAGGCCTGGAACACGAAGCCGAGCTTCGCCAGGCGCAGAGCCGCCAGCTGCGACGCGGTGAGCGCCGCCAGATCTTGCCCCTCCAAGGTGACGCGACCGGAGGTGGGGGCATCCAGCGCGCCGAAGAGATTCAGCAAGGTCGTCTTGCCGGAGCCGCTGGGCCCGGCTAGCGCCGTGAACTCGCCCTCCCCCACCTGAAGATCCACGCAGCGCAGCGCATCCGTCTGCACCCCGCGCGTCTCGTAGACCTTGGTCACAGCTTGCGCTTCCAGCATCGGGGCCCCCTCAGACATGCCGCAAAGCTTCCGCGGGCCGGATCCTCACGGCGCGGAGTGCCGGCCACAGGCTGGCCAGCACTGCGGTAACTACGGCGACCGCCACCGGCGCCACCAGGTCGGTACTGCGAATGACCGGCCGGATCCGGGTCGGAATGCCAAACGCGTGGAGGCCCTCGCCCCAGGCCGAGAGGTCGATCCCGTCGCGCAACAGCCAGACGCTCCCCAGGCCCAGAGCAAAGCCCACCGCCACTCCCGCGAGGGTGAGCAGCAGGGACTCCACTGCAACGCCCGCCACGAGCCGGGAGGGTGTCATGCCGATGGCGGTAAGGATACCGATCTCGCGGATGCGCTCGTACACAGCCATCAGCAACACGTTCGCAATGCCGAAGGCCATCGCCACGAAGACTGCCGCATAGACGATCCAGCCGATCTGGTCGTACATCCCGATCATCGCCACCAGCACCGGCTCGAGCTGGCGCCAGGTCTTCACCTCCAGGCCACCACCCAGGCGCCGACGCAGGCGCTTCTGAAGGAGCGCGAGATCGGCCCCGGGCTGCGCCCGGAGCACCAGCTCCGAGAAGTCGCCCCCCAGACCGAGGAGGGCCTGGCTCTCGTCCAGGCGCATCAGCACGGCGCCCTCATCGAGAGCCCGTGAGGTGGTGCGAAAGAGACCGCGCACGCGAAAGGCCTCCCCTACCATGTCGCCGTTCAGGGCTTGAGCAGAGAGCACCAGCTTGCCGCCAACGCCCACCTGGAGGCGCCGCGCCAGGCGCTCGCCGATGACCAGGCGCCGCAGATTGCCGTCCAGCCATGCGCCCTCGACGATGGAGCCGGCCAACACCGAGACCTTGGCTTCGCGGTCCGGATCCACGCCAAGGACGCGTACGCCCACGCTGGTGCGAGGTGAGAAAACCAGCCCCTCGCCGAGTACCCGAGGAGCCCAGGCGCGCACGCCGTGCATCCCGGCGAGCAATTTCTCCACGCCACCCGACTGTGGCGTGATACGCACCTCGAGAGCGGGCTTGTCCTCGTAGCCGCGGCCGTGCACCTGGAGGTCGCCGATTTCGGTATTGATGGCCGCCTCGACCATCTCGAAGATCATTCCGAAGTTGATGGCCATGGCCAGGAGCATCCCGCCCACTCCCACCGCCGTGGCACTCACGACGATGGCTGTGCGCCGGTGGTTGCGCCCGGCATTGCGCCAGGCAAAGCGCCAGGTGAGCCGATCACCCAGGGCGCGCAGGAAATCTTGCCACGGCATCTCAGAGGCTCCGCAAGGCGTCCACCGGGCGTGCCCGGCTGGCCTTCAAGGCAGGGTAGAGCGCGGCGATCACGGCCACGCTGAGGATCGTGAGCACGGAGCCCAGGGGGTTGAGGGGCTTCAGCTTGAAGGTCATGATCGGCTCGATCCCGAGCCAGGCCGTGGCCTGCGCCAGGTCACCTCCCAGGGGAATTGGATGTCCTTGCATGTAGAGGACCGTCGGGAGCGCCACCGCCAGCCCGATGGCAAGACCCACGACAGCAAGCATCAAGGACTCCAGGTAGACGACCCGGAAGATCGCGATGGGCCGCAGACCCAATGCCAGCAACACCCCAAGCTCCCGAGTACGCTCGAGCACCGACATCAGCAGCGTATTCAGGATGCCGAAGGCCACCACCACCACCAGGATCACGAGCATGATGTACATCCCGGCGTCATCGAGAAAGATGAACTGCTCGAGCTCCGGCATCACCTCGTTCCAGAGGTGGACCTCGATGGGCGCCTTCTCGTCTTGGGGCAAGGCGTGCAGGATGCGATCGCGCAGAGCCGGAAGACCATCGGCACTGGTGGCGAGCAGGGCGATCTCGGACACCCGGTTTCCGTAGACAAAGAAGTCCTGGGCATCCCGAAGGGAGATCACGCTGAGACGGCGGTCCAGCTCGAGCTCCGGGAGCTTCAGGATGCCCGTGACGGTGAAGAGTTCGTAGGCCATCTCCTGTGAGTAGGCGACCGAGTAGAGCAGCAGCTCATCCCCGAGGCGCGCCCCGATGTTCCTGGCGAGGCGCCCCCCCAGGACGATGCCACGCTTCACACCAGAGGGTAGGAACGCGCCCTTCTCGACGCGGCTCGCCAGGGAAGAAACACTCGCCTCTCGCCGCGGGTCCACCCCCAGCACAATCACGCCCTGGGTCGCGCTGTCTTTCGAAATCAGCGCAAAGCCATCGACGCGCGGCGCCCAGCCAGCGAGCTCGTGCTGGGCGTCGAGCGCGTTGACGACCGCGGGTCGCAGCCGCACATACTGGTCGAGGGTGCGGTTCTGCAGATATCCCTTCCCCGACACCTCGAGGTGGCCCGAATGCATGCGCACGCTGTCCTCGATCATCTTGCCATGAACGCCCGCAGCCATCGCCACGAAGACCACGACGAGGAAGACCGCGAAGACCGTGGCGGCCACGGTGAGCGCCGTCCGCCGGGAGTTGCGCCAGACGTTGCGCCAGGCCAGCTGCCACTCCAGGCCCATCAGCGCTCGCCACGGACCAGGTTGCGTTTGGTGAAGATGCCGTCATCGAAGTGCTCATCGAAGCGCACCTCGGAGATCTCGATGATCGTCTCGTGCCCGGGTTTGTCCAGGGGCGTCATCGACCAGCGGTGCGGGTACGGACGGCCCTGGACGTCGCGAATCTCGGAGAAGCGTATGCGCCTCAGTGGGACGCCGTCTTCGTCATAGAAGTCCTGACGCAGCGGCGCATAGCGCTTGGCATCCACCCAGGTCTCGATCCGCCCCCACACCACGGGCGCATCTTCGTGGGGCCGGTACGAAAGGACGATGGACGGGGCCCCGTCCTCGCCGGGGAGCGCCGGATCCAACCCGAGCAGCGCGTGATCGTAGTCGTCGAGCTGACTCGAATCTCGCACCAGATCGTCGTTGGTAAAATCACTTCCCATCCAGGACTGGAGCATCATGGAGGGAGGGATACGCACGGTGCGCTCCACGCGCGGGATATAGTTCCAGAGGTTCGGGTGGAGCTTCAGGAAGCCCATGCCCTTGTCCTTGGGCGGCGCCAGGATCCGGATGAAGGAGCGGTGCCGGGGCCGGTCGTCCCACATGCGCAGGTGCACGCGCCGCGGCTCGGGAAGACGCGGAGAACGGACGATCATCGTGCCCTCGACGTAGCTGGTCTTGCCGCGAAAGATGTCCTCCACGTGGGAGGCAATCTTCCGCGCATCGAGCCCCTTGGGCGCCGGAAGCAGGTTCAGGGCCGCGGCGCCGGTGGGCACGCAGAGCAGGACGACCATCCACCAGACCCCGAAACGTCTCAAGCTGCAAACCCCCTTCGCAGACCCACCTCGAGGGCAGCCCAATGGGCCTCTGCATCGAAGTCGGGATCCACTGCAGCTTGGAGGAGCAGGCCTTCGAAGGCCGCCGTAATGGCCACCGCCATGCCGGACACGCTGGCGCCACCGACCTCGCCCCGCGCCTCGCCGACGCGGAGTAGCTCCTCGAAGAGACGGCGCGTGTCCCGGTAGGCCGCCGCCAGGCGCGCCCGCACGGGCGTTTGTCCGAAGAACTCGAGCCAGGACCCCAGCACCTCCCGATCCGCGGTCAGCTCCTTGACGAGCTGCCGGCCCGGCTCGAGGATCACGTCGAGGACGGGGGCCGATTCCGCGCGTTCAGGCCGCGTCGCAGCCACGATACGCTCCATGATGCGGTCGAAGAGCGCCAGCAGGAGCTGCTCCTTGCTGCGGAAATGCCAGTAGAGACTCCCTTTGGAGAGCCCTGCTGCGAGGGCCAGGTCGTCCATGGTCGCGCGGTGGTAGCCGCGCTCCGCAAAACAGCGCTGCGCCGCATCCAGGATCTGCGCCCGGCGCACCGCGCGCGAAGCGTGCCGGCGAGACCGCTGCGCGAGAGTCCCCATACCGACCTCGGTTCGGCCCCCTTTAAACTGACTGGTCAGTCTAGTCCGGAATCCCGCGGGTGCAAGGCCCCTCGCGGCGTTCCCAGCCGCCGCGGGTCTTCTCCAGCGTACCGGTCGGCCAGTATTCGAGGTCGAGCTGTAGGGTGAGGACAGACGGCTTCCCGTCGAGGTTCACCGTCCGCAGCCGCAGGGAGTCGCGGTCTCCCTTGCCTCTCACCGCCGCGAGGAAACGGCTCAGGTCCGGGGTGGCCGTGCCATCCACTGCGGTGATACGCCGCGTCACGTGCAGCCCGTAGCGCTGTGCCGGGCTCCCTCCCCAGCGGCCGGCAACATACACGCCACTGCGTGGCGACCCGCGTTGAAGCGCCAACTCGCGGGGCACCCGCTGCAGCAGGGCACCGGCCCAGAGCACCGCCTGCTCGGTTCCGGAGCCGTCCAACTCCCGCGGCTTGTAGGCGACGGGAATTTCAACGCCCTCTCGCAGCACTCGCAGTTGCAGGGGTCCGGAGGCGGCCGCTCGCTCCACCTCCCGAACGCGGGTCACCGGCTTTCCAGCAGCCTCGAGGAGCAGGTCTCCCGCCCGCAGCGCGCCAGCAGCGGGTCCACCGGCCTCCACCCGTCGCACGCCGAGCACACGGCGGCGGTTGGGGTCCACCTCCTCGAGCCTTGCCGCTGTGGCGCGGGAGAGGCCACGGTTCCGGGCAGCAGCGAGGGGGATGGACTCGAGCTCCGCCCCGATGCTGCGCCAACGAAGGGGACGCCCCTCACGCAGCGGGGCGATCATGTCCCGGAGCATGGCGATGGGAATTCCGGCAAAGAAGGAATCGGGTTTGCCGCGCGCATCCGTGGAGAAAGATGCCCAGAGTGCGGCCACCCGGCCCTTCTTGTCCGCGAGCACCCCGCCCACCCCAGAGCTCCCTTCACTCAGCGTCACGAGCTCCAGGTTCTTCTCGCGAAAGCGCGGGATGGCGGGTAGCGGGAGGGTCGGCGCATCGACCCGGGCCACGTGGGTCTCCTGACTCACCAGCTGCTGCCGGGCCGTCATCACTACGAGCCACACGTCGTCTCCGGATTCCAGCGAGCGGTCGATCAGCTTGGCGCTGTGAACGGGCGTGTCCCCAAGCAGGGCCGGATCGTAGGCCACCAGCGCGAGATTGTGCTCGGGGTGAAGGGCCACCACACGGCCGGGCACCTCGACAGACCCACCAAAGGTGATGCGCACATCTCCCAAGCTCACCGGCACTGTGTCGCGGTCCACCACCACCAGCCCTTGCCTGGCATCCACCACCAACCCGGCACCGCGGAAGGAACGCCCCTGCACCCCGTCCACGGCGTAGGGAACCTCAAAAGAAACCAGGACCATGGAGTGGGCGAGGACCCGAGCCGGCTTCGACCCGCTTCCCTCGAGCCGCGTGGTCGCGGGCCTGGGCGAGATCGCGGGTGGCTGGGCAGGCAGCGGTCGGCAGTGCCAGCGACCGCTGGCGTCATCCCGGCGGCAGCGCCGGCTTGGAAACCAATGGCGGTCCACCCGGATCACGCCGAGGCGGGGACTGTGTGGGTTGCGGAGCCGGACATAGCGCAGCCGCAGCTCGTCCCCATCTGCGTGGGCGGCCCAAGCTCGCTGAAAAGCATCCAGAGTGCCCACGGGCTCCCCATCCACTGCCTTGATCACCGCCCGTGCCGGAATCCCCCCGCCTGCAAACGAATAGCCCCTCGAGGCCAGGTAGACCCCGCCAACCGGCAAGCCATAGCTGCGCGCCTGCTGGTAGGACAGAGCATTCAGCACAGCACCGCCCGCTTCGAGATAGCTCGAGGGCGTCACCGCGTGCAGGTCGGCGACCGGCAGCGTGAACTCCAGAGGCTTGCCACCGCGCTCCACTTCAACGGGTATCGACTGGCCGACCCCATCATCCAGAAGCGCCTCGAGCTCCACGAAGCCCGTGATCCGGTGGCCGGCCACGCGCAGCAACACGTCCCCTGGCTCGAGCACCCGGAATCCTGGACCCCCGGGAACCGTCTCCACCACCACCAGCAGCCCGGTCGCGTCGGGCACCTCGTGGCGGGTACGGACCTCGGTTTCCGGGCGCAGGCCCAGGCGCCGCAGCTCATCGTAGGGCTCGTGACGGAATACGGCCTCGAGGGTGCCGCGCGTCACGGGCCGCCTTGCCTGGATGAGGCCCAGAGCGCGCACCACGCGGTCGAGGGGGAGAAAGAAGCTCGCGGCGGATCTGCGCCGTCCGCCCGCGTTCAGCCCGATCGCGCGGCCGCGCCGATCCACCACCGGAGATCCGGAAGAGCCTCCGGAAGAGGAGGAGGCCGCCTGCAGGTAGAAGGTGTTGAAGTCGTTGTAGCGTCCCCGGCCGTAGTTTGGAGCGTGCCGGTCGACGCGTGCCAGGGTGCCGCCAAGGATGGAGAGCTTCTCACCCGCATCGTTTCCGAGCAGACGGATCTCCTCTCCAACCCGCGCGGCCTCCGGCGCCAAGGGAATCTCGGCGACCTGCATGAAGCGGACCTTCGCGGGGTCGTAGCGGAAGAATCCGAAGTCGTGGACGGGATCCCGATAGATGGGGTGGATCGGAACCTCTTCATGGTCGAGAAAGACCGCCTCGGCAGTGACCGGGCCGGGGCTCACGACATGACGATTGGTCAGGATGATCCCACGCCGCGCATCGACCACGAAGCCCGTCGCCAGGGCGCTGCCGGCAGACTCCGTGTCAAAGGGCCGGGTGGCACTCACACGCAGGGCCACAACGCCGCGCGCCACGCGATCGAGGGTCCGCTCCCATCCCGCTCCCCCACGCTGCTCGCGAGACCCTGCGGCCCGGGGCAGCAACGCGAGCAGCGCAACACAGAGCAGCGCGGGACCCAGTGCACTTCGGCCGCTCAGATCCCCGCTCCGGCCTGGCACGACACGCTGGCCAGGCGCACCCGGCCCAGGGTGCCCTCCCCGACCCCTCCCCATGACCACACCCATGACCACACCGCCACGACGATTCTGCCGAACACAGTCCCTCTCCTCAGGCGCCGAAGCGCAGGTCGATCTCTCGGAGCATGCGATCGCGCACCGCCCCGTACGCGGCGGGGAGTTCGATCGCCGGGTTGGGGTGCTGCGACTCCACCCCTGCCAGACGCATCTCGTGGTATCGCACCTTGAAGTCCACGAACTTGAGCCCGTGGGCGGTGGAGATCACGACCACACGGTCCGAGGCCTGGATGGTTCCGCGCTCCCGCAGCTTCTGCATCGCCGACAGGGCGACACCCGTATGCGGGCAGTTGAAGAGCCCCGTCCGGTCCGCGCGAGCGCAGGACTCCGCAATTTCCGCCTCCGTGGCCTGCTCGACAATCCCGTCGTAGCGGCGCAGGGCCGCCACGGCCTTCGCGTAGGAGACCGGATTCCCGATCTGGATGGCCGAGGCGATGGTGGGGCGGGCGGCGATCGGCTCGAAGACCTCGAAGCCTCGCTGGTAGGCGAGGTAGAGAGGGTTCGCCTGGGCGGCCTGCGCACACACGATGCGCGGTCGGCGCTGCACGAGACCGAGCTCCAGAAGCATGTCCAGGCCCTTGGCAAGGGCAGAGACGTTCCCGAGATTCCCGCCGGGGATCACGATCCAGTCCGGCACCTCCCAGTCGAACTGCTCCACGATCTCGATGCCCACGGTCTTCTGGCCCTCGATCCGCAGGCTGTTCATTGAGTTCGCCAGGTAGATGCCGTCCTTGTCTGCAACCTGCTTCACGATCTCCATGCAGCCATCGAAATCCGTATCCAGGGCGAAGACGATGGCGCCATTCGCCACGGGCTGGATGAGCTGCGCCGTGGAGATCTTTCCCCGTGGCAGGAAGACGATGGCAGGAATCCCCGCCGCGGCGGCGTAGGCGGCCAGGGCAGCGGAGGTGTCTCCCGTGGAAGCGCAGGCCACTGCCGGAATCTCTCGACCTCGGGCGCGCATCTCCTTCACCATCGAGACCAGCGCCGTCATCCCGAGATCCTTGAACGAGCCCGTGTGGGTGTTGCCACAGAGCTTGATCCAGAGGTCCTCCACACCGATCTCACGCCCGAAACGCTCGGCCCAGAAGAGATTGCTGTGGCCTTCGTACATGGAGACGACATTCTCGTTGTCGATCTCGGGAAGCACCCACTCCTTCTTGCCCCAGACCCCGGAGCCGTAGGGCCATTCGCTCCGGTGGGCCCGCGCTTCGAAGAGGCGCTTCCACTCCTCGGCGGGCGTCTTGCGCAGCTCGTCCATGTCGTGGACGACTTCGAGGAGCTCACCGTTGCGATCCGTATAGACGATCTCGTCCAGGCGGTAGCGCTCGTCCGGGTTGGCGAGGCTCTGGAACCAGGCGCGCGGGGCCGGCTTGGCTGCCATGTCTAGAGCTCCTCTTCAATGCGGACCAGGCGCGTGGGAGACGTCACCTCTTCGAAGTGATCGATGCGGGCCAGCGCCAGGCGTACCGAGGCCTCCAACGCAGGGTGCGTCAATACCACGATAGGAACGGAGTCTGCCCGCCGCCCGCGCGCCCTCTGCAACATCGACTCGATGCTGATCTCGTGCTCACCAAGCACGCCAGCAATTTTCGCGAGCACACCCGGCCGGTCGCGCACCGTGAAGACGAGGTAGCAGCGCGCCACCAGCTCGCCCAGAGGCACGACGGGCTTCGGCACCAGGGCCCCTGGAAGGTAGGAGAGCGGCGCCACGCGGCCGGCGCTACCGCGCCGGATCTCTCGCGCGATCTCCATCAGGTCCGCCACCACGGCGCTCGCCGTGGGCAGCTCCCCGGCCCCCGCACCGTAGAAGAGCGTGGGCCCCACCGCGTCGCCGTGCACCGCAATGGCGTTCATCGCGCCGTCCACCTTGGCCAACAGGCTGTCGGCCGGAATCATCGTCGGGTGGACACGCACCTCGACCCGCTCGCTGCCATCCGCCCCCAGCCTCGGCCGCGCGATCCCGAGCAGCTTGATGCGGTAGCCGAACTCCGCCGCCACCTCGAAGTCCATCGGCGTGAGGCCGCGGATCCCCTCCGTCGGGATCTCCTTGAAGGTGAGCTCGGCACCCAGCGCCATGGCCACGAGCAGGGTGAGCTTGTGAGCCGCGTCGATCCCATCTACATCGAAGCTCGGATCGGCCTCGGCATAACCCAGGTCCTGGGCACGCTTCAGCACCACCTCGAAAGCCTCGCCAGTCTTCTCCATTTCTGTGAGGACGTAGTTCGTGGTGCCGTTCATGATGCCGTGGAGGCTCTCGATCCGGTTGGCGTCGAGTCCCTCGCGAAGGGAGCGGAGGATGGGAATCCCTCCCCCCACGCTCGCCTCGAATGCCACATCCACGCTCGCTGCCGCGGCGGCCTCGAAAATCTCCTTGCCGTGCAGCGAGAGGAGGGCCTTGTTGGCCGTGACGACGTGCTTGCCATTCTCGATCGCGGTCAGGAGGAAGCGGCGAGCGACGTCGTAGCCCCCCACCAACTCGACCACGATCTGCACCGCGGGGTCCGCCAGCAGGCTCGACGCATCCGCGTCGAAGTGCACCCCTCGAAGATCCACACCGCGGTCAGTCTGCGTGTCGAGGTCCGCCACCCTCACCAGCTTCAGGGGGAAGCCCAGGCGCTGCTCGATGACGGCAGCGTTGCGCTGCAGCAGCTTGACCACCCCGGTACCAATGGTCCCAAAGCCCAGGAGACCGACGCCCACCGCTTCCCGACGCATCGCCGCCACTAGCTCCCCATGGCTCAGCGGGGGCCGTCTTCGACCGCGCGCAGGAAGCGACGGATGTTGCGTACGGCTTGCCGGATACGCTGCCGATTCTCCACCAGGGCAAAGCGCACGTAACCCTCCCCGCTCTCTCCAAAGCCGATTCCGGGAGCCACGGCGACCTTTGCCTCCCGAAGCAGGCGCTTGGAGAACTCCAGGGAGCCCAATGCCCGAAACGGCTCCGGGATGGGAGCCCAGACGAACATCGTCGCCAGGGGCTTCTCGATCTTCCAGCAGCCGGGCCCCGGGTGGCCAAGCCCCTCGATGAAGACGTCGCGCCGCGCCCGATAGGTTTCTCTGTGCTCCGTGACGCAGTCCTGGGGGCCGCGCAAAGCGACGATGGCGCCGACCTGGATCGGCGTGGGAATGCCATAGTCCAGATAGCTCTTGATCCGGGTCAGCGCGTGGATCATCTCGCGATTGCCCGCCGCAAAGCCCACCCGCCAGCCTGCCATCGAATGGCTCTTGGAGAGCGAGAGGAATTCGATGGCCACATCCCGCGCACCCGGCACCTCCAGGATGCTGGGCGGCTTGTAGCCGTCGAAGCCCACCTCGGCGTAGGCAAAATCGTGCACCACCATGATGTGGTGCTCCCGGGCAAAGGCCACGATTCGCTCGAAAAAGGCCAGGTCGACACACTCCGTGGTGGGATTGTGCGGGAAGGAGAGAATCATGAGCTTGGGCTTGGGCCAGGTGCGCTGGATGGCCTGCTCGAGGTTGGCGATGAAATCGCAGTCTGGCGTGAGCGGAACGTGGCGCAGATCGCCGCCGGCGATGATCACGGAGTATTGGTGGATGGGATAGGTGGGGTCCGGAGCCAGCACCACGTCACCCGGGCCCACCGTCACCAGGACAAAGTGGGAGAGCCCCTCTTTTGCGCCGATGACCGCGATGGCCTCGGTATCTGGATCGAGGGAAATTCCGTAGTTGCGCTGATACCACTCGGTGGCGGCGGAGCGCAGGTTCGGGACCCCGCGAGAGGCCGAGTAGCGGTGGTTGCGCCCCTCCCGGGCGGCCTCCACGATCTTTTCCACAATGTGGGGCGGCGTGGGCAGATCGGGGTTGCCCATGCCCAGGTTCACGACGTCCTCGCCAGCCCGGCGGGCCGCATGGCTCAGCTGGGTCACCTCCGCCAGCACATAGGGCGGCAGGCGGCGCAGCTTGTCGAAATCGTGGCGAATGGCAGACACGGGAACCTCGCCGCGGGCGGCCGCGCGAAGCCGCCGGTAAACCGCTAGGCGCCCAAATCTATTGGAGAATTCCGATCTGGGCAAGCCACCCCGGCTCACGCCGGACGCGCGGCGAAGAAGCGGTAGCCGGGGATCCCGACCAGCAGGACCAGGAGCGCCACACCGGTCTCGTAGGGCCGTCCAAGCACCAGCCCCACGGCGATGGCCGCATTGGCCAGCAGGTAGAGTGCCGGGGTCCACGGGTAGCCGAAGGCTCGGTAGGGCCGCTCCCGGTCGGGCTCGCGCCAGCGCAGGGCGTAGAGTGCTGCGGTATCTGCCATCGTGGCCAGGACAATGGCAAAGGTGGTGAAGTCCAGGGCTCGGGGGAAGCTCCCGAGCAGCAGGACCAGGCCGACGGCCGCCGCGCCCTGCACCGCGATGGCGACGCTCGGGGTCCGGCGCTGCGCGTGGACGCGCGTGGCCGAAGACCAGAAGAGGCCGTCCAGCGCCATGGCGTAGGCAATGCGCGGTCCCACCAGCACGGTCGCATTCAGGGTGCCCAGGATCGAGACGAGCACGAAGCCCGCCAGCAGAGAGCCACCCCGCGCCCCGAAGAGGACCCGCGCAGAGGCTTCCCCCGCGTTCGCAACGCCGGAAAGCTCCTCGACCGGGAGCGCGAAGAGGTAGACCGCGTTCATCACCAGATACACGGCCGTGCACAGCGCCAGTCCGAGAAAGAGGGAGCGCGGCAGGTTGCGCGCGGGCTCGCGGATCTCGCTGGCCACGTAGACCGAGGCGTTCCAGCCGAGGTAGCTGAAGAGCACTGGGGAAAGTGCCAGGACAAAGGCCATGGGAGCTGCGGCATCGGCCGCGCCGGCCAGCAGGGGACGCAGGTTCCCCAGATTCCCCGCCGCGCTGAAGGGCGCCACCACTCCAAATGCCAGCAGCGCCACCAGCTTGATCCAACCGGTGACGTTGTTGGCCAACGCGCCCCAACGAACGCCCAGGTAGTTGACGAGGGAGCACGCGACGATGCCGGTCACCGCCACTGGGAGCACGCTGCCCGGTCCCCAGCCGAGCAGTGAGGCCAGACCTTCCGCAAAGCCTACCGCCAGGGTGGCCACCGTCCCGGTAAACACAGCGAGGAAGGAGAACCAGCCCACCAGGAAGCCCGCGGCGGGATGGAAAGCCTCCCGCAGATAGACATAGTCGCCACCCGCCCGGGGAAACATCGCGCCGAGCTCGGCGTTGGCCAAGGCGCCCGCCAGGGAGAGCCCGCCTCCGACCCCCCACACTGCGAAGATCAGGCCCGGGTGTGGCAAACGCGCCGCAATGGCACCCGGGGTCAGGAAGATCCCCGAGCCCACGACCGAGGCCACCACCAGGAAGACAGCATCCTGGAGCCCCAGATCCCTGCGAAGCTGGTCTCGCGGATCGGCTCCCGTCGCCACCGGGTACTGTACGGGCCCCTAGAGGAAGGGGATCATCAGCAGGGCGACGATGTTGATCAGCTTGAGCATGGGGTTGATCGCCGGGCCCGCGGTGTCTTTGTAGGGGTCGCCGACCGTGTCGCCAGTGACCGCGGCCTTGTGGGCCTCGGATCCCTTGCCCCCGTGCGAGCCGCTCTCGATGAACTTCTTGGCGTTGTCCCAGGCGGCCCCGCCGGTGGTCATCGAGATGGCCAAGCAGACCCCCGAGATGATCGAGCCGATCAGCAGGCCACCCAGGGCAGGCGCTCCAAGGCCAGGGATCAGCGCGACGGCCACCGGAACCAGCACGGGGATCAGCGCCGGCGCCACCATCAGCTTGAGGGCCGACCGGGTAACGATATCCACACAGGTGCGATAGTCGGGCTTGCCGGTCCCCTCCATGATCCCCGGAATCTCGCGGAACTGGCGCCGAACCTCCTCGACGACCTGCCCCCCCGCCGTACCGACGGCGCTCATGGCGAGAGAGGCAAAGAGGTACGGCGTGACGGCGCCGATGAAGAGGCCCGCAATCACCGTAGGATCCGACAGCGCGAAGTGTACCTGCACACCCCCGTGGCTCAGCTCCTCGATGAAGGTGGCAAAGAGCGCCACGGCGGCGAGGCCGGCGGAGGCGATCGCATAGCCCTTGGTGACGGCCTTGGTGGTGTTGCCGAAGGCGTCGAGGGGGTCGGTGATGGAACGGACCGACTCGGGAAGCTCCGCCATCTCGGCAATGCCACCAGCGTTGTCCGTGATCGGACCGTAGGCATCGATGGCGACCACGATGCCCGCCAGGGAGAGCATCGCCATCGCCGCGATGCCCACTCCGTAGAGGCCGCTGAGCTTGAAACAGACCGCGATGGCGAGCACGATCACTGCCACCGGGATGACCGAGGACTGCATGCCTACCGCCAGGCCGGCGATGATGTTGGTGGCGTGCCCGCCCTCGCTGGCATCGGCGATCTTCTCGACGTGCTGAGAGCCGTCGCCGGTGTAGATGTCCGTGACCCAGAGCATCACGCCGGTCACGACCGCACCGGCCAGGGCACAGAGGAAGAGGTTCGTGCCGGAGACGCTCGAGGGCAGCTCCGTTACGCCGTTGGCGAACCAGACCCCGCCCAGCATCACCGCGGAGGCGATGAAGAGGCCGGTGTACATGGCCTTCATCACGGCCGGCGACGCGCCCTCGGCGGGCTCCCCGATGCGCACGAAGGGGATCGCGACCAGCGAGCCCAGGATGCCCGCCGCACCCACCAGCAGCGGGTAGGTGAACATGGCGTCGGTCGTCTTGAAGAGGATGCTGCCGAGCAGCATCGCAGCAGCGGCAGTCACGCCGAAGGTCTCGAAGAGGTCGGCGGCCATGCCGGCACAATCGCCCACGTTGTCGCCCACGTTGTCGGCAATCACCGCGGCGTTGCGGGGATCGTCCTCGGGGATGTTCGCCTCGAGCTTTCCGACCAGGTCCGCACCCACATCCGCGGCCTTGGTGAAGATACCCCCGCCGAGGCGCGCGAAGACCGAGATCAGCGAGCCGCCGAAGGCGAGGCCCACCAGAGCGTGGTTCGCGGTCTCGCCGGGCGGTGCGACCCACACCAGCAGCCCCACGCAGAGCAGGCCAAGTCCCACGACCAGCAGGCCGGTGACCGCGCCCCCCTTGAAGGCGAGGCCGAAGGCCGGGCCGTAGCCGGCATGGGCCGCCTGGGCCACCCGCACATTCCCGCGCACCGACACGTTCATCCCGATGAAGCCGGCGGAGGCGCTGGCCAGCGCGCCGAGCACGAAACCCACCCCGTACCAGGTCCCGAGGCCAAAGAAGAGCAGCAAGGCGATCGGCACCCCCACCAGCGCCACTGTTCGGTACTGGCGTCTCAGGAACGCCTGGGCACCCGCCTGAATGGCGGCGGCGACCTCGTTGGCTCGGTCGGTGCAAGTCGGAGCGGCCAGCACGGCGCGGTAGAGCACGAGGGCGACCACGATGGCGGCCGCGCTTGCAGCAAGGGCAATCAGGATGGGTGACATGAGATCCTCTCCTGGGCAGTTTCCTGGGCACGTTCCGGGGCGTTGGGAGGACGCAGGCGGGCCGTATCGTGGCACCCCGCGGCACGGGGGTCTGGGGCCTCGGACAACCGGCCCGCGCCCCGGAAGCCGAACGCTCCCTACCCCGCCGGGATTTCCCCCGTAGGCGGCCCGCACGATAGGCGCCGGCTCCGGATTCTTCCAGTCGGACGGGACAATTGCGGCAGGGGAGCTGGAGGTCCCAGACGGGCTAGCATGGCCGCGTCCGCTCCCCCACGGCCCTTCCCCTAGGGGGTGTCTTGGAGCCGGATCGGAGGATGCACATGAACGGTGCCGAGAGCTTGCTGCAGACCCTGGCTGGAGCCGGTGCCGAGGTTTGCTTCGCGAACCCTGGGACGACGGAGATGCCCCTGGTCGCCGCATTGGATGCCTCGCCGCACGTGCGGGCGATCCTCGGCCTCTTTGAAGGGGTGTGTACCGGGGCCGCGGATGGCTATGCCCGCATGAGTGGGCGCCCTGCCCTCACTCTCCTGCACCTGGGTCCGGGCTTCGCCAACGGCATCGCAAACCTCCACAACGACCGGCGGGCTGGCTCGCCGGTCGTCAACCTGATTGGCGACCAGGCGACCTGGCACCAGGCTGCGGATGCGCCCCTCAGCTCGGATATCGCCTCCCTGGCGAGGCCCGTAGGCTGGGTGGAGGAGGTGCGCTCCGCGGCGGACCTGGCCAAGGCGGGCGCGCGGGCATGGCAGGCCTGCTTCGGACCGCCGGGCCGGCCTGCCAGCCTCGTGGTGCCGGCCGACTGCCAGTGGGAAGACGCCGCCGGACCGGCAGGCGCACCCCTTCTCCCGCCGCGGCCTGGGCCTGCCGCCGAAGCCACAGCGGGCGCGGCCCGCGCCCTCCAGGGAGGCAAGCGCTCCTTCCTCCTGCTGGGTGCCAATGCGCTTGGCAAGCAGGGACTCACGGCTGCAAGGCGGATCGCGGACCGAAGCGGCTGTAGCGTGCTGGTGGAGACCTTTGCGGCGCGCATCGAGCGAGGCCGGGACCTTCCGGATTTCCCGCGCCTTCCCTACTTCCCGGAGCAAGCCAGCCAGAACCTCGCAGGCGCCCGGGTGGTGGTACTCGCGGGTGCCGTCGATCCCGTCGCCTTCTTCGGCTACCCGGGCCAGAGCAGCCGCCTCGTCGCCACGGGAACTGCAGTGCTGCCCCTCGCTTCGCCTGGAGAGGACGCGGCGGCAGCCCTCGAAGCCGTGGCCCTGGAGCTCGGGGCCAGGGCCTCGGCGCCGGCCCCGGACCCGCCGCGCCCCCTGCCCGCAACGGGCGCCCTGGGCGTTCGCGCGCTGGGCCAGACCCTGGCCGCGCTCCAGCCCGACCACGCCATCGTCGTCGACGAGGCAGCGACCTCCGGCCTCGCCTATCACGCCTTCGCCAGCGGCGCGGGGCCACATAGCCTGCTGCAGCTCACCGGTGGCGCCATCGGCCAGGGTCTCCCCTGCGCTGTGGGTGCGGCCGTGGCCTGCCCGGACCGCAAGGTGATCGCCTTCCAGGCCGACGGCTCGGGCCTCTATACCCTGCAATCCCTGTGGACCATGGCCCGCGAGGGCCTCGACGTGGTGATCGTGATCTGCGCAAACCGGGCCTATCGCATCCTGCAAGCCGAGCTGGGACGGGCCGGAGTAGCCGCGCCCGGCCCCAAGGCCCAGGCTCTCACCAGCCTCGCCAACCCCGACATCGATTGGGTGGCCCTCGCTCGGGGCTTCGGGGTTCCCGCCAGTCGTACGGACACGGCGGAGGGCTTCGCCGAAGCCCTCCGCCGCGCCCTCGCTGCCGCTGGCCCGTCGCTCATCGAGGCCCGGATCGGCTGAGGCTCGCCGGCTCAGAGGTCCAGGGAATAGCCTGGGGCCCTGCAGCCCGCGGCGCCCGCGCGCGAGCCTGCCCCAACCACACCTGCGCACAGGGCGCTGAGCTCCTCGCGGCCGACTTCGCGGCGCTCGGCAGCAAGCGCTTGGAAGCGCCGAAATGCCTCGGCCAGGGCTTCGCCCTCGAGGGCGAAGCCCAGCTCCGCGACACGCCGTGCAAAGCCCGTACGACCGCTGAGCTTTCCCAGCACGATCTCGCTTCCCACCGGGTGACCGATCCACTGGGGATCGAGGACTTCGTAGGTTTCGCGGTGCTTGAGTACGCCATCCTGGTGGATACCCGAGGCATGTCGAAAGGCATTCCCTCCCACCACGGCCTTGTTGGGCGGCACGAACACCCCCGAGCGCTCCGCTACCTGCTTCGCGAGGGCATAGATGCCCGAGCCTTCGACCCCGGTGGCCACACCCAGCCGCTGCCCGTGCACGTAGAGCGCCGCGACGAACTCCTCGAAGGCGGTGTTGCCCGCGCGCTCTCCGAGGCCATTGACGCTCACCTCCACCTGCCGAGCCCCCGCCATCACGGCCGCCAGGCTGTTCCCAGTGGCCATCCCCAGGTCGTCGTGGCCGTGAAAGGACAGCACGATCTCCTCCACCTTCGGCTGTGCAGCACGCAGCCCGCGGAACATCTGCGCCACCTGATCGGGGGTCGCGGCGCCCACCGTGTCCGGCAGGTTGATCGTCCCGGCTCCGGCGGCGATGGCCACGCCCACCAGCGCGGCCAGGAAGGCCGGGTCTGCGCGCGTAGCATCCATGGGGCTGAACTCCACGTCGTCGCAGTGCCTCCGGGCCTGTCCCACCAGGGCCTCGGTCATGGCCATCACCTGCTCGTGGGTGCGGTGCAGCTGGTGGGCAAGGTGCATGTCGCTGCTGTTGACGAAGAGGTGGATCCGAGGGGCTACCGCACTGCGAAGCGCCGCCAAGGCAGCCTCAACATCCCCCGGCACCGCTCGCGCGAGGGCGCAGACCCGCGCATCCTTCACGGCCTGGGCGACGGCCGCAACCGCCTCGGCTTCGACACGCGAGCTCGCCGGAAAGCCCGCTTCGATGACATCGACGTGGAGCGCGTCCAGGCGCCGGGCGATCTCCACCTTGTCCTCGGCGTGGAAGCAGACCCCGGCGGCCTGCTCGCCATCACGCAGCGTGGTGTCGAAGATCCGGATCCGGTCGCAGCGGCCGGGACTCACCTGGGAAGCAGACATAACGCACACTCCTGCACTTCGGTGCCGCCAAGCAGGAGGGGTGTGCAGCTCGGGAACGTCCCAGACGACAAAAACCCCTCCGGCCCATGCGGCGGGAGAGGGTTCGAGGCTGGATGTCCAAGGCCGTCGGGGGCCCCTAGCGGCGCATGCCTCCCTCTCCCGCCCCGCCAAGCAGGGTGGATAGGGTGAGCAGGCCAAGGATGCCCAATATGGAACGGAGCTTCGACATCCCCGCCGGTTTACCACGCAGGCGCTGCCAGCGCCACCCGGGCGCGCCACTGCCGGCCCAGAAAGCCCAGCCCGGTGGCGCATTCGCAAGGGGAAACCCTTAGGGCTCACGTGGACGCCATGGGACCCAGATGCGATGCTGCGGCGTCTGGCAGGGCCGCCCCTCTTCGTTCCTGCCGGGCAAGTGGGCAATTTGGAGGGAACGTCGCATGGCCGGAACCGCTTGGGGCGCGGGCACGAGCTCGCGGCAAGCCTCTCACCGCCCGCATCGTTGGCTGGGCCTGCTCGATTCACTGGTGCCGCCGGGCATCGTCGCGTTGGGAGGCGACGCGCTCCGCCGCGGCCGCCTGACCCTCGCGGCGACCCTGATCTCGGCGGCTTCTGTGGGTGGAAACGCTACGGCTGTCGCCCTCCTCGGCCAGCAGGGGCTATCCCAACGCATGAACGGGGCCCTCCTCGCGAGCTTGCTCGCGCTCCCCCTGCTGCTGCGCCGGACGCGCTCCGTGGCAACCCTGGCAGGCTTCGTCGTCGCGCTGGGGATCGGGCAGCTCCTGCTCCTCTGGTGGAGCAGCGGGGGCGAGAACGTGACTGCGCTCTTCGCCTTCGCGGTCATTCCACTGTGCGCGACGCTGCTCGGGGGACGCCGTGCGGGTGTGCTCTTCACGGGGGTGAGCTGCGGCGTGATCCTGCTTCCGGTGAGCCTGGGGGTAATCGACGACAACGCCGCCGGGCTGGTGCGCGATGCCATCGCCCTCACCCTGGGTGTCGGCGCCTTCTCTTCGCTCTATGACGGCATTCGGGAGGGGGCGGTGCGCGAGGCCCGGGCGCTCGCAGGGCGCGCGGAGCAGGTCTCGATGCGGGAGGCGGCACTCTCGCGGATCTCCCGGAGGCTACGCGTCGGCCACGACTTCGAGGCAGAGGTGCAGCGTGCCGTCCGCACGGGCGTGGAGCTTGCCGGAGCCAACGGCGGTAGCCTCACCATCTTCGACGCCCACAGCCCTCGAGTAATCGGGCGTTACCTGCGCGGATCGCTCACCACGGCAACCCCGCTGGTCATCGGAGCACCGCAGGAGGTCGCGAGGAACCATGCCTGGACGATCCGGCGAGTCCGGCTGGGAGAGGTGGCCAACGTACTGACGCGGGAGCTCCCGGCGGAGGCCGCCTACGAAGCCCAGGGGCTCCAGCGCAGCCACATCAAGGCATGGCTCATGGTGCCCGTACACGCGGGGCCCGGGACCCTTGGCATCTTCTCCTTCGAGCGCCGGGACCGGGAAGAGCGTTGGAGCGAGGAGGAAGTGGCCTATCTACGACTCCTCGGCGAGACGATCGCAACCGCCGTGGTGCAGCAGCGCTCCGAGGCAGACCTGCGCGAGAGCGAGGAGAAGTTTGCGCGGGCTTTCGCATCGCTTCCCGAAGGCGTGGCCCTGGTCTCGCCAGGCGACTATCGGCTGATCGAGTGCAACGAGGCTTTTGCCAAGCTGGCGAGCAGCAGCCGACAGGAGCTGCTGGGGCAGCGCATCGAAGCACTCGGCCTGGGGCTGGGGGAGGCGGACCAAGGCCGGTTCCGGGAGCTGCTGCGCACTGCGGACGCCAGCGCGGAGGCGGAGTTTCCGAGTGCGGAGGCGGACGGCCCTGTCCGCACCCTGGTGGCCAGCGTGGCCGCGGCCGATGTGGGGGACCAGCCCACGAGCCTGCTGACCCTGCGGGATGTGAGCGAACATCGCGCGCTCGAGGATCAGCTCCGCCAATCCCAGAAGATGGAGGCCGTGGGCCGCTTGGCGGGCGGCGTCGCCCACGACTTCAACAACATGCTGACCGTGATCGGGGGCTACGCCGAGGCGCTGCGAGACGGGCTCTCGGGCGAGCAACGCGAGGCGGCCGAGCAGATCCTCGAATCCACGCGACGCTCGGCAGACCTCACGCGGCACCTGCTGGCCTTCAGCCGGCGGCAGGTCCTGCGGCTTCAGCCGTTGGATTCCAATCAACTGGTACGCAGCGCGGAGTCCCTGCTGCGCAGACTGCTGGGCGAGGACATCGAGATCGTTCTCGAGCTCGACCCCGATGCTGGCTGGCTCCAGGCAGATGCGTCGCAGCTCGAGCAGGTCCTGGTGAACCTCGCGATCAATGCGCGGGACGCCATGCCGCAGGGAGGAACCCTGCGCGTCATCACCCGTCCCGCCCGCCTGAGCGACCGGGCGGCGCAGCAGCGGGAGCTCGCTCCGGGGCCCTACGTTTCCATTTCCGTAGTGGATGACGGCGCTGGGATGGACGAGAGCACAGCCTCCCATGTGCTCGAACCCTTCTTCACGACCAAAGGGGAAGGCGAGGGGACCGGCCTGGGGCTTTCCATGGCGCACGGTGTGGTCCTCCAGTGTGGCGGCTCCCTCACCCTCGAGAGCGAGCTGGACCGGGGAACGCGGGTGGAGATCCTGCTACCGGGGGCCGCGGCTCCCCTGAGTCGGGAAGAGGCTCGCGAGGCAGATGCGCCTCGAGAGAAGCGGAAGCTTTCCCACACGATCCTGCTGGTCGAGGACGAAGGCCTGGTGCGGCGGCTGGCGCGCTCTGTATTGGAACGGGCTGGGCATCGGGTCGTGGAAGCGCAGGACGGCGTGGCAGCCCTCGAGGCCGCCCGCTCCCACAACGGCCCCATCGACCTGCTGCTCACCGATCTCGTAATGCCACGCATGGGCGGCCTCGAGCTGAGCCGCCATCTGATTCGCGAGCACCCAGGCCTGCGGATCGCCTTCATGTCCGGCTACCCGCTGCGCCACGGAGGCGAACTGCTCCCGGACGACGCCCTGCTGATCGCCAAGCCCTTCAAGGCCGCCGAACTCCGCGACCACATCGCAACCGCCCTGAACGAGCCGGGAGGCCGTTGCGGGACCTGATCCCACTGGGGTCGAGTCCCGCAACGGCCTCCCCGCTTCAGGCGACGCCGACGAGGGTGAGGCGGTCGCCCCACCGGAGCTTTACGGCGCGGGCGAGGGCCGGAGCGCGCGCCAAGCGGGAAGTGCTGCGGAGTGTCTCCTGGGCGGTGCTTCGAGCCAGGGCGACCAGCCGGGCGTCGCGGATGAGATCCGCGAAGCGCAAGTCCGGAAGGCGGCCGTGCTGCTTCGTACCCAGGAACTCCCCGGGACCTCGGATACGCAGGTCGGCGTCCGCAATCACGAAGCCGTCGGTGCTCTCGAGCATCGCCCGCAGCCGGGCCTCGCTGTCCTCGGTACCGCCTCGGGCCACCAGCACACAGGTGCCGACGGCGCGGCCGCGACCCACGCGCCCGCGCAGCTGATGAAGCTGGGCCAGGCCAAAACGCTCCGCGTGCTCGACCACCATCAGGGTAGCATTGGGGATATCCACGCCTACCTCGATCACGCTGGTCGAGACCAGTATGCCGGCCTCTCCCCGCTCGAAGCATTCCATCGCGGTCGCACGTTGGGCGGCATCCATGCGGCCGTGGACCAGCTCCACCCGGGTTTCCGGAAACGCGGCCTGGATGCTCCGTGCACTCTCCGTCGCCGCCCGCAGGTCCAGCTTCTCGGACGCCTCCACGAGCGGATAGACGACATAGGCCTGCTCTCCCCGCGCGAGGGTTTCGCGGAGCAGCTCCACCACCCGAGGCCCCTCCCCCTCCCGCAGCAGCAGCGTCCGGGCGGGGCGGCGGCCGGGCGGCAGCGCGTCGATCACCGAGAGATCGAGATCGCCATAGAGCGTCAGGGCCAGACTTCGCGGAATAGGCGTCGCGGTCATCACCAGCGTGTGGGGCACGCGGCTCGGCGGCGCCTTGGCTGCCAGGGCGGCCCGTTGCCGCACGCCAAAGCGGTGTTGCTCGTCGATGACCACGAGCCCCAACCGCGCAAAGTGTACGTCGGCCTGCACGAGTGCGTGGGTGCCCACCACCAGGTCGATCTCTCCCCCCGCCAGAGCGCTGTGTACGGCAGCGGCATCCGGCGTCGATGCCGTCAGCAGCCCGAGGCGCATGCCGGCGTCTCCGGCGAGGAGTGCTCGCAGGGTACGGGCGTGCTGCTCGGCCAGCAGCTCGGTCGGAGCCATCAGTGCCGTCTGGTAGCCCGACTCGGCAAGGCTGACCGCCGCCAGCGCCGCCACCACCGTCTTGCCGCTGCCCACATCACCCTGGAGCAGGCGCGACATGGGATGAGGCTCGGCGAGATCCCGGCAGATCTCACCGAAAGCGCGCTCCTGGGCGGCCGTCAGCTGGAAGGGAAGCGCGCGCCTCGCCCGCGCCAACCGCTCCCCGCCGCGACCTACGGCAAGGCCAGGCTGGCCGGCGCACTCGGCCCGGCGCAGGCCCAGGCCCAGCTCCAGCAGGTAGAGCTCCTCCAGGACGAGGCGCTCGTGGGCCGGGCTGCGCCGCTTCTCGAGGGTTTCCAGGTCCGCGTCTTCCCCTGGCGAGTGGATCTGGCGCAATGCTTCCGGGGTCGGCGGGAGCCCGCGCTGGGCCGCGAGGCGGGCCGGCAACGCGCTTGCCACGAGGTCCGCATACTGGGCCACTGCCGCCGCCACCAGGCGCCGAAAGGTCCTGGGCGGGAAACCTTCCACCGCCGCATAGACGGGGGCCAGCGGCGCGGCGTTCTTGCGCGGGTCGTCCCCCGCTTCCAGGCGATCGATCTCCGGGTGGGTGATCTCCTTGTCGAAGCGATAGCGGCGGACCTCGTCAGTCACGCGCAACCGGGCTCCCTTGCGCACCGTCGACTCCACGGCTTCACCTCCGCGGAACCACTTGAGCTTGACGGTCCCACTGCCGTCCCCCACCACGGCCTGGAAGAGCCGCTGGCGCCGCCCACGCAGAGGCGTAAAGCCGGCCACCAGCACCTCTCCCACAAAGGTGGCGCGGCTCCCCACCTCGAGCTTGCCCAGCGGTGTAAGGCAGCGCCGGTCATCGTAGCGAGCCGGCAACTGGAAGAGCAGGTCGACCACGGTGCCAAGACCACGGCGTGCCAGCTTCTCGGCGCGACGCGGCCCCACTCCTGGCAGGCAGCTGACAGAGCGCGCGATCAGTCGGTCGGGCAGGCCGGGCTCCCGCAGGGGTTCGAGCGTGCGCAGGGCCTGGGCCACTGCCTGGCGGCGCGCGTCCCCAGCGAGAGGCTCCTGGAAGGCCGGGGCGACCTTCGCAACCAGCTGCTTGATGTCCTCGGGCACCGCCAGGGAAAGCAGGCGCTGCGCGGCCTGATGGACCGTACGCTCCAGTGAGCGCACGCGCTCCAGGCGCGCAAAGTCGTCCGCCGCGGCGAAGGCAAGGGGCCTGCACAGGGCCTCCAGGGCCTCCGCATAGGGCGCCGGCTCCACGCTACTCCTCCTGCCCGAACGCGGCGGGGCGCCTAGCGGCCCCGCGCGTGTACCTCCTGGAGCGCCCGCACGCCGATCGAGCCCAGACACGTCGCGTGGATGACCCCCGCGGCGGCCTTGGCCGCCGCCACGGTGGTGAAGTACGGAATGCCCCGGTTGAGTGTCGCCCGGCGAATCCGGAAGGAATCCCGCACCGCGCGAGGATCTGGCTCGACCGTGTTGAGCACCAGGTCCACGTCGCCGGCCTCGATGCGCTCCACCACGTTCGGGCTGCCCTGCCCAACCTTCGGCACGACTTCCGCCTCCAAGCCGAAGGCGTGCAGCAGGCGGGCCGTTCCTTCCGTCGCGAGGAACTCGAAACCGGCCTCGGCCATCTCCCAGATCGCCGGGCCAATGCGCGGCCGATCAGACTGGCGGATGGACACCAGCACCCTGCCCTTCGCGGGGATGCTGTTGCCCGCCTCCACCTGCGCCTTGGCGTAGGCGCGACCGAAGTCGCTGTCGATCCCCATGACCTCCCCCGTGCTCTTCATTTCCGGCCCGAGCACGGTATCTACGTCGGGGAACTTGAGGAAGGGGAACACGGCTTCCTTCACCGAGAAGTGGGTCGGCCAGATCTCCTCCGTAAAGCCCAGGTCAGCGAGGCTGCTGCCGGCCATCACCAGGGCAGCCAGCTTGGCCAGCGGGCGACCGATGGCCTTGGAAACGAAGGGAATCGTGCGCGAGGCCCGGGGATTCACCTCCAACACGTAGACTTCCTGGCCCTTGACCGCGTACTGGACATTCATCAACCCACGCACACCGAGCTCGAGGGCCAAGCGCCGGGTCGAGTGCACGATCTCGTCCACCACGATCTTCGAGAGGGAATAGGGTGGAATCGAGCAAGCGCTGTCGCCGGAGTGGACGCCCGCCTCCTCGATATGCTCCATGACACCGCCGATCACCACGCGCTCGCCATCCGAGATCGCATCGACGTCCACCTCGATGGCATCGTTCAGGAAGCGATCCACCAGGACCGGATGCTCCGGAGAGGCGCGCACGGCGAAGCGCATGTAGCTGGCGAGGCCCTCGGCATCGCCCACGATCTGCATCGCCCGCCCTCCCAGGACATAGGAAGGCCGGACCAGCACCGGGTAACCGATGCGCTGGGCCACGGCCTCTGCCTCCGGCAGGCTGCGGGCCATGCCGCTGGGCGGGCGCTTCAGGGCCAGCCGCTCCAGCACGAGATCGAAGCGCTCGCGATCCTCCGCGCGGTCGATGCCTTCCGGAGACGTGCCCAGGATCGGCACCCCCACCCGCTCCAGCGCCGCCGCCAGGCGCAGCGGCGTCTGGCCACCGAACTGCACGATCACGCCCTCGGGCGCCTCCCGATCCACGATCGCCAAGACGTCCTCGAGGGTTACGGGCTCGAAGTAGAGCCGATCGCTCGTATCGTAATCCGTGGATACCGTCTCGGGGTTGCAGTTGACCATGATGGTTTCGAAGCCCGCATCAGCCAGGGCAAAGGCGGCGTGAACGCAGCAGTAGTCGAACTCGATCCCCTGACCGATCCGGTTCGGTCCGCCACCGAGGATCATGATCTTGCGCCGATCCGTGGGCGCCGCTTCACACTCGCTCTCGTAGCTGGAGTAGAGATAGGGCGTGTGAGCCTCGAACTCCGCCGCACAGGTATCCACGCGCTTGTAGACAGCGCGCACCCCCAGGCCCAAGCGCATCTCGCGCACCGCGTGCTCGTCACTTCCCCAAAGCGCTGCCAGGCGCCGATCCGAGAAACCGGCCCGCTTGGCCCGCCGCACCCAGACAGGACGCTCGGCCTCGGACGCGGCGACCAGATCGGCCTCCATCTCCACGATCTCGCGCAGGTTCTCGAGGAACCAGGGGTCCAGGTGCGAGCGCTCGTGGATCTCCTGTACGGAAGCACCGCGGCGCAGGGCTTCGGCCACCGCCCAGGGGCGCCCCGGCCGCGGCCGATCGATGCTCTCCCACAGGAGCTTCTCCCCCTCCTCCCCCTCCGGAAGGTTCGGCGGCTCGAGCCCCGCGTGGCCGATCTCCAGGGAGCGCAGTGCCTTCTGGAAGCTCTCCTTGAAGGTCCGGCCGACGGCCATGACCTCCCCCACGGATTTCATCTGTGTCGTCAGCAGGTTGTCTGCGCTGGGGAACTTCTCGAAGGTGAAGCGGGGAACCTTCACGACGACGTAGTCGAGGGTCGGCTCGAAGCTGGCCGGAGTCTCACGGGTGATGTCGTTGCGGATCTCGTCGAGCGTGTAGCCCACCGCCAGCTTGGCGGCGATCTTGGCGATGGGAAAGCCCGTCGCCTTGGAAGCGAGCGCCGAGGAGCGCGACACGCGCGGGTTCATCTCGATCACCACCAGCGCGCCATCCTCCGGGTTCACCCCGAACTGGATGTTCGAGCCGCCGGTATCCACCCCGATCTCGCGAATGATCGCGATGGCGGCGTCCCGCATCACCTGATACTCGCGGTCGGTCAGGGTCTGAGCCGGCGCGACCGTGATGGAGTCGCCCGTGTGCACACCCATCGCGTCGAAGTTCTCGATCGAGCAGATGATGACGACGTTGTCCGCGCTGTCGCGCATCACCTCGAGCTCGTACTCCTTCCAGCCGAGGACGCTCTGCTCGATGAGGCACTCGTGCCTGGGGGATTGCTGCAACGCCCATTCAACGAGGGGCTCGAATTCGTCCGCAGTGAATGCCACGCTTCCACCGGTCCCACCCAACGTGAAGCTGGGGCGAATGATGGCGGGCAGGCCGGTATGCCCCACGATCTCCCGGGCATCGGCAAGCGAGCGCGCGTAGCCCGAGATGGGCAGGGAAAGACCAATGCGGCGCATGGCCTCGCGAAACTGATCGCGATCCTCGGCCTTCATGATCGCGTCCATCTGTGCGCCGATCAGCTTCACGCCGTAGCGTTCGAGAATGCCGGCCTCCGAGAGCTCGACGGCGAGATTCAGTGCCGTCTGCCCCCCGATGGTCGGAAGCAGGGCATCCGGCTGCTCCACGGCGATGATCTTCTCCAGCACCGGGAGCGTCATGGGCTCGATGTAGGTCCGGTCTGCCGTCTCGGGATCCGTCATGATCGTGGCTGGGTTGGAGTTGAGCAGGACGACGCGATAACCCTCCTCGCGCAGCGCCTTGCACGCCTGGGTCCCCGAGTAGTCGAACTCGCAGGCCTGTCCGATGACGATGGGGCCGGAGCCGATCACGAGGATGGTCTGGATGTCGCTACGCCGAGGCACGCAGCGCCTCCCTTGCGATCGCCGCACCACTGACCCTCTCCCCTGCCTTGTGGCGCAAGACCATCTCCCGGAAGCGCCCGAAGAGATAACGGACGTCGTTCGGGCCCGGCGAGCCCTCCGGGTGATACTGAACGGAGAAGAGCGGCCGCTCTGTGTGGGCGAGCCCCTCGACGGTGCCATCGTTCAGGTTCTGATGCGTGATCTCGACGGGCTCACCGGCCGCGCGAAGAGACTCTGCCTCGACCGCGTAGCCGTGGTTCTCCGCGCAGATCGCCACCCTGCCGTTGGCCAGGTCTTTGCCCGGCTGGTTGCCACCGTGGTGACCAAACTTGAGCTTGCGCGTGCGCCCTCCCAGCGAGAGCCCCAGGATCTGGTGTCCGAGGCAGATCCCGAAGATGGGAAGCTCCTGCGACAGTGCGCGCACAGAGGCCTGCACACCCTGGACTGCCGCCGGATCCCCGGGACCGTTGGAGAGGAAGACCGCATCGGGCTTCAGCTTTCGGACGTCCTCCGCCGTGGTTGTGGCCGGAACCACCGTCACCTCGAAGCCGTACTCCACCAGCAGGCGCAGAATGTTCCGTTTTACCCCGAAGTCGTACGCCACGACCCGCAGCCGGGGCTGCGGGCGGGCCGCGCGCGGGAGCTCCCCGGATACGCCCTTCCAGCTCCCATCCTGCCACAGGTAGGGCGCCCGGCAGGTCACCGTCGCGACCAGATCCTGCCCCTCGAGGGTCGGCGTGCTACGCGCGCGCTCCACCAGCAAGACCTCGTCCTGCAACTCGGGATCCGTGCTGAGGGCCGCGTTCTGGAAGCCGCCATCACGAATGCGCCGCACCAGCGCGCGGGTGTCGATGCCCGCGATGGCCGGCACTCCATGGCGCTGCAGGAAGTCCGGAAGCGCCTCCTCTGCCCGCCAGCTGCTGGGACCCGCAAAGAACTCCTTCGCCACGAACCCTCGCAGGTGAGGCCGCTCCGATTCCGCGTCTGCGGCGTTCACTCCCACATTCCCGATCTGCGTGTAGGACATGACCACCATCTGGCCCGCGTAGGAAGGATCCGTGAGGATCTCCTGATAGCCGGTCATGCTGGTGTTGAAGCAGACCTCTCCCACTGTGATCCCACGTGCGCCATGGGCGCTGCCGCGGTAGACGCTGCCATCTGCCAAGGCCAGGATTGCCGATCCATGTGCCGCTACAGACGTGCCGCTCAAGGAACCAGCACTCCGCGGTCCCGGTGATAGACCAGCCGTCCGGCGACGAGAGTCGCCACGACCTGCCCCTGCAGGCACTGACCCGCCCACGGCGAGTTGCGGCTCTTCGAGTAGCCCTTGGCGGGGTCATAGGTCCACGTGCAATCTGGATCGAGAATCGTCACGTCGCCCGGAGCGCCGCGAACCAGACGGCCTGCCTCGAGGCCCAGGATCTTGGCCGGGTTGGTCGAGAGGGCCGCCACGAGCTGAAGGGGAGAGAGCACCCCATCCCGCACCAGGGCCAGCACCACCGCCGCAGCGGTCTCCAGCCCCAGTACACCCGGGGGAGCTGCTGTAAACTCCACCTCCTTCTCGTGTACGGCATGGGGTGCGTGGTCCGTTGCAATCGCATCGAGAGTCCCGTCCGCCAGGCCCTGACGACACGCCGCGACATCTGTCTCGGAGCGCAGCGGAGGCGCCATCTTGGTATTCGTGTCGAAGCCCAGGGCCGCCTCCTCCGTGAGCGTCAGGTGATGAGGCGTTGCTTCCGCGGTGACGTGAACCCCCCGGCAACGGGCGTCCCGGATCAGGCCAACCGCGCCGGCGGTGGAGACGTGGGCTACGTGCAGGTGGGCTCCGGAAAACTCCGCCAGCGCGAGGTCACGAGCCACGCAGAGGGTCTCAGCCGCGGCCGGGTTCCCGGGCAGCCCCAGGCGCGTGGCCGTAGGCCCCTCGTTCATCACGCCGGCTCCAACCAGTCCGCGGTCCTCGGCGTGGACGATGACGGGCCGCCCCACGAGCGTCGAATACTCCAGCACACGGCGCTGCACCCCGCTGTCCATGACTGTCTGGCCGTCGTCGCTGAACGCCACTGCACCGGCCTCGCGCAGCGCCACCATCTCCGTCATCACTCGCCCCTCGAGTCCCCGGGTGGCCGCCGCAACCGGGTACACCCGTGCCGGAGAGTCCTGGCGCGCACGATCCAGGATGAAGCCGGTAACGGCGGGGTCGTCGTTGACCGGATCGGTGTTGGCCATGCAGGCCACGGCGGAGAAGCCACCCGCCACCGCCGCCCGGCCGCCGGAGGCGATGTCTTCCTTGTACTCGTGTCCTGGCTCTCGCAGGTGGGTATGCAGATCGATGAAGCCCGGAACCACCCAGAAGCCCGTGGCATCGACCCGATCCGCGTCCGGTGCCTCGAGGCCAACAGCCACCTCCACCACTCGGCCATCCGCGAGCAGCACATCCGCCGGGCCATCGTGGCCCGTCCCGGGGTCCAGCACCCGCCCGCCCTGGATCCAAACCCTGGCCACGTCATTTCTCCCGATCTTCGGCGACCGTCCTGCGGCGTCCGGCGAGCAGATAGAGCACCGCCATGCGCAGCGCCACACCATTGCGCACCTGGTCCAGGATCACGCTGGGGCGGTGGTCCGCGAGGTCCGCAGCGAGCTCGACTCCACGGTTCACGGGACCGGGATGCATGACGATGGCGTCGTCCTTTGCAAAGCGCAGCTTCGCGCGATCCAGCCCGAAGGTGGCCGCGTATTCGCGTACGCTCGGGAAGGTCGCATCTGCGAGACGCTCCTGCTGGATTCGCAGCGCCATCACCACGTCCGCGCCCTCGAGGGCCTCGCGCAACGAGCCATAGGCCTTGACTCCGAGGGCCTCCACCTCGGCCGGAATCATGGTGGGCGGACCGGCAACCCGGACCTCGGCCCCCATCTTGCGAAAGCCGTGGATGTTGGAGCGCGCCACGCGGGAGTGGGCAATGTCGCCAATGATCGTCACGGTGAGGCCGTCAACGTGCTCCTTTTGCTCGAGGACGGTGAGCATATCCAGCAGCGCCTGGGTCGGATGCTCGTGAGCTCCGTCGCCCGCATTGATCACCGGCGCACCGAGCTGGTCGGCGATCCGTTTCGGTACGCCCGCCACCTTGTGGCGAATCACCACCGCGTCCGGATCCATGGCGTCCAGCGTCTTCGCCGTGTCCAGGATGCTCTCGGCTTTGCTGAGGCTCGACGAGGCGGGGCTGAAGTTCACCACGTCAGCCGAGAGACGCTTGCCCGCAATCTCGAAGCTGGTGCGGGTTCGCGTAGAGGGCTCGAAGAAGAGGTTGATGAGCGTCCGGCCACGCAAGGTGGGGACCTTCTTCACGTCTCGCGTGCCCACCTCCTTCATGTGCTCCGCCGTCTCGAGGATGAGCTCGATGTCCTCGCGTGCGAGGTTCTCGATCCCCAGGAGTCCACGTCCCATCATGCCGGGGCCCCCTCTCCGCACCGGAGCAGCAAGACTTCCAGTGCCCCAGATTCGCCCTCGCGAAGCCTGACCAGGTCCTCGCGCTGCGTGGGAATGTTCTTCCCCACATAGTCGATGCGGATCGGCAGCTCCCGGTGGCCCCGGTCCACCAGGGCCGCGACCTGGACGCTGCGGGGGCGTCCGAAATCCATCAGCGCATCCATGGCAGCGCGAATCGTGCGGCCGGTGCTGGCGACGTCGTCCACAAGGATGACACAGCGGTCATCGACGCTCGACGGCATCTCGGTCCGCCGCAATCTGGGACGCTCGCCGCGCGTGATCAGGTCGTCGCGGTAGAGGGTCGTATCGAGAACCCCGACCAGCACCTCCTGGGCCGCCAGCTGACGCAGGTTCGCGGCGACTCGGCGCGCCAGGGGCACCCCGCCATTGGGCACTCCGACCAGGTATAGACTCCCCAGGTCGCTGTTGCGCTCCACGATCTCGTGGGCGATGCGAAGCAACGCCCGGCGCACCGCGTCATCATCCAGCACGACGCTGTCGGGCTGGGGCCGCCGGGACCCTGCGTTCCCGGCCTCGCCCGGCCGGGTGCCTTGAATGGGGGGGGTATTGCTCATGCTGCGCCTTTTTCCGCCTCTCGGGACGGACTTAAAAGGGGCCACTACCTGCTCGCGGCGCACCTCGGAGGGTACCGGCCGCGCTCGGTAGACGCCATCCGGCCGGGGAGGTTGGGTTCTCTAGCCCGCGGCGGTCTGTGGTGGGCCCCCATCGTTCGGAGGCAGGCAGGCGTGGAACAGGCCAATACGGCTCCAGCGGGTCTTGCCGCTGAGGTTTCGCAGCCAGGTCAGGGGATTGATCAGCGCAAGCCAGCTGCCGTTCCAGTCCCAGGACCAGTAGAGCAGCCCCGCGGGCCCGGCCATGTCGATGCTGCGAACTGTACCCACCATCCTACCGTCGTAGGAGTTGTCACGGTTGTCGCCCAGAAAGAGATAGCGCCCGGGCTTGATCTGGATCTCGGCCATGTCCTGGCCGGGGGAGTGCCGATCGTCCAGCACGTAGTGGCTGCAGCCCGGGAGGTCTTCCCGGTAGATGTCGAAGACCCGACCACTCTCATCCGTGAAGACCTCGTTCATGGAGACCTTCGGCACCACCTGGCCGTTCAGCTGAAGGCGTCCGCTGTGGTAGGCCACCCGATCTCCGGGCAGCCCGATGAGGCGCTTGACGAAAGCGTCCTGCCTCAAGTCCGGTCGCAGGTCCACGGGATAGATTCCCGCCGGCCCACGCGCAAGGCGGAAGACGATCACCTCACCCCGCTTCGGCTCGCGAATACCTGGCAGCCCCGAATCGGTACCTGGGATCCGTGCTCCATAGAGAAGCTTGTTCACGAAGACATGGTCCCCCACGAGAAGGGAGGGATACATCGAATCGGAGGGAACATAGAACGACTGGAAGAAGAAAGTACGGATCACGAGGGCCACGGCGATCGCGCCCAGCAGGGCCGGTACGTCTCCAAGCCAACTGCGTTTCTCCTCGCGCTTCTTCGAAAGTTCATGGCTCTGCTCTGCCACGACTCAGTCGTCCCCCAGCTTCAGTGCCGCCAGAAAAGCCTCCTGCGGAATCTCCACCGATCCAACCCTCTTCATGCGCTTCTTCCCTTCCTTCTGCTTTTCCAGCAGCTTGCGTTTGCGCGAGATGTCACCTCCATAGCACTTGGCAGTGACATTCTTGCGAAGTGCCCGTACCGTGGTGCGGGCAATGACCTTCGAGCCGATCGCGGCCTGGATGGCAACCTCGAACATCTGGCGGGGGATGAACTCCTTCAGCTTGCGCGCGAGCTCTCCTCCGCGCTGCTGGGCCTTCTCCCGGTGGACAATCAGGGAGAGGGCATCCACGGGATCGCCATTGACCAGGATGTCGAGCTTTACCAACGCAGCAGCCTGGTAGCCGAGGATGTCGTAGTCGTAGGAGCCGTAGCCCCGCGTCGCGCTCTTGATGCGGTCGTGGAAGTCCGACACCACCTCCGCAAGCGGCAGCTCGTAGCGGATCTGTACCCGGCTTCCATGCACGCTCATGTCGCGCTGCTTTCCCCGACGCTCCTGGCACAAGGCGATCACAGGCCCGACATAATGCTGGGGAACGTGGACCGTAGCCAGGATCATCGGCTCCTCGATACGCTCGATCAGCGTCGCGTCCGGCAGCGCAGCGGGGGTCTCGATCTCGATCACCTCGGCGTCCTTGCGCACCACCCGGTAGCGGACAGTGGGCGCCGTGGTAATCAGCGAGAGCCCGTATTCGCGCTCCAGACGCTCCTGGATGATCTCGCAGTGCAGAAAGCCCAGAAAGCCGCAACGAAAGCCGAAGCCCAGGGCCACGCTGCTCTCGGGCTCGTATTGGAAGGAGGCATCGTTGATCCGCAGCTTCTCGAGGGCGGTCTTGAGCGCGGCATAGTCTTCCGCCTCGACCGGGTAGAGGCCGCTGAAAACCATCGGCTTGACCTCGCGAAAGCCAGGCAAGGGCTCCGGGGCGGGCGCCTTCGCACGGGTCAGGGTGTCGCCGATCTTGACCTCGTCCAGGGTCTTGATGCCGCAGATCACCACCCCCACTTCGCCAGCCTGCAGCTCCTCAACAGGCCTGGGGTGGGGATCCACAACATCGATCTCCTGCACCTCGTGCTCAGTGCCCTGGATCATCAAGCGGACACGGTCGCCCTTGCAGAGCTGGCCATCCACCACCCGCACCAGGGCTGCAACGCCTACATACGGGTCGAACCAGGCGTCGAAGATCAGCGCCCGGGCGGGACCTGCGGCGTCGCCCCTGGGCGGCGGCACCTCCTGGACCAGACGTTCCAGCAGCTCTCCGATACCACGGCCATCCTTTGCGGAGACGGGGATCACACTCTCCGCCGCCAGGCCCACAACCTCCTCGATCTCCTGGGAGACGCGCTCG
>Ga0114931_10000921_pt1 | contig 36949 bp, 23 predicted proteins | sample 2SBtaG_FD_89579 | JGI IMG/M metagenome (GOLD analysis project Ga0114931, IMG submission 89579) | Deep subsurface microbial communities from Kolumbo volcano to uncover new lineages of life (NeLLi) - 2SBTROV14_V59a metaG | ecosystem: Environmental > Aquatic > Marine > Volcanic | place: Kolumbo... | reverse complement strand
GGTTCGCTGATCCTGTCGGGCGTCATGCTGCTGCGCTGGCTGGGGTGGCTGGAGGCTGCCGAGACAGTGGAGGTGGCGCTGGCAGCGACCATCGCGCAAAAGCGCGTCACCTACGATCTCGAGCGACAGATGCAAGGTGCGACCCTGCTCAAGACCTCGCAGTATGCCGACGCGATCATCGAGAATCTGGCCGCCTGAGGACGGCGGCCAAAACCTGCACGCGCGACGGGCGTAGATCTCTCGGTAGGGAAGCACCGCAGCGGACCTCCCACAGGACCTTCGAACGCCCGGATGCTGCTTCATGCGTGAGTTCCACCGTTCCTTGCTTTGGTTGGCCGCCGGCCTCGCCGGTGCGCTGGCCATCGTCTGGCTTTACCCGCGGGTCTTTTCATTGGTCGATCTGTCGATGCACATCGACCGGGCGACGGCTGAGGCCATCGCTCTGGAACGGCTGCGCGACTTTGGTACCCCGGTCGAGAAGGCGTATGTGATCGTTACGGTCGCGTCGAACGGCATCCTGGAGCGGCGGCTGCAGCATCTGGCAGCGTCGAACGGGCAGCCAGCCGTGGCCGGGTCGCGGCTCGCCGAGGCTGCGGTCGGCTGGCGGATCAGCGTCTACGAGCCCGCAGCCCGATCCAACCGATGGACCTACCGGGCCGAGATCGGCCTGGATGGCCAGGTGCTGAGTCTGGTCCACCGCGTGCCGGAGGACGAGGGGGGCGAAGCGCCGGACGATGCCACGGTCCGGCGTCGCGCCGAAGCGCTGATCGGCCAACTCGGGCTCGAGCGCACAGACTTCACGGCCGAGCCGATCCTCAGACGCTCCCAAACCGGCGACCGGCTCGATGTGAGCGTGCGCTACCGGTTCCGCGATCCCCTCGCTGGCGCCGTGCCGCACGGCGTCGAGGTCATCTTTGCCGGCGACATGCTGGCGGGCTTCCGGCGCTTTACCGATGAGCCGGAGCTTGACGCCTTGGCGGCCGAGCTGCGGGGTCTGAACCTGCTCGGCACGCTGTTGCTACTGCTCGGCTTCGTCATGGTGGCGGTGGTGGTGGTGCCCTTTCTCAAGCGTTATCACGACGGTCAGTTGGGGATCCGGCGCGGTGCGCAGATCCTCCTCTTCTGCCTGGTGGTCGGGGTGCTCGGCATGCTCATCGTCGGGCCGGGCATGACCGAGGACAGCAATTGGGGCAACATCACCCGCCGGCAAAATACTTGGATCATGGGCGCGGTGATGTTCCTGTTCGGATTTGTCGTGCCGGCGGTTTCCGCGGCCATGGCCTGGCCGCTCGGCGAGTGGTGGGCACGCGGTCGCTGGCCCGAGAAGCTCGCCGCCTTCGACGCGCTCTTCAGGAGGCGTTGGCTGACCTCAGACGTCGCCCACTCCTCCGCCCGGGGCACCGGCATCGGCCTGCTGGTCACGGCGGCGAGCTTGGCGCTGTTGCTGGCGCTGCGCCCGCTCGGTGTGTGGCCGATGAGTGTCTTCGGGGTCAACTTCGTGATGGCTTCGGCGCTTCCCGGTGTCGCCTTGATCGCACTGGTCCTCGCGGCTGGCGTGCCGACCCTACTCTTCGCCTACTTTCTGGTGCCGACCTGGGCCGAGGCGCGATTCGGACGCTCGGGTTTCCTTCTTTCGATCCCGGTCGCGGTGCTGTTCGCTGCGGGAAGCACCGTCAGCGTGGTGCCGTTGGGCGGTGCATCGCTGCTGTGGATCCTGGTCGGAGGCGAGCTATGGGCGACGTTTCGCTTCGGCGACTTGCTGTCTGTGATGATCGCCGGGCTGCTGATCTTTCTGGCGCCTCTGGCGCTGCCCGCGCTTTTTTCGCCCTTGGCCTGGCTGCAGGGCAATGGCTGGCTGGCGATCGCCGTAGCGCTGATGCCCTTGGTCATCAGCCTGCCCTGCCTGGCTTCGGAGGATACGCTCACCTACCGTTGGGATGATGTACCCGTGCATGTTAGGCGGATCGCCGAGCGTGAGCGCCAGCGGGTCGAGCTGGAAACAGCGCGTGGCATCCAGCAGTCGATCTTGCCGGAGCTGCCGCCGCAGCTTCAAGGTGTCGAGATCGCGCACAGCTACCTGCCGGCGAGCGAAGTGGGGGGCGACTTTTATGATGTGCTGGCGCTCGAGGACGGCCGGCTGGCGGTGGCGGTCGGTGACGTGGCGGGGCATGGTGTCTCGAGTGGACTGGTGATGTCGATGGCGAAGTCGGCGCTGGCCGTCCAGGTCACCTTCGACCCGACTGTCGAGGCGGTCCTCGCCACACTCAACCGCATGGTCTTCCAAAGTGCCCGCGCCCGCCTGCTGACCACGCTGTGCTACGCGCTGGTCGATCCGATTCGCCGGGAGGCGCTTTATGCCTGTGCCGGACACCTCTTCCCGTACCGCGTTTCGCGCGGCGGGCGGGTCCAGGCGCTCGAAGCGTCGTCGTATCCTCTCGGTGTTCGCAGCGACGTCGAGACCGTGGTGCGCACCTGCCGTTTCGATCCCGGTGACACGCTCTTTCTCTACAGCGACGGCTTGGTCGAAGCCTGTGCATCCAACAGCGACCAGCCCTTCGGTTTCGATCGCCTGGAGGCCAGCCTGGCGCGCCACGGCGATGCTGCGCCCGCGGCGCTGCGCGACGGCGTGCTGGCGGACGTCGCAGCCTTTACCGGCAACGCCCCTAACGAGGACGACCTGACGGTGCTCGTCTTGCGCCTACCGGCTGCTTGAGGGCCGCTGGTGGCCGGGCTGCGTGCTAGCATCGAGCCGGTCCGGCGCGCGTGTGCGCGGGCACCTTTCCTGGCCCTTGCGGGGCCGTTGCTCAGGCGCTTTTTTGCCAGCGCGTTTCTGCTGGCGATTGGCTGCGGATTCGAACGATGAACATCGAGCTGAACGAAGAACAAGAGCTGCTGCGTGCGGAAGTTCGCCGCTTCGCCGAAGAGATGGTCAAGCCCAATGCTCGGGCCATCGACGAGAGCGGGGCATTCCCGCGGGAGACCTTTGACCAGGCGGCTGAGATGGGTCTGGCCGGGGTATTCGTCCCCGAGCGCTACGGTGGCTCAGGCATGGATATGATCGCCTACTGCTTGGTGATCGAAGAGATCAGCCGGGCCTGCGCCTCGACCGGCGTCATCCTCTCGGTGAACAACTCCCTGGTCTGCGAGCCGCTGCTGCACTGGTGCAGCGAGGAGCAGAAGCGCGACTGGCTGGTGCCGCTGGCGCGCGGTGAGAAGCTCGGCTGCTTCGCGCTCACCGAGCCCAATGCCGGTAGCGACGCCGCGGCGCTGCGCACCACCGCGATCCGTGACGGTGATGAATATATACTCAACGGAAATAAGATATTTATCACCAACGGCACGAATGCTGATGTCGCTCTGGTCTTCGCCACGGTCGACCGGGAAAAGAAGCACAAGGGCATCACCGCCTTCATCGTGCCCACGGACACCGATGGTTACAGCCATGGAGGCCATGAGTACAAGCTTGGGGTGAATGCATCAGGAACCACCGAGCTCGCCTTTGAGGACATGCGCGTACCAGCAGTCCAGCGTCTGGGTGAGGAAGGGGAGGGCTTCAAGATCGCCATGGCGACGCTCGACGGCGGGCGCATCGGGATCGCGGCCCAGGCGGTCGGCATCGCCCAGGCGGCGTTCGAGGAAGCCCTGGCCTACGCGGCCGAGCGCGAGCAATTCGGCAAGCCGATCGCCCGCTTTCAGGCCATTCAGCACTACCTCGCGGACATGTCCACCGAGCTTGACGCTGCCCGTCTCTTGACCTTCAAGGCGGCCTGGGCCAAGGACCATCAGAAACGCTCGACGCTCGAAGCGGCGCAGGCCAAGCTCTTCGCTTCCGAGGTTGCGCAGCGGGTGACCAACAAGGCTTTGCAGATTCACGGCGGGTATGGTTACATCCGTGAGTACAACGTGGAGCGCTACTTCCGTGATGCCCGCATCACCGAGATCTACGAAGGCACCAGCGAGATCCAGAAGCTGGTGATCTCTGACTGGGTCATCAACCAACGCTAAAGGTAATGGCAAGCACCGCCACGCGCGATCACCAAGCCGCGGCTTCGGCCCGCACCGTCTCTTTTGCCCTCGAGCCGGAGCAGACGCTGCTGCGCGACGAGGTCCGTCGCTTCGCCGAGGAACGCGTGCAGCCCGGCACCGCCGAGCGCGACCGCAGCCACAGCTTCCCGCGAGACATCGTCACCGAGATGGGGGAGCTCGGTCTGCTCGGGATGATGGTCGATGAAAGCTATGGCGGCGCAGGCTTGGATACGCTCAGCTACCTGCTAGCGATCGAGGAGCTGGCACGGGTGTGCCCATCGGTGGCGGTGACCATGAGTGTCAGCAACTCGGTCTGCTGCTGGCCGATCGAGCATTTCGGCTCGGAGGTACTCAAGCGCCGGGTGCTGCCCAGCCTGGCTGCGGGCGAGGCGCTCGGTGGCTTTGGTCTCACCGAGCCAGGCGCTGGTTCCGATGCCGGATCCATGCGCACCCGCGCGCGGCTCGACGGCGAGCATTGGGTGCTCGATGGCGAGAAGGCGTGGATCACCAATGCCGGTGAGGGCCGGTACTTCGTGGTCTTGGCGCGTACCGATCCTGATGCGGGCAAGCGCGGCATCTCGGCCTTTGTCGTGCCGTCGGACGCACCGGGCTTCGCGATCGGGGAGCCAGAGAACAAGCTTGGCTTGCGCGCGTCATGCACTGCGCCGCTGGTGTTCGATGGCTGCCGCATTCCCCAGGACCATCTGCTCGGCAGCCGCGGACAGGGTTTCAAGATCGCCCTCGCCACCCTCGACCATTCCCGCCTGGGCATTGCGGCACAGTCGGTGGGCATTCACCAGCGCGCGCTCGAGTTGGCGGTTTCCTATGCCCGCGAACGCCAGCAGTTTGGCCGGCCGATCGCTTCCTTTCAGGCCATCAAGCACAAGATCGCAGACCTGGCCACCGAGCTCGCTGCCGCCCGCGTGCTCACCCATCACGCTGCCCTACGTGCCGATGCTGGCGACAAAGACGCTGCTCGTCTAGCCTCACAGGCCAAGCTCTACGCCTCCGAAGCCGCCAACCGCGCAGTGTGGGAGTCCTTGCAGATTCACGGTGGCAATGGTTTTTGTGAGGACTACGAGATCGCGCGTCTCTATCGTGACGTGCGGGTGACGACGATCTACGAGGGCACCAGCGAGATGCAGCGCATGGTCATTGCTCGCCGCCTGCTGGAAGCCTGACCAACACTGCCTACGCCATGATTCGCTGCCGGCCAACGGCGAGCAGCCGGCGAGAGGGCGCATGCGTAGGCCCACGGTTGTCGCTGCGAAGCAGAGGCCGCAAAGCCCGCTGTCTCTTGCGGAAACAGCGGGCTTTGTGGCCTTGGAAGGTACATGAGGAAGGGCAGGCTCAGTGCATGCCGTCGCTGTGTTCCATGCCGTCGCTGTGATCCATAGCCCCGTGATCCATGGCCCCGTGATCCATGGCCTCGTGATCCATGGCCTCGTGATTCATGGCCTGGTTGGTGTGGTGGACGGCGCGCGGATCCTTGCGATGCCCCATGGCAACGTGCTTGGCGATCTGCTTGCTGGTTTCCTCGATGTGCTCGAGCAAAGCCTTGATCTCCACCGGATTGAGCTGAAGGTTTGGCATCGGCACGTTGTTGTACTGTGCTAGTAGCGCAGTGGCCAACGGGTCTTTCGCCGCCAGCATGTCGTCCGGTGCGGCCATCCAGCGCTCCAACCAGGCACGATCACGCTGCTGGGTGACGTTATAAAGATCGGGCCCGATGCGTCTGGCATCCAGCTCGACGATGTCGCCGTCACCGATGGTGTGGCACGACTGGCAGCGGGTTCGAAACAGACTTTCCCCTTTCGAGATGCTGCGCAGCTCGGGCGCTTCGGCGTAGTCCAGCTCGGTCTTGCTCGCCAGCTTCCAATTGTGGAGCTCGCCACCGATCTGCTTGGCCAAGACGTAGGGATTCTCGAACGGTGAGCGCTTCATCCAGCGGCCGGTGGCCTGGTTTCCGATCAGCAGGCTCACGTTGTGGTCGTTGGAGTCGTCCGCCTGGATCTCCTCGATGTAGACACCGAGCTTCTTGCGCAGCTTGGTGATGTCCTCTTCCTTGCCGGTCAGGAGTTTCCAGCCTGGACCGAAATGCCAGTCATCCGCGTACTTCTTGATCACGGGAACGGTGTCGGTCTCCGGATCGATGGTGACCGAGTAGAAGAAGACGTCCTTGCCCATCCGGTCCCCCAGGAGCTGCTGGACCTGGAGCAGGCGTGCGGTCTCCATCGGACAGGTGTCCGGGCAGGTGGTGTAGATGAAATTGATTGCGACTACCTTGTCCTTAATCAAATCATCGAAGAAGTGAACCGATTTCCCCTCGTGCGTGACCAGCGGAACGTTGGGAAAGTAGTCTGCACCCCAGACCGATCCCCCATTGGTCTTCCGCGTGTTGGCGGAGGCTTCCGCGACATGTGCCCGCCACAGGAGAACCACGGTCCCGACAAGCAGAATCAAGACGGCGGGCAGGGCCATCAACCAAGGCCGGCGAATGTTGCTCATGAGCTCCTCGCTTTATGAAACGAATAAAAACCAAGAAAGTCCGGGGAGCGCAAGCACGGCTCCCCGGACCCTTGGAGGATCGGGATCATCTTCGCCCGGATGGCTGGAGAGAATCCACGCGAATCCCCTTGCGAATGCGTGACCGGGCGTGGTCGCGCAGAGGCTTGCGGTCTGAGGGCTGACCCGTACCCGGATCCCCCGCACGCAGCGTAACTGCGTGGTGGCATCCTCGTATCACGAGCCTAGCATCCTCATCAGCAGGCATCTGCGCGACCTCGCTTCAGTCGTTCGGTGAACGCCCGCTGCTACTTGAAGGAGACCGGCAGGGCGGCCACCGGGGTGGTGGTGACGTTCAGGCTGTCGTCGCCGCCAGCGAGCGAGTTGACGCACACCGTCTGCGGCACCGCGCCGAACATCCCGGAGATCTGGAAGATCCAGTTCCCGTTGATACCGACCGACGTCGTGCCGAGCGGTAGGCCTGGGCATTGACCCCCGGTGGGTGCACCGGTGTATACCGAAAGGCTGCGCAGGCCAGCCGGTGCCGTGCCCTTGAGCTGCAGTGTCCGGGTCGCCGCATCGAAGGTGGCGCTATTGACGTTCACCGCGTCCACCGCGATGGCGGTAGAGCCGATCGGTGCGGCAATGCCTCCCAAGGTGCCTGGGGTGACGTCGGGTCCGACGCCATCACCGGTGCGGAAGGTCGGCAGTGCTGCCGAGTCCACGTAGTCGACACCATCCCAAGTCGGGATCGGTGAGGGCATCAGCTTGACCTGACCAGGCTGCTCGATATCCCAGCGCAGCAGCATGGCGTGGTCTTCGTGCTGGGTGTTGTGGCAGTGCTCCATGAAGGTGCCGGCGAACTCGCGGAAGCGAATGGCGAACTCGACCTCGTCGGTGCTGTCATCCTGGGGACCCAGACGGTACACGTCTTTGCGTGACCACTTCTCCCATTCCGGCGGCGGCTCGCCACCGCGGGTGAGAATGACGCCCTCTTCGAAGTGCACGTGGACCGGATGGCTCCAGCCACCACCACTCGTGAGATGCCAGACCTCCATCGTACCGAAGCCGTCGTTGCCTGCGGCGTTGGCGCCGTTGAAGCCGCCCTGGGTGGGGCCGGTGGCCAGGCGTGGTGCGGCCGACAGGCGGCGCGGATCCATTCCCAGGCCGGAGCCGCCATCGGTCTTGATGGTCCATGGCGCTTCGTCGGTACCGTTCGACCGGCCGAACTTGAAGGTCCGATGAAGCGCATTCGCCACCTCAGCGCTGTTGCGATCGATCCCCAGCGGGATCATGGTCTGGCCGCCGGGCTCATAGAGCGTCGGATCGAGGCTCTGGTCGACACCGTTGTAGGCCTCGACCCGGAACTCGAGGAACTCGCCGACGCCGGGATCGCCATTGATCCAACGGTTGCCGCTGATCACACCCTTGTAGCTCTCGTCGAGGACGTCGGCGAGCGGGATCTTGTCGCCGGTCACCTGACCGGTGGTGTGCTCGAGCACGTTGACAAAGTAGAGCTTGTCTCCCGGAACGACGCCGTGAGCAGCAAAGTCAATGATGATATCGTAGCGCTCGGCAATGCCTTGGGTTGGCAGAATGGCGATGTCATCGTCCGTGCTGCCGTCGTTATCCAGATCGATGCTGCCGTCGAAGGGCACGGCATGCTCCAGGATGTTGCCATCGTTGGCGATCATGTGGAACGGAACTCGGTCGTAGGAGACACCCGATCCCGCCGGACCGGCGAACTCACCGCCCGATCCGTTTACCTTTTTGACCATTGCAATGGAGAAGTAGCGCGATACCGCTCCATTCAAGATCCGGAAGCGGTAGCGGCGTGCGCGCACCTTGAAGTAGGGCTTCCACAGCCAGTTGGTCAGGATCCGGTCACCGATGAAGCCGTCGAGGTTGAAGATGTTGAACCAAAGTTGGCCCTGCGTGTCCCAAGCCTTGTCGGCGAGCAGGAGGTTGACATCGTAGTCGCGGTTGCCCCAGGAGAGGTCGGTACCGCTGGGGAGGCGCAGGTTGACCGTGTCGTTATGCGCCTCGTTGGCGCGATCGATGGCGCTGTAGTAGTTGATCATCACGGCGTTGCCCTTGTAGACGTTCTGTGCCGTGAAGTCGAGCATGTGGTCGTGGAACCAATGCGTGCTCATGGTTTCGCGCCAGTCGCCGCGGATCTGGATGCGACCGTTGGCGTCACAGGTCTGGACCGCCATCAGCTCGTCGTTGACGAACAGGCTCTCGCCCGGCTCGCAAGGGAAGGCTGCGCGCGGATCATCCGCGGTGGTGTTGATGGTGTCGTAGCCCGCGAGCTGCATGGGCCAACGGTAGTCGTAGAACTGACCCGGGAAGAAGAAGGCGTTGGTGTAGCCGTCCGACTCTGCCGGGTTGTGGCCGTTGTGCTCGTGGGTGGTGATGGTGTGCAGACCGAAGCCGCGGTTGGCCGCGGGATCGATCGGCAGCGCGTTGTAGTGGCGCATCAAGATCGCCTCGCCGTAGCGCGTGACTGCCAGCTTCGGCGGCAGGGTACCGTCGAAGGTCCACAGCGCCTTGTGATCCTGAATCGGCATCAGCGGATGAAAGCGAATGGCGAGGCCATTGGTCGAACCGACCAGGGTCGGCGCGCCGGGCACGCTCGATTCGAAGACCGTGTGGTAGAGGCCGTTGGGTGCTGCGAACTCGCCGGTGACGTAGCCATGGCGCTGCTTGCTGTCACGGAATCCGCCGTTGACCCGTGAGCCAGCCTGCGCGGTCTTGAAGAAGACCTCGGGCTGGAACTCGTTCCAGCGCTGGTGCGCCCAGCCCTTGCCCGGCGGACGACCTTCGGCCGGTGGCGTGTTGAGCGCGCGGCCGAGAAAGCCCTCGATCTCGGGGGTCCATGGGTTGGAGTCGACGTCGTTGGAAAACTCCGTGGGGAAGGGCGAGATCCCGGGTTGTGCCAGGAAGCTCTCGAGGGCGACGCCGTTCGGTGCGCTCGAGGCCAGATCGGCCGGATCCTGTTCGGGAAGCGGGCCGAGGGTTGGCGCTGGGAACGAGTTTGGCGCTGGCGGAGCCGTGGCCAGCGTGTCGCGACCGAACTCTTCGAAGCGCAGCATCTGCTGCTCGAAGGGTTGTGCGCCGAACAGTTGGCTCGGCGGACCACCGGTCGGGACGTTGATTCCACCGTTGTTGTTCTGCTGGTTCTCCGGGACAGAATTGTTGGTGCCAGCGTCCGCACCGGTGCCGGTAGCACCACCACCAAAGGCGCCTTCGTTGGCCGGTGGCAATGCTGCGAGATCATCGATCGCCGGCTTCTTGCCGATCAGCGGACCGGTGAACTCGGAAGGATCGCCGGGCGGTGGTGGCCCGAAGTTATCGAGCACCGACGCCAGCGCGACGAGGCTGATCAGAGCACCAACGATCGTCGCTGATAAATAGATAAGTGTCTTTGTGCGACTATGCGCGTACTGCGCACTCTCATTGGATTGCGCACCTTGCTTCGGTCGCTCATTTCTTGCTCGAGACAATTTCATCCTACCTTCTCCTTGCTTGGATGAAGACCGCACCATGGTCTGCTCACCAGCGAGCGCCCTCCTCGGACGCTGCCGGAGACTCCCCTATCGCCACACCGGCGACAGTTTCCGGTCGAAGTTGAAAGACAACCCCAGACGTGCGCTTGGTGCTATAGCAAGGCTCGTGCCTACCGCGGACAATTGTTTGTTGGCTGGGCCAGCAGGCGTTTGTACATGGCTCTTGCGCCTGCTGCGGCAAAGCGATCCGCAGCAACGTGTAACAAGGACGATACACATGGACACGGAGCTGTATTGTTTCCGTAACAGCGCTTGGGTCTACATCTCTATATGGCAATATCTTTGGCCATGGTGGATGGCTGATCTCCAGGTGCAGACAACAGCGCTTCAAGCCCGGATCCAGCCAGAACCATGTCGAGGGGGATACCGCTCTCGCGGTGAAGAAAGGGCAGGATGCGCGTGTCGCGCACAAAGGTGTCGATGGCACTGACCCGTAGATCGAAACCCCCGGCGCGCATGGCCTCGACCAGCTCTCGATAGCTCCGGTCGCCGAGGTCCACCGTGATATCGACATCGGCACTCCTACGAGGCTCGCCCCAGACAGTCGCGGCTTGGGCGCCAAAGAGGTACCAACGAACCTATTCTTGGCGCAGGACGTCGACCAGGGCCGACATCAGCTCACGAAGGGCGGGTGGGCTTTGGGACACGAGCGAGCTGCTTCGAAAGACGAATGTGGGATTCGAGATCTGCCCGGCGATCGGCCGGCGTAGGCCCATCGGGGCGCAGGTCGCGGACGTGTCGACGTAGCGCATCGCCCAGCATGAGGGCCTCGTCCGGTGTCAGCTCCCGCCTTGCCTAGTATCGGCGTGTTTCCTCCGCGGCTTGTGCCCAGTCGCGCTCCAGGTAACTGCGGATGGCAGAGGGATCCATGGTGGAAGCGCACCAGCCGGGTGGCCGATCTCGGCTAGAATGCGGCACGCCACCCGGATGCACCACCGGGGTGCAACGGGCCGTACCGCATCGAGGCCAACAGCCATGTCCGAAACCGAGATCTACCATCCCGAACATCCCGTCCGCATCGTGACCGCCACATCGTTGTTCGACGGCCACGACGCGTCGATCAACATCATGCGCCGGATCCTGCAGTCGACCGGGGTCGAGGTCATCCACCTGGGCCACAACCGCAGTGTCGAAGAGATCGTTGACGCGGCGATTCAGGAGGATGCGCAGGGCATTGCGGTGACCAGCTATCAGGGTGGTCACATGGAGTTCTTCCGCTTTCTGCGCCAGCGTCTGGACGCGCAGGGCGCAGGGCATGTGCGCATCTTCGGCGGCGGCGGCGGCACCATCGTGCCGGCGGAGATCGAAGCGTTGCACCAAGCCGGCATCGACCGCATCTTCTCGCCGGACGACGGCCGCGAGCTCGGCCTCCAGGGCATGATCAACGCGGTGGTGCGTGGCTGCGACTTCGACCTCAGCGAGCGGGCGGTATCGGTGAACGGCGCCTACCAGCATCTCGCGCGGGGCATCTCGCGCATCGAGCTTTCAGCCAACAGCACCCGGCCCGATGAGGCGGCCGTGGCCACGGCGCAGCGGCGGGCGCCGGTGGTGGGACTTACCGGCACCGGCGGTGCCGGTAAGTCGAGCCTGATGGATGAGCTGGTACGGCGCTTCCTGAGCGATTTCGACCACCAGCGGGTGGCGGTCATCTGCGCCGATCCGACCCGCCGCAAGACCGGTGGCGCGCTGCTCGGCGATCGTATTCGCATGAACGCGCTCGAGAGTCGTCGGACCTACGTGCGCTCGCTGGCGACGCGCGGCGCCAAGGGCGAGGTCTCGGCGTCCCTCGAGGCGGTGGTCGAGCTGGTGCGGCGGTGCTTCGACCTGGTGCTGGTCGAGACCGCGGGCATCGGCCAGGGCGACAGCGCGATCGCCGACATCGCGGATCTCTCCGTCTATGTGATGACCGCCGAGTACGGTGCGCCGAGTCAGCTCGAGAAGATCGATATGCTCGACTATGCTGATTTTGTCGTAATCAACAAATTCTCACGGCGTGGGAGTGAGGATGCCCTTCGTGACGTGCGCAAGCAGGTGCAACGCAACCGCGCTGCCTTCGACACGCCGCCCGAAGCCTTGCCGGTGTTTGGGACCAGCGCTGCTCATTTCAACGACCCAGGCGTCGACGCGCTGTACGCCCAGCTCATCGCCGAGCTCGACCGCCGCTTCGACCTCGGCTGGCACAGTCGCTTCGCCCCGGGTGACGCTCGCGTCACGCATGGCGCGCAGGCGATCATCGCCGGTGGCCGCGAACGCTACTTGAGCGAGATCGCCGAAAGTTGCCGGGCCTACCGCGCCCGCTGTGCGGCACAGTCCGATCTCGCTGCGCGGATCGAAGCCCTCTGCACCAGCCTGCGCGAACTCGGGTGCGAGATCCCGTCGACTTGGGCACCGCTCGCGGAATCCGTCACGGGCGAGGTGCCGTCGGCGCTGGCGCGTGCCCACGACAGCCTGCTGGGCGAACTCGATGCGCACAGCCGTGCGCTGCTCTCCGATTGGCAGAAATGGGCGGACGCGTATGGCGACGAGGTGTTTCATTACCCGGTACGCGGGCGCCAGGTGGCGGTCGAGACCCATCGCGTGTCGCTTTCCGGCAGCCGCATCCCGAAAGTGGCGCTGCCGCGGCTTCAGGGCGCTGGTGACCGGCTCCGCTGGCGTTTGCTCGAGGGCCTTCCGGGTGCCTTCCCCTATACCGCGGGGGTCTTTCCCTTAAAGCGCCAGGCCGAGGATCCGACCCGCATGTTCGCCGGTGAAGGCAGTGCCCAACGCACCAACAAGCGCTTTCATTACCTGGCCGACAGCCAGGTCGCGAAACGACTCTCGACGGCGTTTGATTCGCTCACTCTCTACGGGGAAGATCCCCACCCGCGGCCCGATATCTACGGCAAGATCGGAGAAAGCGGGGTCAGCGTCTGGAGCGTGGAGGAGGCCGAGCAGTTGTATGCAGGCTTCGATCTCTGCGATCCCGCCACCTCGGTATCGATGACCATCAACGGTCCGGCACCCACCCTGCTGGCGTTCTTTTTCAACGCCGCCATTCGCCAGCAATGCCGCCTACACCTGCTGCGCGAGGGCAAACTGGCGATCTCCGAGACCCAGGCCCTGGCGCCCGATGCGCTGCGTGGTAGCACCTGGCAAGCGGTGCGCGACCTGCTCGATGATGAGTCCTACGAGCGCTTGAAGCAAGACACGCTGACACGTGTTCGCGGCACCGTCCAGGCGGATATCCTCAAGGAGGATCAAGGGCAAAACACCTGTATCTTCTCGACGGAGTTGGCGCTGCGCTTGATGGGTGATGTACAGCAGTATTTTATCGATCATTGCGTGCGCAATTTCTACAGTGTATCGATCAGTGGCTATCATATCGCTGAAGCCGGCGCCAATCCGATTCATCAGTTGGCATTTACGCTGGCCAACGGCCTGACCTACGTCGAGTACTACCTATCACGCGGGATGGCGGTGGACGATTTTGCCCCCAACCTCAGCTTTTTCTTCTCCAACGGAATGGACCCGGAGTACAGCGTGATCGGTCGTGTGGCCCGGCGCATTTGGTCCGTGGCGCTGCGCGAGCGTTACGGCGCTTCAGCTCGTAGCCAAAAGCTCAAATACCATATCCAGACCAGCGGCCGTAGCCTGCACGCCCAGGACATCCAGTTCAACGACATCCGCACCACCCTGCAGGCGCTTCTCGCGACGTATGACAATGCACAAAGCCTGCACACCAATGCCTACGATGAGGCGATTACCACCCCGACCGAAGAGTCGGTGCGGCGGGCGATGGCGATTCAGTTGATCATCAACCGTGAGTTCGGCCTCACCGTCTGCGAGAACGCCACCCAGGGAAGCTTCGTCATCGAGCAGCTCACCGATCTGGTGGAAGCGGCGGTGCTCGCCGAGTTCGACCGGCTGACCGCCCGCGGCGGCGTGCTCGGCGCCATGGAGCTTCAGTACCAGCGGGGCGTGATCCAGGACGACTCCATGCGCTACGAGCAGCGCAAGCACTCGGGCGAGCTTCCGATCATCGGCGTCAATACCTTCCTGGCGGAAAACAAGCAGGCGGCAAAGACGCCGCGCGGCGTAGCCCTGACCCGCGCCACCGAGGAAGAAAAGCGCGACGCGGTCGAGCGCCTTGGCGCCTTTCAGTCGCGCAACCGAGCCGCGGCCGAGGTCGCCCTCGAGCGCCTGCGCAAGACGGCGCTCGAGGCTGGCAATGTGTTCGATGAGCTGATGCGCGCGGCGCCCTGGTGCTCGCTGGGTCAGATCACCGCCGCGCTCTACCAGGTGGGTGGAGCGTATCGGCGAAACATCTGAGCCGGCAGGTGTTTGGGCGCTGGCGCCGGGTCGGATCGCGATTTGACTCGCGACCGTCCAGATGCTAGATTTCATCCTGATTTCCCCCTTTCGGGACGCCGCCATGGAGAGACCGATGCCGCGATCCATCTTGCTAGCCGATGACAGCGTGACGATCCAGAAGGTGGTCGAGCTCACCTTTATCGATGATGACTACGAGGTCGAAGCGGTCAGCGACGGTGCGGCCGCCATCGCCCGGCTGGCGCACGGGCGTCCCGATCTGCTGATCGCGGATGTCCACATGCCTGGGCTCGATGGCTACGAGGTCTGCCGTCAGGCCCGGGCGCGCTACCCGGACCTGCCGATCCTGCTCTTGGTCGGCACCTTCGAGCCCTTTGACCCTGATACCGCGGCCGACTGCGGTGCGAACGCGCATGTGATCAAGCCGTTTGATTCCCCGGATCTTCACGATCAGGTGGAAGCCCTGATCGAGGCGGCCAAAGCCCCCGGTAGCGCTGAACCGCCCGCGCTGCCGGACATCGGCCTCGACGCAGATCTGGGTGTAGACCTTGGCAGGGTCACCGATCCGGACCTGGCTTCACCGCCGGAGTCCCCGTCGGCACAGGTCTTCGAAGTGGCCCCGGGCACGGAAGCCAACGCCACTGATCCGACGGTCGAGCTGTCCACCCTCGAGCCGCTGCGCGCCTCCCAGCGTGCGTCGCCGTTTGCCACGGCGCTTCACCAGACCCCGTTCCCAGAGCTCGATGCGACCGAGATCGCGACGCCCGAACCCCTGGCACCGGCGGCTGCCGCGTCTTTCGAGACCACCTATGCCGAGCATCTCGACGAGGTGGTGCCGGCAGCAAAGGACGCGCAGGAAGCACCGGGCGAGGACAGCGTGCCCACCCAAGAGCTGGCCGTGGAGTTCGAGCTGGGGGCGGCATCCGCCGCGCCTGCGCCCACGCCAGCGCCCACGCCAGCGCCGGTGGCGGAAGCCGCGGACGCGCCGCCGCCTCGAGCGGACGCAGCCCTAGAGGCTGCGGGCAACGGCAACGGGCTGGGCGAGGCCGATGTCGAGCGCATCGCCCGTCGCGTGGTCGAGCTGCTGGGCAGTCAGACCGTGCGCGAGGTGGCTTGGGAGGTCGTTCCCGACCTCGCGGAGGTAGTGATCAAGGAGCGGCTGCGCGAGCTCGAGAGCCAGGTCGAGTAGGGGCAGCGCCTCGGCCGGCACGGCGCGCGGCGGGGGAGATGAGACCGTGAGCTTTGAGCGCTACGCCTCGGCCGTACGCGCGGCACGCACAGCGGCCGGCCGTGCGGTCGCGGTGTTTCACACCATTGCCTCGACCAACGACTTGGGCAAGCGCTTGGCGCGTGGATCCTTGCGCGATGGCCGGCTCCCGCCGGCGTGTGATCTGGTGGCTTGGCATCAGAGCCATGGTCGCGGGCGTGGCGATCACCGCTGGTCGAGCCCTTCCGGCGCTGGCGTCTGGGCGACCCAGGTGCGCAGCATCGCGTCGCCAGCCGCGGTTCAATCGCTTCCTCTGCGCGTCGCTGTCGGCTTGCACCGGGTCCTCGATCCTCTGGCGGGCGGGCGCTGCAGGCTGCGCTGGCCCAATGATCTGATGGTCGAGGAGCGCAAGCTGGGCGGCATCTTGATCGAAACCGTGATCCTCGGTGAGCTGGCGGTGGCGATCATCGGCTTTGGCATCAACCACCATCCGGCACTGGAACGCTTTGCCGCACCCGCTGCGACGTCGGTGGCCCGCGAGAGCCCTGCGCCGCTTGCTCTGGGCGCGCTTTGCGGCGCGCTGCTGGCGTCGGTCGACCAGGCGCTGGACGCAGAGGCAGAGGTGATGCTTGCCGCCTATCGCCGAGCGAGCGTCCACCGGCGGGGAGATACGCTCGCGTGTCGGACGTCCGGAGGCTTTTTGACGGGTGTTTTCTTGGGCCTTGACGATCACGGATTCCTACGCCTGTCGACCGCCAGCGGTGAACAGCGGCTGGCGGCCGCAGAGGTGCGTGCCGGGCATGCGTGAGACGGCCGAGAGCCACCCGGCCCAGGTTGTGCTGATCGATGCTGGCAACAGCAACCTGGTGTTCGGCATCTACCGCGGCAGCGTACTGGCTGCCAACCTCCGCCTGTCGACCGCGCGCGAGCGCACCGCCGATGAGATGGCAGCCTTGCTGCTCGCGCTCTTCACCTACCACGGCCTCGACCCTCGACACACGGACCGGGTGCTGGTGGCCTCGGTGGTGCCGCCGATCAATTCCGCGTTGGAGCGGCTTGCCGAACGCTACTTCTATGCCCCGGTGCGCTTCGTCGACACCGGCATCGATACCGGCATGGCCTTGCGCTATGCACATCCGGCCGAGATCGGCGCCGACCGCATCGTCAATGCCGTGGCCGCGCGCGCGCGCTTCGGCGCGCCGGTGGTGGTGGTGGACTTCGGAACTGCCACCACCTTCGATGTGGTCGACGCAGAGGGTTGCTACGCCGGCGGGATCATCGCCCCGGGCATTATGATTTCGGCCGAAGCCCTGTTCGCGCATGCTTCCCGGCTCTACCGGGTCGACATCCGCCGCCCCGAAGCGGTCATCGGCCACGACACGGCCTCGGCCATGCAATCCGGGATCTACTTCGGCTATGTCGGCCAGGTTGATGGCATCTTGGCCCGTCTTCGTGCCGAGCTACCGCCTCTGCGCGCGGTGGTGGCGACCGGCGGGTTGGCGCCATGGATCGCCGAAGGTTCGCAGCACATCGACCAGGTCGAGCCGCTACTGACGCTCCACGGTCTCAAGCGGATCGATGAGCGTTTGGCGCGATGATTCCCGGCGCCAGATCCCGCGAGGAGAGCTCCGCAGCGGAACCTGCCGGACAGGAAGGGAATGCAGGGCAGGCCGATGATGTGCGCAGCGGGTCGGCCGAGGACCACGCCTACTTTCAACATCTGGAGCGGGTGTTCATCGAGCTGCGCGGCGCTCCCTTGATGTTGTCGCCCGCGGATTGGCATATCACGCGCGACTGGCATCGAGCGGGCGTTCCTCTGGCCCTGGCCGAAGCCACGATGCGCACCATTTTCGAACGCCGGCGCGCGGCTGGCACCGAGAAGCGGGTGCGCGGTCTGCGCTTCTTGCGCAAAGCGGTGGCGCGCGCCTGGCGGCAGATGCAAGAAATGGAAGCGCCGGCCAGCGCACCACCGCCGCAGCCGGCGATCGACGTTGCCGCACGACTGGCCCGACTGGCTGCTGCGTTGCCGCCAGCACTCGCTGGTCGCGCCGAGGTGGTTGCGCGGATCGAGGGCCTCGACGGAGATCTCGAGCGCGTCGAGCAAGGGCTTTCGACCATCGATCAGGAGCTTCTCGCCAGCGCCGAAGCAGCGCTCGATCCCGCGGGCCAGCGAGCGTTTCAAGCGCTGCTCGCGCGTGCCCATCAGGGCCTGGAGGGGCAGGTGTCGCGGGCCGAGATCCTGTGCGCCGATGCGCCGCTGCGGCGTCAAGTGCTGCGGCGACTGCTGGCGCTGCCGGTGCTATCGCTGTTCGCTGCGGAGGCGGAGGAGGCAGGGGAGGAGCGGGGCGACTAGCGGCCCGTGGCGAAGCATGCAGCGCGAGCGTGTCAGAAGTTGGGGGTCGGTACGTGATTGCGGGGTGTGAAGCCCTTTTGTGCCCCACCCCTCGCCCTGCCTGCGCTCGGTGCCGTACTCGGCACCTGGATCGCGTTGCATGCCACGTTCCTACCGGTTGCCGGCCTCGCCCTTTTGACCTTGCTCGCCAGCGCGCTCGGAGGCGGTGCGCCCGGGCGCTTGCTGGCGTGGACTTCGGGCGCTGCTATGTGGGTCCTGGCCTGTGGCTGGCCGGCAGCCGGCGCGCCCGGCGTGTTCGCGAATCGGCCGCTCGCTGCGCAGGTGCGCATCACCGGACACCTTCGTCTGGTCGATGGTCAAGCGAGGGTGCCGGTGCGCGTGGAGCGCTTGGTGAGCGGCCCGCGCGTCAGCATCCTGGCGCTCGATGCCTGGCTCAGCGTGCCGCTCAGCGCCGACCCGGGCTGGATGCTCGGCACCCGGTTGCGGGTGCGTGGCTACCTCAAGCGAGCAGCCGTTTACCGCAATGGCGCCGCGTTTCGTGCGCTCGCCTGGCGCCTGCGTGCGCCGAGCGCACGACTGGTCGAGATCGTGCGCGCACCACCGTGGTTCGGGCGTTGGGCCACGATCATTCATCGACGGATCGAGCGTGCCTGGGTGGCTGCCGGCAGCGCCCGGGCGAGCGCTCGCCTGGCACGCGCCTTGTTGTTGGGTGAGACCGAAGCCTTGCCTGGGCCCTGGCAGCAAGGTCTCCGGCGCGCCGGTCTCGCGCATCTGCTGGCGGTTTCCGGTCTGCATGTCGCCTTGCTTGCCGGCTTGGTCTTCATGCTCTCGGCGCCCCTGTCGCGCCGCCTGCGTCCGCTGCTGGCGATCGCCGCGGCCGGCGCCTACCTGGCGGCGGTCGGACCTCGGCCCTCGATCCTGCGTGCGACGTCCATGGCGGCGATCGTGCTCCTCGCCCTCGCGCTCGAGCGGCCACCGGCCTTGCGCAATGCCCTCGCCGCGACGGTGCTGCTTATGGTCGCGTGCTCGCCGCCGCTGGTCGATCGGCTGTCGTTTCGCCTGAGTGTCGCCGCCACCCTCGGCATCCTGCTGCTGGCACCGCTGCTCCGCCGGCGCTGCCAGGTGCTGCCGCCAGCGCTCCGCCGGCCACTGGCGGTGACCGTGGCGGCGCAGTTGAGCACCGCACCCATCGCGGTGCCAAGCTTCGCCTGGCTGGCACCGAGCGCAGCGCTGGCCAATCTCTTGGCGGGTGCCTGGCTGGGGCTGACGCTGGCACTGCTCGGTGTGGCTACCGTGGCCATGCTGCTGGCGCCGTCCTGGAGCTCGTGGCTGGCCGCTGGGCTCGATTTTCTGGCATGGCCGATCGCCGGGCTCGCCAAGCTGCCGGCCGGGCCTTGGTTCGGATGGCCGCTCGCGGCCAGCGGCGGTGTCCTCGTGGCCGCCGAGGCGATGCTCGCGGGCGCCTGGTTGGGCGGAGCGCGGACCCGCCTGGCGGTTCTCGCCATGGCGCTCGCGGCGCTCGCCCACAGCCCGCCGGTCATGGACCCGGAGCTGACGCTGCTCGACGTCGGTCAAGGAGACGCGATCTTGGTGCGCGATGGTTCCCGGGCGGTGATGATCGATGGCGGTGGCTGGCCGCATGGCGATTTTGCGGGCCGGGTGCTGGTGCCGGCGATGGCGGTGCACGGGGTTGCGCGGCTCGACGCCATGGTGCTCACGCACGCCGACCGCGATCATTGCCGGGGGCTGGTGGATCTGGCTGCCTACCTGCACGCCAGTGCGCTGTGGGCGGGTGCACACAGCTTGGCGCAGCCGTGCGGCCATCAGCTCGCCCGTCGGGTCGGTGGGGTGCGCCGGCTGCATGCTGGGCAGCAGTTGCGGGTCGGTCGCTGGCGTTTGATGGTGTTGGCCAGCGGCGATGAGCCTCGGGCGCGCGGCCTGGGTTCGAACGACCGGTCGTTGCTGCTGCTGGCGGTGGTGCGTGGGCGGCGGTTCCTGCTCACCGGCGACATCGAGCGCCCGGCCGAGCGGCTGGCGCTGGAGCGCCTCGACGCCTGGCTGCGGGCGGATGTGCTCAAGGTGGCGCACCATGGCAGTCGTTCCTCGAGCCAATCGGCGTGGCTCGCCGCGGTTTCGCCGCGTTTGGCGCTGGTCTCGGTGGGCGCCGGCAACCCCTACCACCATCCCGCGCCGACGGTGATCGCACGGCTCGAGGCCGCGGGTGCCTGGGTGCTTCGTACCGACCGCGACGGTGCGATCCGAGTGCGCGTGGGTCCGGGCGGCCGCCTGGTGGTCGGGCCTGCCGGCAGACGATGACATCGGCAGACGATGACACCGGCAGACGATGACACCGCCAGACTATGATTCCCCCATGGTCTGGGTGATCGCCGTTCTCGGTCCGACCGCCGTCGGCAAGACCGAGGTTGGCATCGAGCTGGCCGAACGCCTCGGTGGGGAGGTGGTCAACGGCGACGCGCTGCAGGTGTACCGGGGCTTTGACATCGGCACCGCCAAGCCGAGCGCCGGGCAACGGCGGCGGGTGCGGCACCACCTGCTCGACGTGCTGGCGCCTGAGCAACGTCATTCGGCCGGAGCCTTCGTTCGCCGGGCCCATACCGCGGTGGCGGACATCGCGGCGCGTGGCCGGGTGCCGATCGTGGTCGGCGGCAGCGGCCTGTACCTGCGCGCGCTGCTCGAAGGCCTGAGTCCGATCCCGCCGGTCGACGATGCGCTGCGCGATCGGTTGCGGCAACGATTGGAACATGACGGGCTGCCGGCGTTGTGGGCCCGGCTCTCAGCGTGTGATGCGGCCACTGCCGCGAAGCTGGCCGCGACCGATCGCCAGCGCATCCTGCGCGCGCTCGAGGTGTTTGAGTCCACCGGGCGGCCGCTGTCGTACTGGCATGAGCAGGCGCCGCAGACTCCACGGCTGCAAGCCTATCGACTCGGATTGACGCTGCCGCGAGCCATCTTGTACGATCGCGTCGCCTGTCGTGTACGGGGCATGGTGGCAAGCGGCTGGGTCGCTGAAGTGAAGGGCCTACTCGCGCGCGGTGTCGATCGGCAGGCACCGGCGTTTCAGGCGATCGGCTACCGCCAGCTCGCTGACCATGTTCTCGGTTTTTTGTCGCTGGAAGAAGCTGTCGCGCAAACGATCCGTGCCACTCGGAGGTACGCCAAACGCCAGCTCACCTGGTTCCGACGTGAGCATAGGGTCGAGTGGTGGGACGCCTCAACTCTTGCGCAGTCCATGGATACGCTGGTCCGATGCCTCGAGGCTCGGAGGAGGAAGACGGATAAATGAGCAAGCATAACATCAACATTCAGGATGGATATCTCTTTCAGAGCTTGAAAGAGGCACGCCAGATGGTGGTGGATCTGATCTCAGGCAAGCGTTATGAGGGGCGTCTCCGGCGCTTCGATCGCTTTGCGCTGATCGTCGACACCGGTACCGAAGAGGTTCTCATCTACAAGCACGCCATCGCCACGGTCTCCGAGGCCGCGCGCAAGGCGTAGCACGGGAACGGTAGCGATTCTGGAGTTTCTCCTGGGTTTCGTGCTCGCTGGGGGTTTCGTGCTCACGCTGGGTTGCATCGCCGGTCGCAGGCTCGGCTGCAGGCATCGAGCCTGGGTGCCGGACCCGAGAACGTTCGCCGCGCTGGCGCTCTTGGTGAGCGGCTGTGCGGGCGTGGGTGCGCCGGTGCCTGAGAGTGTGCTAGGACCGGGGCGCGTCGATCCCGTGCTGGTCGATCCCTTCCTCCATTTTCCCCTCGAGACTTCCACAGCCCTCGGCGGGCGTGTCCGCGAGGCCTTCGACGAGGTCAAGCGGGGCGCCGCGCTCGGGCCCGCCCGAGACCAGGCGCTGGCAGTGCTGGAGGCCGATCCCGGCTTCCAGCCCGCCGCGGTGCTGGCTGCAGAGATCGACTTTCTCGAGCACCGGGCCGCCCGTGCTCGCGATCGCTTGCAGCCTGTGAGTGAGGCGTTTCCGCGCTACCACGCGGCTTCTTGGGTGCTGGCGCTGGCCGCCGATGAGCTCGGGGATGTGGTCTTGGCCTACGAGGCCCTAACGCGCATCGGGGCAGCGCTGCCTGGCGCGGCGCAGCGGGCCTCAGAGCTCGCACCACGGGCGGTTGAGATCACCCGCAAACGTTTCGACCAGGCGCTCGCAAGCCTGCATTTCGAGGCAGCGCATGCTGAGCTCGATCGCCTACGCACCTTCGCGGGCGATGATCCGTCGACGTTGGAAGCGACCTGGCGCCTGGCGCGAGCAGCGGGCGAGACGGGCGATGAGCGCGCGGCCCTCGAGCGCTTGGTGGCGGCGGCGCCCGAGCGTCGCGAGACCGTAGAGCGGCTGGCCGAGCTGGAGATCGAGGCTGGTTCCTTGCGCGCTGGCCTGGCGCGGTTGGAGTCGCTGGCCGACCACTACCCCGAGGACCGTGCGCTCGGCGAGCGGGTCGAGCGCGCCAAGTTTCGCTGGCGGTTCGAGAACTTTCCCCAGGCGGTGCGGGCGCTGGCCCGGGTACCGGAGCTCAGCCGCGCGTCTTTCGCGCGGCTGGTGTTCTGGTTGGTGCCGCAGGTTCGCTATGCACCGATCGAGGCGCCGCCGGTGGCCACCGATATCCTCGACCATGCGCAGCGCAACGAGATCGTGCGCGTGCTCAATGTCGGACTGCTCGATGTCGATCGCAGTGTCCACCGATTCGCGCCCGAGCGTCCGGTGAGCCGCCTCGAGGTGCTTGCCGCGTTGTTGCGGGTGCGGGCGCGGAACCATCCCAATGCTGCCTGTCTGGCCGGCATCGAGCCGTCTCGTTTCGGCAGGCAGGTCGCACGAACCTGCGATGCCGCTGTACGCTGCGGTCTGTTGGCCGAGAGCGCCGACTGCCTGGCGGCAGCGCCGGTATCCGGGGACCAGGCGATCGAACTCTTTCGGCTCGGTCTCAGCCCCGACTTGGGCGACTGAGCCTGGCGCTTGAGCCTGGTGACGGCGGTCGCGAGACTCAGGTCTCGGCATGCGATGGATCGCGGCAATGCCTAGGCGACGCGAGGATCGACCCGTGAACAGTGCCAATAGGGCCGCAAACCGCAGCCGCTCGCCGACCGCGCACCGTGGGTGCCAGCGCCAGGGCGCGGCGGTGTCTGCGGGGTCTGTATGCGCCATGGCGTGGGCATTGTCGGTGGTCATGTGGAGCCTGCTGGTGCCAGTGACGTCCGGAGCCCCGGCGTCGCCGGCGCGCCGCGATCCGCGCACCGTGACGCTGCTCGAATACCGCTGCTCGAGTGATCTCACCCACCGCATCGTAACCCTTTACGCGAACGGCACGGTGCGTCTGCGCGAGGATCTCGGAGACGGCGAGCGTCTCGATCTCGCGGAGCTCACCCCCGAGGAGCTGGCCGGCTACGTGGCGCAGCTCCATGCCCGCGATCCGAGCGATGGCTTGCTGCGCGAGGATCTCGGCGCTGGCGTCGGTGGCCTGCATGTCGAGCAATGCGACCTGCAGGTCGCACCCCCCGGCCAGCAGACGGTGCACTACCACTTCTCGCCGCTCGAAGCACGGACGTTGCGCTATGCGAGGTGGGTTGCGATGGCCGAGGCGCTGGCGCAGCGAGCGCGGCCCAAGCCGGTGGTGGAGGCACTCGGCGAGGACTACCAGCCCCATCTCGACGATGTGCTGCGCGACCGGGTCGGAAATCGCTACAAGGTGGTGTGGGTGGGGGTCGATGATTGGCTCGAACTCGACGGTATCGAGCAGCCCTTTCACCTGCTGCTGCACCGCAGCCAGCTCGGCGAGCGCTTCGTGGCGTTGGTGACGCCGGGAAGCAACCCGCCGTGAGCTTGCGCATCATCGCCGGCAGCCTCAGCGGCCGGTGTCTCGAGGTGCCGAAGCGTGGTGTGCGGCCGACCAGCGCACGGGTGCGCGAAGCGCTGTTTTCGATCTGGTCCGAACAACTTACAGGCTGTTTCTTCCTCGAGCTTTTTGCCGGATCCGGGGTCATGGCGTTCGAGGCGCTCTCGCGGGGTGCGGCGCGCGCGCTCTTGATCGATGCCGAGCCGCGGGTGGCGCGCGGTCTGGCGAACGCCGCTGGACGTCTGGTCCCCGGCCGGGCACAGATTCACCGCGCGCGCCTGCCCGCAGCGCTGCGGACACTGACGCCCCGGGCAGGTGGCTATGATCTGGTGTTCGCGGATCCGCCCTATCGTTTCGACGGCCACGCCCGCTTGCTGGCTGCGGCGGTGCCGTGGTTGGCCATGGGCGGTGAGCTGGCCCTCGAGCATCGTGCCGGGGGGAACCCTGGGTGCGGGGAGCCCCCCACCAGCATCGGCGCGCTGCGGTGCTTCGACCGACGGCGCTGGGGCGAAAGTGCGGTCAGCCGCTACCAGCGGACCGCGGAGCCGGCGACCTGCCAACCCGCGCGCACGCAGTTGGGAACACCGACACCGCTGCGCCAACTGCCGAGGACGCTGAGCCCGGGGTAGGCAGCCTCGAGGGCGTCGCCCGCTGCTTGGGCAGCGGGCCAAGCAGCGGTGGCTTGTGCGATGCCCTGGCGCCAGTGGGTCACATGGCTGGCCAGCGGCGCGGCGCGCACCGCGAGCAGTCCGCCGAGGGCGTCGATCGCGACGCGCACCAGCGTGGGGTCGTCGAGGTCAACTTGCTCGGCATGCTGGCGGCCGCCGAGCATGACGGTCAAGGCAGCCTTGCCGGGCGGCGCACGGTCGGGGAAAAGGGTCGAGATGAACAGGCAGCCGAGGATGGGCAAGCCGGCGCCCGCAGGGGCCAAGAAACCGAAGCCATCGAGCGCATGACCGAGGGCGTCGCGGTCGAAGACCAGATTGACCACCGCCACTGGTGCGTGGGGAATGTCGCCCGCGGGCCCGAGGTCGCCGAGCGGGGCGAGCACGCTGACGGCGGGCGCGGCAGGCAGCGCCGAGACCAGCCGCGCTGCCGCGAAGCGCTGGGGGCCCGCGTCGGACTCGGCGAGCAGCCGAAAGCGGCGGCCATCATGCTCGACCCGCAACGCGCGTGTGCCCAGGCGGATGTCGAGGTCCCGGCCGAGGCGGCCCGCCAGGGCCTCAAAGCCGCCTGCAAAGCCGATCAATGACTTGGGCCCACCGGGACCGGCGATCTTGCTGCGTACCCGTAGCATGCCGCGCACCAGGCTGCCGTGCTCGGCCTCGAGCCGGTAAACCTTGGGAAAGGCATAGCCGACGGCCAGCTCGCGGGCATCGCCAGCGTAGACGCCATGGGCAAGCGCATCGATAATGCTTACCGCTTCAGGTCCGAGCCGGCGGCGCACGAAGTCGGCCAGTGGCTCATGGGGGCCCGGGCCGCGACCGCGCAGCGGCTCGGTGAGCAGGCGGAGCTTGCCGCTGCGGCTAAACAGTGGGGTGGTGATGAAGGCCCACGGCGAGGCGGGGAGCGCGACCAAGGCGCCGTCTCGAACCAGGTAGCGCCGCGCCGCACGGGCGGCGGTCGGCTGCAGCCCGTTGGCGCAGCCCGCATCCTGGCACAGGGCAAGCAGCTCGTCCGAGGCTTGCACGGTATTGGGTCCGCATTCGAAGTGGCAACCACCGAGGGTGATCGAAGTGAGCACACCGCCGACGCGTTGCGCAGCCTCGAGAACAGTCACCTGCCAGCCCGCGCGCCGCAGGCTGCGGGCAGCGGCGAGACCGGCGATGCCGGCGCCGAGCACCAGCGCGCTGCGGTCGTCGCCGTCAGCGCGCACGGGCCGGGACGCTGCAGCGCCCATGGGTCTTGGCCGCCTCGACAAAGGCGCAGGCATGCTCGACCGGCGTCATCGGTAGCATGCCGTGGCCGAGGTTGATGATGTGTGGACCGCCGCTTCCGGCTGCGACCAGCGCTCGCACCGCGCGCTCGATCTGTACGGGGGGGGCGAGCAGGGCGGCTGGGTCCAGATTGCCCTGCAGGACCTGGCGCGGACCGATCTGTGCCCGCACGACGTCGAGCGGCAGGCGCCAGTCGACCGACAGCACTTCGATCGGCAGTTCGCGCAGCAGGGGCAGCAGATGGCTGGTTCCGCGACCGTAGTAGATCAACGGCACCCGTCCTGAGAGACCCTCTAGGGCTCGCAGCAAGGCGGGCAGGGCGAGGGTGCGAAAGCGCTCTGGGTCGAGCAGGCCGCCCCAGGTATCGAACAACTGGAGCGCCTGTGCACCGGCCTCGATCTGGCCCAGCAGGTAGTCATGGGTGACCTCCGCGATGCGCGCGAGCAAACGCGCGAGACCCGCTGGATCGCGGTGACTCCAGCCCAAGAGATGGTGGAAGGACTTGGCGGCACCGCCTTCGACCAGGTAGGCGGCGACCGTCCACGGTGTGCCGGCGAAGCCGATCACCGGCACCCGCGTGCCGAGCGCCCGCCGCACCTCGGCCACGGTTTCGAATACGTAGCCCAGGCTGCGCGCCACGTCCGGGCGGCTGAGCTTGTCCAAGTCGGCGCTCGACCGCACCGGCGGCTCGAGCTGTGGACCATCGCCGCGGGCAAAGCGCAATGCGACGCCCATCGCTTCGGGAACCAAGAGAATGTCCGCAAACACGATCGCCGCATCGACACCCAGGATGTCGACCGGCTGTGCCGTGACCTCGGCGGCCAGCGACGGTGTCTTGCACAGGGTGAGAAAGTCGTGCCGGGCGCGCAGCGCACGGTATTGCGGCAAAAACCGGCCAGCCTGGCGCATCATCCACACCGGCAGGCGCTCGACCGACTGCCCCCGGCAGGCGCGTAGGAAGAGGTGTTCGCTCACCCGGGTACGATACCAGAGGCGCTGCCGGAGCCGGACGCTTCCGGGGCTGTACAATCGGGCCATGTACCGGATCGTCGCCTACGTCGAGGGAGGTGTCCGCCGCTTTGTAGTCGACCGCCCCGAGATGGTGATCGGAAGCGGCGAGGACTGCGACATTCGCCTGCCCTACCCGGGGGTCGCCGCGGCCCACGCACGCTTGATGGCGGAAGGCGCGGTGCTCACCATCGAAGATCTCGGTAGCCGCCGGGGGGTGGTGGTCAACGGCCAGCGCGCACGCGAGGCGATGGCGCTCAATGTGCTCGACGAGGTGCGCTTGGGACAAGTGGCGCTGCTGGTCGAGGACGTGGCGCCGCCACCAGCCGAGGAGGTCGCGCCGGGCGAACCGCCGGCACCGGTCGCCGCGGTCACCATCACCCCCGAGGGCTTCCTCGAGCACTTGGCTGGTTTATCCCGCTGGGTGCAGTCGGACTCCGTGTCCAGCCGCACCCTCGAATCCTTGCTCACCGCCGTACTCGATGACTTCGGAGGCGGTGTCATCTTCTTGTTCCAAGGCGCAGGCCAGGAGCTGAGTATCAAGTTCGTGGTCGCCAGCGAGGCGCGCTACCTGATCGCTGGTGAGCCGCTCTTGGCGCAGCTTCAAGCGGTCGAGAACGAAGGAGGCAGCGCGTTTGAGGGCCGGCTCGGCGGCCATCGGGCCTGGATCACATGCCAGACCTTCGAGGCGCATGAGCGGCCCTACCGCTTTGCGGTGGCGCTGCCGCATTTCGCCACCACGAGCTGGTCGCCGGAGCCCGGCTTCAACACCCTCGGCAACCTGCTGGTGCTCGGGCTGGTGCACCATGTGGGCCAGTTCCAACCCATCGTTTTCAGCCAGCCCGAACAGACCGATCTGGTGCTGGCCCCCGGGCTGGTGGCGGGCGAGTCACCGGCCATGAACCGGGTGCTGGCGCATCTTCGAACTGCGATCGACCCGCCGGTCAACGTCTTGTTGCGCGGCCAGGCCGGGGTTTCCAAGGAGCTGTTGGCGCGCTCGCTGCACCTGTCCGGACCCCGCCGCGAGGGTCCGTTCGAGGTATTTCGCGCAGCGGGCGGCAGTGAGCAGCAACTGGAGGCAGAGCTGTTGGGGGCTAAGGTGAACGGCCGTCACGGCGCCGTTGAACGCGAAGGCAAGCTGGCCGCTGCCGATGGTGGCACCTTGTTGATCGAGGGTGTCGACAGCCTGCCGCTCGGCATCCAGAATCGCTTGGTTCGGGTCATCCGCACCGGCGAGGTGACGCCAGCGGGTGCCACGCTGCCGCGGGCGGTCGACGTACGGCTGATCGCCTCGAGCCGCGGGCCGCTCGAAGCGTTGGTAGCACGCGATTTGTTCCGCGTCGATCTCGCCTACTTGCTGGCGCAGTTGACCGTCGACGTGCCGGCGCTGCGCGAGCGGCGTGAGGACCTGCCACTGCTGATCCAGGCGACCATCAACCGCTGCTGTCACCAAACGGCCAAACGGGTCCAAGGCATTGCGGTCAAGGCGCTCGAGGCCTTGGTGCGCTATGACTACCCGGGGAATCTGCCCGAGCTCGAGAACATCGTCCGGCGCCTGGTCTTCCTGTGTCCGCAGGGGCGGCCGATCGATGCCTCGATGCTGCCGGAGGCGGTGCGGCTCGGGACGATCAAGGGCTTGGTCCCCGAAACCCGCGGCGATCTCGATCTCGAGCGCCTGGTCGGTGACTGCGAGCGCGCGGCCATTCGCGAGGCCTTGCGGCGCACCGGCGGAAACAAATCCAGGGCGGCGCGCGAGCTTCGACTGTCGCGCAATGGCCTGGCGATGAAAATGCAGCGGCTTGGCCTGGCTTCCGCCGCTGCCGGAGGTCAGCGATGAGCACCAAGATCGACGCCCCGAAAGCGCCGGCCCCAGCCGGCCCACGTCCGGTGCGCGCACCGCGCGGCACCACCCTACGCTGCCGCGGTTGGCAACAAGAAGCCGCGCTGCGCATGTTGATGAACAATCTCGATCCAGAGGTTGCGGAGCACCCTGACGAACTCGTGGTCTACGGTGGCTCGGGCAAGGCAGCGCGTGACTGGGCGGCATTCGAGGCGATCGTGGCTGCCCTCGAACGCCTGGAGGATGACCAGACGCTGGTGGTGCAGTCGGGCAAGCCGGTGGCGATCTTTCGCACCCATGAAGAGGCGCCGCGGGTGCTGATCGCCAACGCCTTGCTGGTCCCGCGCTGGGCGACGGCGGACGAGTTTCGCCGTCTCGAAGGTCTGGGGCTGACCATGTACGGCCAGATGACTGCTGGCTCGTGGATCTACATCGGCACCCAGGGAATCTTGCAGGGAACCTACGAGACCTTGGCGGCTTGTGCCCGCGAGCACTTCGCGGCGAGCCTCGCGGGGACCTTGACCGTGACCGCGGGCCTCGGTGGCATGGGCGGTGCGCAGCCGCTCGCAGTGACCATGAACGAAGGCGTGTGCCTGATCGCCGAAGTCGACCGCAGCCGCATCGCGCGGCGGCTCGAGAGCCGCTACCTGGACCTGGTCGCTGACGACCTGGATCAAGGTATACGGCGCGCGTTGGCCGCACGCGAAGCGCGGGAACCACTGTCGATCGCGGTTGAGGCCAACGCGGTCGACCTGCTCGAGCGTCTGCTCGCGCGAGGGATTCTCCCCGACGTGCTCACCGACCAGACCTCGGCCCACGACGCGCTCGAAGGCTATGTGCCACACGGCTTGCCGCTCGCCGAGGCGCTGGCTTTGCGCCGCTCGGACCCCAATGCCTATATTGCGCGCGCCCGCATCTCGATGGCAGCCCATGTGCGCGCGATGCTGGCGCTGCGCGCGCGCGGCGCGATCACCTTCGACTACGGCAACAACCTGCGCGGCCAAGCGCTCGATGCCGGAGTCGCCGAAGCGTTCGAGATCGAAGGCTTCGTCCCACGCTTCATTCGGCCCCTGTTTTGCTCTGGCAAGGGTCCCTTTCGCTGGGCCGTGCTTTCGGGCGATGAAGACGACCTGGCCGCCACCGATGAGGCCATTCTCGACACCTTCCCCGAAGACCAGGCGCTCGCACGCTGGATTCGTCTGGCCCGCGAGCGCGTGGCGTTGCAAGGCCTGCCGGCGCGCATCTGTTGGCTCGGCTACGGAGAGCGCGCGCGGGCTGGCAAGGTGTTCAACGAGCTGGTGGCGTCGGGGCGGGTCAAGGCGCCGATCGTCATCGGCCGCGATCATCTCGACTGCGGCTCGGTGGCTTCGCCCAACCGCGAGACCGAAGGCATGCGCGACGGCTCGGACGCGATCGCCGACTGGCCGGTGCTCAACGCCTTGCTCAACACCGCCTGCGGCGCGACCTGGGTTTCGGTGCACCACGGCGGCGGGGTCGGCATCGGCTATTCGCTGCATGCGGGCATGGTGGTGGTGGCCGACGGCAGTGAGCAGGCCAGGCGCCGGCTCGAGCGAGTACTCACCGCCGATCCGGGCATGGGGGTGGCACGTCATGCCGATGCGGGCTACCCCTGCGCCATCACCTTCGGGCGTGAACAGGGCATCGACCTGCCGATGATCGGCTCGCACACCACCCGGGTCCGCCCCTAGCCAAGCCCGTAGGTCGCCCGGGTCCGTCGCTTGCCAGCGGCCGCACGATGATCGATCCGCACACCACCAGCCGATCCCCGCGATCCCGAGCGCAGCCCTTGCGCCTACTGGAGGTGGCGGCCATGCTGGCGGCGGTCATCTGCCTCGAACTGACGCCGCTGCTCGCCGCTTCGTTCCTGGCTCTGCTCGCTGCCTTGTTGCGGGTTTACGCGCCGCGACGGCGGCGGCGGGTGCTGGCAGTGGGCCTGCTCGCCACCGCGATCCTGCTCGCTGCGGTCGCCTGGCAACGGCAACGAGCGAGCACCTGGGCGCCGAACTCCGCGGCTGCGATCGAGACCGCCTACCGGTCTTTTTGGCAGGATTTGCGCCGGGTGGCGGCGAGCGCCGCCGGCCGACTGGAGATCCCCGGCGACGACCCTGCAGCGATCGTCGCGGCCTTCGACGCGGTCGACGCTCTCGCCCGGCGTCCGGAACTGGCGAACAAGGCGCTGCTGCTGGTCAACCCGGCTGGGGAGGTGGTGGCCTGGGCGGGTGCGGGATTGCTGCACGAGCCGGCCGAGGAGCGCTTGCCGCGTGACGGTTCCGCCTTCATCCAGAGCTACACGGCGGCCACCGCTGTGGTGGTGGTACCGCTGGGCAACGAGCGTCGTCCTTGGCGGGCGGTGGTCGGACGCAGCCTCAGCGGTGCCGCCTTGCCCTTTGCCGGTGCCGCGGCCGGGACGGCGAAGGTGCGCTGGGCCTTGCGTGCGCCCGGTTCGGTGCTGGCTGCGGGCGAGCGAGCCTTCGCGGTCCCAGGCGCGCCATCGCTGGTGATCTCTCGCCCCAGCCCCCAGTTGCACGAGCCGGGCGCAGAGCGTCTGGCCCGTGCAGCGGCGCTGACCCTGGCCCTGACTATTTTGGCGCTGGCGTTGGCCGGTACCGAACGCCGCCCGCAGCGGCGCACGCAGCGAAACCGCCTGCTCAACGCGGTGGCATTCGGGGGCGCTGCGTCGAGTGCGGCAGTGGCCGCGGCGCTCGGGCCGCGCATCACGCTAGCGCTGGTGCTGTCTGCGGCGCTTGGAACCTATGGCGTGGCCTCGTGCCTGGGTGTCCGACGCCGGCGCCTGCGTGTGGGCCAGGTCGCAGCCGCGGGGGTGATGTGCATCCTGATCCTGGTGCTCGGCGGCTGGCTGCTGCAATCGGCGATCGGCGCTCGCTCGCTGAGCCATGCCTTCACGGGCGGCGCCGAAGTCATGGTCCTGCGCTTGACCTGGCTGCTCGCCGGGCTCGGTCTGTTGGGGCTTGCTGCCCGCCGCCATCAAAGGGCGGTGGGGGAGGGCGGCGCATGGTTGGCCGCCGCCACCGTGCTGGCGGGCGCCATGGCCCACGATCGTCCCCTGCTGGCCTTGCCACTGTTGGCCACGGGCGGTGCGGTGGCCGCTGTGTGGCTGGGCGCGCAACGACGGCTCGATCGCAACCCGGCAGCGATCGGCATCGGCCTCGTCTTGACCAGCATGCTGGCTGCGGCCGCCTGGGACACGGCCTACCGGCTGTGCTTGCGGCATGCCATCCGCAGCGAGATCGTGCCGCGTCTCGGGCCGCCGACCAGCGCCGAGCTTTCCAAGCTCAATCTGGACTTCGACGCCTTCTTCCAGCGCTTCGATCTGCGCCGCATCGAACCGCCGGGGCAGGGCGAGACGGCACGCGAGGACTTGGCCTTCGCACTGTGGCGGCACTCACCGCTGGCCGGCCGCGACGGACTGTCGGCGCTGATCGTCGAAGCGCGCAGCGGTGCCACCTCCGTCTTTCATTTCGACCTGCCGCTCGACCGCGAAGAGCTACCGGTGCCGGGCGCCGCACGCTTGCGCGTACCGCCAGATCCTGCCTGGACCGCCAACGTCATCGAGGGGCGTGGCTCGTTGCGCAACGGCGACGACGCAGCCGGTGTGGCCCGCTACGGCTTCTTGCCGCGGCCAGGCTTTCGCTTGGCCGTCTCCGAGGATGAGGAGCTCGAGACCGAGCTGTTGCGCGGGCGCCCCCACCGGCGTCCGGCCGACGGCCTGCCGGAGGGCGTGGCCTATGCTCTTTACCGCGATGATGGCAGCGTGATCGAGAGCCCGTGGCCCCAGGCACCACCGCTGCAAGCTGCGGTGCGCGACCGCTCCTCCGGCGTGGTCTCGACCCCCGGCGGCAGGGCCTGGTTTTGGACCCACCGCGACCGCGACGGTGTTACCGTGCTCTACCTTCCCCGGCTGCGTCCGCTCGATGCCCTGGCGCGCACGGGGGTGCATGCGTTGGCGACGCTCGCCGTATTGGTGCTGCTGGCATTGGTGTCGTTGGTCTTTCGCCAGCCCCGCCACCTGGCCGCAGCCGCGCTTCGACGCACGGTGCGTTCCTATGCGCGGCGATTGATGTTGGTCTACACCGGGCTGCTGTTCTTGCCGCTGGTGGCGCTGAACCTGGTGCTGCTCGGCAACATGGCCGAACGTCTGCGCCAAAACCAGTTGACCCAGGGCGAGATCGCGCTCGACAGCGCACGCACTGTGCTGATCGACTACATCCGTGGGCTGGACGAGGGTTTCAGCTTCGATCTGCTGCTCAACCGCCAACTCGTCGAGTGGCTGTCAAGGATCGTCGACCACCAGGTCAACCTGTACTGGAACGGCCAGTTGGTCGGTTCCAGTCAAGAAGCGCTGGTCACCGCCGGCCTGATGCCCGGGCGCGTGCCCGGCGACATCTATGCCCGCCTGGCCTATCTCGGCTACGAGCGCGAGCTGCGCAGTCGTGCACACGATGCGCTCACCTACCTCGAGCTGTATGCACCGGTCAAACTGGCGGGCTCGACGCCCTTCGTGCTCTCCGTGCCGCTGCTCGAGCAACAAGAAGCTGCTGCGCGACTGCTCGACCGCATGCGCCAGCAGGCGGTGCTAATCTCGGCGGCCCTGTTCGCCCTGTTGGTAGCGCTCGGCGGTCGCCTGGCGCGCAGCTTCACCGATCCGCTCAACCAGCTCGTCGAAGGCACCCGCAGGATCGCTGGCGGTGCCTCGTCACTCGAGCTCGAGCCACGCGAGTTGGAGCTCTCGGCGCTGGTGTCGGCGATCGATGACATGGCGCACCGCATCGCGGATGGCCGCAGCCGCTTGCTGCGCGAGAAGCAGGTGATCGAGCGGATGGTCGAGAGCATTACCTCGGGCGTGGTGTCGCTCGATCGAGAGCATCGTGTGCTGTTGCACAACGGTGTGGCTGCCAAGCTGCTGGGCACGGCCGTGGGCACGGCGATCGAGACGCAACTGGCTGCACAGCCGCATCTGGCGCCGGTGCTGGCGTTCGTCGCTGCGGCGGATCCCGCGCCTGATACCGGTGCGCTGCGCCAGACCACGGCGCGCATCCCGCCGCACGATGAGGGGGAGGAGCGCGAGTGGACCTTGATCTGGGTTCCGGTGCCCGGCCGCGGCAACCCCAGCGCGCTGTTGGTGGTCGACGACGATACCGAAGTCTTGCGCGGGCAACGCCTGGCCGCCTGGGCCGAGATGGCGCGCATGATCGCCCACGAGATCAAGAATCCCCTGACTCCCATCCGGCTCTCAGCCGAGCATCTCAAACAGGTCTACGCCCGCGACCCCGAACACTTCGCCGCTGCCCTGACCCGCTGCACGGACAACATCTTGCGTCAGGTCGAGGAGCTGCGCGCCATCGCCTCGAACTTCTCGACCTACAGCCGCATCCCGCGGGCGGAGCTCGAGACCGGTGACCTCGGGGCGGTCATGACGGTGCTCGCTGACGGCTACCGCGATGCCGGCGCCAGCGGTGGGGGTGTGGTCTTCACCACCCCGGATCGTCCGCTTCTCGCGCGCATCGACAAGATCTTGATCACGCGTGCGGTGCGCAACCTGCTCGAGAATGCGCTGCGGGCCAATGGTGCGGACGGTGACGCGCCGGTGACGCTGACGGTGGCCGAGGAAGCAGGCCGGGTGGTGGTACGGGTGAGGGACCGCGGGCCGGGCGTGCCGAGCCAGATGCTGGCGCGCATCTTCGAGCCCTATTTCTCCACCCATGACGGCGGTACCGGGTTGGGGTTGCCGATCACGCGCCGCATCGTCGTGGAACACGAAGGCACCATCGAGGCCCGCAATCGAGCCGGTGGCGGGCTCGAGGTGGCGATCGCGTTGCCCTCGGCTAGAATGCCTCCGACCCAGGCAGCTCGCCACCAGCCAGCGATCCGCGAAGTTCCCGGGCGACACGGCGCCGGCCCAGTCGGTGGCAGGCGAAGAACACCCTGATGATTCATATCTCATTCCCAAAGATCGGTATGGTCCTGCTGGTGGCGCTGCTCGCAGCCGGTTGTGACGGTCGTTTCAACGCCCGGCCGCGGCCGGCGGCATCGGCCCTCTGGCTGTCTGCGGGGGCACCCGCGCCCGAGGCCGGCACACTCGCTCGGCTCCAAGCCCTGGGGGTGAGCGAGCTGTTTGTCGAGGTGGGCCATCTCGAGCCCGACCGCGAACAGCCGCTGGTGCACCTGCCGATCCCCGAGCTGCCAGCGGCCACCGCGATCACCCTGGTCGTCACCGGCACGTGGGATGGCAGCGGGGTTCGAGATCGCCTCGTGCCGATGCTGGCGAGCGACGTGCGGCAGTTGCGCTTCGAAGCCGAGGCGCGCGGCTTGGTGCCGGTGGGCGTGCATCTCGACCTGACGGGGATCCGTGATCTCGGCACCTACGCTGCGTTCTTGGGTGAGCTGCGCAAGCTGGGCGATCGCTCCTTGTTCCTCTCCAGTTCGCTGCCGCGCAGTTGGATGAGCAGGCCGGGTATCGAGAAAGTGGTCGAGGCCACCGACGCGGTGGTGGCCTTTTTGTATGGTCAGCGGCCGACCGAACGCGAGGACCCAGCGGCCTGGGACTTCGCCCATCTCGAGCGCGATCTGGAACGCTTGGAGCAGATGGGGGGGCGCTACTTCCTGGGGCTGACCACACTCGGTGTCGCCTACCGCCAGGGCGGCCGCAATTCCGCTTCCCGCCAGAGCACCTCCGAGGCCATGCTGCGCGATTTCCTGTGGGATCCCCGCTTTACGCTCAAACCAGGGTTCAGCCTCGAGGGCATCAACCGCATGGTGTACTCGGTGGAAAGCGAGCGCCCGTTCGAGGTCGCTGGCTGGCAGCTCGCGGCAGGCGAGACCGTGCGCCTGGTGCGCCCAGCCACCGCGCATCTCGAAGAGCTGGTGCGCCTGAGCGGCGCCTGGCAGCTTCCGCACCTGTTGGGCACCGTCTACTACCGAGTCCCGCGGCCACGGGAGCGGCTTTCCTTGACTCCGGACAACATCATCGCGGCCCTCGAACCGACCCCGGCGACGCCGGTGCTGACGCTCGAAACGCAGATTCAACGAGCCACCGGCCGGGGGTATCTCTTCCGCTTCGCCGTGGTCAATCGCAGCGCCGAGATGACCGAGCTCTCCGTGCTCGACAACAATATCCTGCAGATCGAGACCGACCGCGGAACCATCGGCCGGGTCCAAACCGGCGACTTCGAGCGCTTCGGGTTCTTCGATCGCCAGGCGGACGGCTCGCTGGCCCCCACCTTCCGCCAGTCGCGCATCATCCAGCTTCACCTACCGATTCTCGAGGGTGCGCAGACCGCACATTCCGGCGACATCGAGATCCTCGCCCGCGGTGAGCCGACGCTGCGTCTGGAGGCCTGGTTCATCCTTCCCGATGGACGGACCCTGCGCCTGGAACCCCAGCGCTGGCACCATGGCCACCTGGGCGCCGCAGGCGGCCGATGACCCTGTTGCGTGTCCTGCGCCAACCCTTCCGGGACCTGATGGCCGGCCTCGAGACGATGCTCGCGCAAGGCGGTGGCGGAGCGCTCGCCAAGGTCTTCGCTGGGCTGACGGTTGGCTGGTGGGTGTATGTGCCGGTGCATGAACTGCTTCACGCGGCCGGATGCTGGCTCGGCGGCGGCCGCGTCGAGCGGCTCGAGATCTCGCCTCTGTACGGCGGCGCCGTGCTGGCGCGTTGGTTGGCCTTCGTGGAACCGGGCGGCGCCTATGCGGGCCGCCTGGCAGGCTTCGACGATGGTGGCAGCGACGCGGTGTACGCGCTCACCGTGTTCGCGCCCTACGTACTGACGCTGTTTCCGGGCGTTTGGCTGCTGCTGCGGGCGGGCCAACGTCGCCGCGCCTGGCTGTGGGGCCTGGCGCTACCGATGGCGCTCGCGCCCCTGTTGTCCGTGCTCGGCGACGCCTATGAGCTGGGCTCGATCGTCATCACCCAGGTGCCGCCTTGGAGTGCGCCCGAGATCGCGGCCGCGCTGCGTGGCGATGATCTCTTGCTGAAGCTCGGGAGCTGGGCCGGGGGCGGTCCGAAGCTCTGGCTCGGCGGGCTGCTGGCAGCGCTTGCGGGCGCGGCCTGGGCGTTTGCGACCTATGGCCTGGGTCGTGCGCTGGCACGCTCCGCTCGCCTCGGTCATCGCGCGCCAGCGGACTGAGCGGGTGTGACTGGGCTGGTGTGACTGGGCTGGTGTGACTGGGCTGGTGTGACTGGGCGGGTGTAAGCTGCCTCGGCCTTCGCCATCCCGCAGAAGCCTTCTACCCAAACACCGAGGAGCTGGTACCGATGCGATTCTCCGTTGCCCTCGCCGCCCTGGCCGTTTCTTGTCTGCTACCGCCT
>Ga0114931_10000920_pt1 | contig 36971 bp, 28 predicted proteins | sample 2SBtaG_FD_89579 | JGI IMG/M metagenome (GOLD analysis project Ga0114931, IMG submission 89579) | Deep subsurface microbial communities from Kolumbo volcano to uncover new lineages of life (NeLLi) - 2SBTROV14_V59a metaG | ecosystem: Environmental > Aquatic > Marine > Volcanic | place: Kolumbo... | reverse complement strand
AGTAGCGGGACCAATACCAAAAGGGGGACCACGGCAAGGTCCTGCAACAACAATACGGCGATCGAGGTGCGGCCATAGTGGGATGTCAGCTGCTTCTGCTCCGACAGCAGTTGCAGAACGAACGCTGTCGATGAAAGCGCCAGCGCAGGACCGATCAAAATCGTTACCCGTAGCGGAATTCCCAAAAACAGATAAGCCGTAGCCCCCACCAACACACCGGTAATCAATACCTGCACCGTACCTAAACCGAAAACCCGTGTGCGCATTTGCCACAAGCGCGACGGCTTTAGCTCAATACCGATGACAAATAAGAGAAAGACAACGCCGATTTCCGCCAGATTGCCGATTTCACTGATGTTGCCGATCAATTGCAATCCGTAGGGACCGACACAGATACCGGCAATAAGAAAACCCGGGACGGCACCGAGTTTCAAGGCCTGAAATAAAGGCACGGCGATCACCGCCGCGATCAGCAAAATAATGATGTCAATAAGATAGCTAGAAATCATAGTGGCGGGCCATACAGTTTAAAGGCCTAGGCGCAGTATAGCACCCGGCGCACCATGGAAGTGGTTGTCTAAATCAAGATCTCTAAATCAAGATCAAGAAAGCTCAACTCGACGCCGGACCGGATCATTCACGGCAGTCGAACAGGCTGCTGAAAACGCCGTTTTTCATGGAGTCTGCGGGCGGGACCCCATGAATGGTTTTTTTCAGCATTCTACTAGTTTTTCTCACCGCGTTCCCGCCAATACGACGGTATATCCCGGCGATACTGCCGCATGACCAGATTCGCCATCAATCCCGTCCAACCGGTCTGATGGGCGGCACCCAGGCCTTGGCCGGTCTCGCCGTGGAAATATTCGTAAAACAAACACAATTCCTTCCAGGCAGGATCCGATTGCAGAGGGCTGTCGGCACGGTAAGCCGGCATTCGCCCGTTTTCGTCACGCCGATAGATATTGACCAGCCGCTGCGCGATCAAGTTGGCGATTTCACGTAAATTCAACCGTCGATAATCCAAACAGGGAACAGCCACCGTAAAGCCGTCGCCCAGAAAACGATGATAGCGCTCCAACGCCTGTATCAGGGAATAATTGGTAGGCATCCATATGGGACCGCGCCAATTGGAGTTTCCACCAAACAATCCCGAGGTGGATTCGCCGGGCACGTAGTCGATGACTGCTTTGCCTATGCCGGGAATCTCGCCCAATTCACGAATTTGTTGATGAATGCGGCTGACGCTACGTATACCAAACGGCGACAGAAACTCGTCTTCGCGAAGCAGGCGATGCAGTATGTCCGGCAACATGGTGTGATCCGCCAATGCCAGTAAATGTTCGCCACGCTCATTCTCCCAGTCCGGACAGGCACAGATATAGTGACCGTCGAACAAGCCGCCTTTGTGGTGGCGCAAAATCTCTCGAAAACGCGGTACATTGGCCAGTAGCCGGCGGTCAAGAACCTCACAGGCAAACAGTGGAATAATCCCGACCCATGAGTACACGTCGATTCGATGGCAGGTGCCATCGGGTTCGCACAACAAATCCTTGAAAAAACCGTCATCGCTGTCCCACAGCACATCATGGGAACCGGTAAAGCCGGCTACCGTGTTGGCGATTGCCAGAAACTGCCGGTAGGTTTGAATGGCGATATCTTCATAATTGCCGTCCTCGGTAGCCAACTCCAACGCCATGACAGTTAGGTTCAACGCGAAACTGGCCATCCAACCGGTAGCATCCGCTTGTTTTAAGCTATATCCGGGTGGTAAAGGCTCGGAACGATCGAAAACGGAAATATTATCCAACCCCAAAAAACCGCCTTCGAATACGTTATTGCCATCGGCATCTTTACGATTGATCCACCAGGAATAATTCAGCAACAGCTTGTTAAATACACGCTTAAGATAAGACAAATCGCCTTGTCCCCGCTGAATACGTTCAGCGCGAAAAACTTTTAACGCACCCATCGCATGGACCGGGGGATTCACATCACTGAAGGACCATTCATATGCCGGAATCTGACCGTTGGGATGAAAAAAATTTTCCTTTAGCAGGGTTTCTATTTGATCTTTGGCAAAGTCCACGTCCACCAAGGCCAAGGCGCCGCAATGGTAGGCCAAATCCCAAGCGGCAAACCATGGATATTCCCAACTATCCGGCATGGAAAGAACATGCCGGGCATGAAAGTGCCGCCATCGGCTATTGCGTCCCGTATGCCTGGACACCGGCGGCGCAATTCGATCACCGTCCAACCAACGGTCCACATCGTAATGAAAAAACTGTTTGCACCAGATCATGCCGGCAAAAGCCTGGCGCATAATACGATGGTCTTCGGCGCTGGCCTCCGGCAACAATTCCTGGTAATACGTATCCGCCTCGGCGCGTCGATCCAGAAATATCGTTGCAGCGTTGATAAAGGGATTCGGTAATTGCGCGTCGCTTAATACCAGTTCCAATCGGCTGTGTTGTCCCGCCGGCACGGTGATTTGGTACCACGCGGCACATTTGCTACCCTGGCCGGCGGGATTAACCGCAGTCGTATCACCGTGCACAATGCGTTGATGAAAGGCGTCCTTGACATACGGTGAGCCATTGCCGCCCTGCCAAAGACGTTCGGTATTGCTGTCATTTTCGGTAAACAACAACTGCGCCGTCTGCTTGCCATACAAATAATAGTCACCCAATGAAGCATGGCGGCAGCGCACCCCCCACGCGGCACCAACGTCATCGAGAGCCACCAGTTGCGGTTTGTCAATCGCTGATTCACCCCAACTCCACGTGTTACGAAACCAGCACTGGGACAGCACATGTAACATGGCTTGCTCGGGACCATGATTGTGGATGTCGATGCGAATATGAATTTGCGAAGGCCCGGCTTTGGCATAGGTGACCTGTACATCCCAGTAACGGTAATCATTGAATACACCGGTATCCAGCAGGTGCCATGCGGGCTGCTGCCGACCACGGCTGGCGTTTTCCTTTCGCAACAGATCGTATGGATAGGCTGCTTGCGGGTATTTATATAGGTAGACCAAATAACTGTGGCTGGGCGTGGCATCCCGATAAAAGTAGTATTCTTTTACATCTTCGCCATGATTGCCTTCCTTTCCCGTCAAACCAAAGGCTCGTTCTTTGAGTATGGGATCGCGCCCATTCCACAGTCCAAGCGCGAAACACAACTGTTGCTGTTCATCGCTAATACCCGCCAGCCCGTCTTCACTCCAGCGGTATGCGCGGGCACAGGCTTGTTCATAGTCAAAATATTGCCAAACGTCACCCTGTGCGCTGTAATCCTCGCGCACCGTTCCCCAAGCCCTCTCACTTAAATACGGTCCCCACAAACGCCAATTTTCAATACCCAGGCGTTGATTGGCCATACGATTTTGTTCCGCATTCATAACCAACCTCTCTAACCGGTGCGATACCCATCCATGCCCACCGGACATATTTACAATCCAAACCCATTCTTCAGGTGCTATCGAAGTCGCATTGCGTGGTGCCATCAACTGCATTTTTTGACTGTCTGCGCTAGCATGGCTTGACCCGCCTCTGCGATGAAGGCACACACCTTAGCTGGAAAACAGGCATCGCACAGGACCGCCGGACCTGTACGATGCCTGTTTTGATAGTACACTGAACATCCGTCGGGAAGATACCAACATCGGTCAACAATCCTGATTTGATCGGCTACTTCGATCAGCCGTTCAGCACCTGTGAGACCGTCCGGTAACTGGCCTGTACTGTTTGACCACCATTTGATATACCGATACCTCGGCATCGCCTATACCGGCCTGGATGCCAGGTCACCCTCTTAATCCGGACACGATTTTGCGTCATCAGCTTCCCGCACAAAATACATAACCAACTAACTATATGATGTTTCCACATATTTTTAATTATCACCGGTACGCATTGATGTATTAACGGTGCATTTTTTTAGCCCAATACACGCATAATATTTAAGGTTTTTTGGGTTTTGCCGATTGCTTTAATGGCGAATGGATCGACGTGTTGTTTCAACCGCTTATTTTCAGGATTTCCTTTCACCCCATAGGGTGTGCCGATCGGGAACGGCTACAGCGGAAATCCTTAGTGGAAATCCTTTTTTTGTTGTTTCGCACAGGCTACGTGGGAGGTTACATGCGGGTACTAAGTCGAATCACTGCTTGTAGTTTGGTGTTTATGCTGGCTGTATCCTGTGGGATGGCCGAAGCATCACCGAAAAACAGCGGCCCGGAAAAAGAATACGTGTTCGGTGTGTTTCCGTACCTTGCCCCACGGGAGATCGAGCGTATTTATGCACCCATTGCCGCGGAATTCGCCGCGGTCACCGGGCAACGATTTTTCTTTTCAACCAACTCTTCGTTTAATCGATTTCACCAAAACATGGACAACGAAATATACGATATCGTTTTCGTGCAACCGTTTTTTTACGCTGAAATAGCCGATAGATACGGTTACCGACCCATTGCCGTAAGGGCGGAGAGTCTACCTGCCATCCTGGTCGTCAAACCTGACAGTCCCATTCGCAACCTGCAACAACTAAAAGGCAAAATCATTGCCCTGCCACCGCGATCGGCGGCCATCAGCTATCTGGTCAAGGACTACTTAACCAAACACGGTATGCGCGTCGGCCAGGACGTCACCCTCAAGCATCATCGATCCCATGCCAATTGCATGCAACAGGTGCTGGTCAATGCCGCCGACGCCTGCGGTACAGCCCCGCCTGCATTACGGTTTTTTACCGAAAAAATGAAAACACGACTCGATATAATCGTACGCACCCCCGGCATTGCCAATTCCCTTTTTGCCGCCCATCCGCGAGTTCCCAAACAGATCATTGAAAAATTGCGTAACGATATTATCGGCTGGCAAAACCATGACAAAGGTAAGCGCCTGCTTAAATCGGTCAAAGTATCCGGGTTCACCACCGCCCGCGACAGCGATTACGACCCGGTTCGCCGCTTGGCCAAATCGATTGAGTAAGGTAACTGGTTTTGCTGACTAGTGTAGTGTCTGCTATAAAATGTGCATTGAGAAAGCCACTCAAGGTGCGAGTGCACGGCGCAGACCCCGCCGGGAATGGTGGTCACTTTTCCAAGGTCTGCAACGCAGCCATCGCACCTTGAGCGGCTTCCCGGAGGGCGAGATAGATTTTTTTAGGCAACCATCAAGTCTATCTCGTCTACATGTGCGTTTTATATGAGACACTACACTAGCATATCGCTCAAATACCGCATCGCCGCGGTAATCCTGCTGCTGGAATCGTTAATGATGGTGGCGATTTTTTCATTTACACTCAACGAACTGCATGATGCCAAGTTGCATTATTTTGCCAAGAAATCCCAGGCCATGCTTAACCTGGTCGGCGAGCTCAGCCGGTTTGCGTTATTTTCGGCCGAGTACGACGATTTACAGCCTTATATTGAGAGGGTCGCTGAAGACCCTATTGTCAACGACGCTATCGTCGTAGACCGCCACAACCGAGTGGTTGCGGCGAGCAATACCACACTGGTCGGTAATCTATGGACGGGCTACAAGGAAAACTCATCGTCGATCTGGCAAATGAGCGAACTAAGCAATGTCTCCGGTCCGCTGGGACACGTGGCCATAAACTTCTCGTACGATGAGCTCTCGGAGGTTCACCGCCATGCCGTGATTAAAGGCGTCGGAATTGCCATAACGGGGATGCTGATTATTGCCGTGGTCGGTATCGTCACCGGATTCTTACTGACCCGTCGGCTGGCCAGACTCACCCATACCGCGCAGCGTATTGCCGACGGGGATTTGGAAGCAAACACCGGTATATCCGGTAGTGATGAAATCGCCGTACTCGGACGCTCGTTTGACCAGATGACCCAGAAAATCAAAACCAATATTGTTGCTTTGGAAAAACGCGAACTTGAACTCGAACAAACCCGCGACCAGCTGGAACTCAGGGTTCACGAACGTACGGCTGAATTGGCCACCGCCAACAAAGAACTCGAACGCCTGGCGCTGTATGATGAACTCACCGGATTGCCCAACAGAACCTTGCTGTCCCAGCGACTTCGTTACGGTATCTTTCAGGCCAAAGACCAATCCCAACCCTTGGCTATGTTGATGCTGGACTTGGACTATTTCAAGGAAGTGAATAATTCGCTGGGTCACCGAATCGGCGATGAGTTGCTGATTCAGGTTGGTCACCGTATCCATGGTGTTTTACGCGACAAGGACACGGTTGCCCGGGTTGGCGGCGACGAATTTTCGTTGATTCTTCCCAACACCCACGGCAATCATACCATACAAATCGTGCAGCGAATTCTGAAATCATTGGAGCCGCCATTTGTCATTGCCGGAAACAGACTTTCCATTGCCGCCAGCGTGGGCGTCGCCAACTTCCCCGAGCACGGCGACGACGCCAACCAACTGATGCAAAGGGCGGACATTGCCATGTATCTGGCCAAAAGGGGAAAAAAAGGTTACGCCGTATTCAGCCACGGCCAATCCGTGATTCATCCCAGCCGCCTCTCACTGGTCAGCGACTTGCGTCAGGCTATCGATCAAAACGAATTGGTGCTGGCCTACCAGCCAAAAGTCGGCCTGCAGCCTGGTTCCACCAGCGCGGTCGAAGCCTTGGTGCGCTGGCGAAAAGGCGACCATGTGATACCGCCGGACAAGTTCGTACCGTTTGCCGAACAGACCGGGCTGATTTATCCACTCACCGAATGGGTACTGATAAACGCACTGCAACAATGCCAGCGCTGGCACCAGGATCAACTACCGATGCGAATGGCGGTCAATGTATCGACAAAAAATCTGCAGGATAGTAATTTCGCCAATTTCTTGTTGGATACCCTTACCCGACATAAGATCAGCGCCCGGCACCTTGTCCTGGAAATCACCGAAACCGATGTCATGACCGACCCTTTGGGTGCACTAAGCGTGTTGACGCGGCTGAAGGAAATCGGTGTCGGCCTGTCGATCGATGATTTCGGCACCGGCTACTCTTCCATGGCGCACTTGATCAAACTTCCCGTGGACGAAATCAAAGTGGACCGCAGCTTTGTCAAAGGCATGGGCGAAGGTAACAAGGAAAGTTATGTGGTGGTGCGCTCGATCATCGACCTGGCTAAAAACCTGAATGTCAACGTGGTGGCCGAAGGTGTTGAAGATAGCGAGACTCTGCACAAACTGCAACAACTTGGCTGCGACTATGTACAGGGATTTTACCTTGCCATGCCCATGTATGCGCCGCAAGCCCGGCAGTGGTACAGCAACACCGCCCAAACCAAAACCTCATTTCCCGTACAGGAAAAACGGGTACTTCCCTAGCGTCAACATTTTAGATACCCTTTCGATGCTGTTTACGCTATTGCTGGTCTGGCTGTTAATCCACGGCCCTGGCTTATTCAGCACACGGCGGTGACAAGGCGCATCCGCGAAACCAAGCTTTACCCGGTCTGAATTACTGCACTTTTCAGTCGCCTTATGGCGAACAGGACGAAACCGGGTCACCGGCGAGGAAGCGGATGCGCTGTTTACGAGGCTTGACAGGTACTGCGGCGTAATAATCATGGCCTTGGATCGCATTATTTTCGACCGATCCGGCTGCAACGCCCTAAGTTTAACGTTCAAAAAGTCAGTAGCGTGATTTTTATGTACAATAACAGGAAACCTGTAGCCCCCGAAAGTCATTGCCCATGAATCGCACGACCGCGCCGACGGCTGAGGCCAAGGCACTGATGGAACTAGGATACTACCGCCGATTTGATCAATCCTGCCGGCAATTAAACAACCAACTCTCGACGTCGATCCTGACGTTACCCGATGATCGCATTGCCCGAAAAGATCATTTTTTTAACGGCAGGTACGAGAACATTTACCCACGGCAAGGTAGCATCGAAGCCATTGCCCCGATTATACAAACCGCGCTCAGTATCGGTGCACGTTGTCTGAATATGCCGCCTGATGGGGTCAAAATCGGCTATTGGATTAATCTTATGCACCGCCATGATGTCACATTACGTCATTGCCATGACGATCACAACGAACTGCTTTCCGGTACTTACTATATTCAGACTCCCACCGGTTCCGGTGCGTTATGGCTGCATGGCAAGGCGCCGGTTTGTATACTGGCCAATGAAGGATGGTTTGTTTTCTTCTCCCCGTCGCTTGATCATGAGGTAAGCAGTCACGACAGTGATATACCCCGCATATCCATTGGCTTTAATATTGGGCCCCGGGATGAATAATATCCACATCGATTTTGCCGCCGATGTACCCGCTTTCCTGCCCACACTGGCCATATGGCATCATCAACAGTGGTCGCACCTCAATCCCACTACTTTTTCCGTCAATGCCCGGTTAACAATGTATCAACAGGAATGCCAGCGCCGCGTACCCCTGATGGTCATCGCCCATGCCAACGGCAAGCCGGCGGGCTCCGCGCGCTTGATCGAAAACGATTTAGCGCATGCAACACCGCATTCACCGTGGTTGGCGAGCCTGTATGTGGCGCCGCCACTTCGCAAACAGGGTATCGGCGGCTTACTTGTACAACGTATTTGTCAGGAAGCACGGCGTCTTGGATACAGCCGTGTTTACTTATTTACCGAAAACAAACAAGCTTTTTTTAGTCGCGCAGGTTGGCGTGAGATTGAACAGATCGATACCGCGGGCATACCGGTCACGGTGATGGAATATGCAATTCTCGGGCTATGTCACAAATAATCGGTGGCGGCCTTTTTAGGCTGTCGCCGCAGGCAAATTGCGTTGGCTTGAAATAGCCTTACCATGACTACCCGCGCCTTGACGGCAAAAACGACTGCGAACCGCGTTAAACTTCCGCCCGGACCTCCGGCAACGCCACGTTCGGGCGGCTAATGACCTGGCGCGCAAAGGCGAGGCGCCGCCAACATCAGGTTTTATTCAAAAACGCATTCATGATATCGATGGGTAACGGAAAAACAATGGTTGAACTTTTATCCCCGGCAATTTCGGTCAAAGTCTGCATATAGCGTAATTGCATGGCGGACGGCTGTGTGCTGATGAGAGCGGCGGCCTGCACCAGCTTTTCCGCGGCCTGAAGTTCACCTTCCGCATGGATAACTTTCGCACGTCGCTCCCGTTCAGCTTCCGCCTGGCGTGCAATCGCGCGTACCATGGTTGGGTCAATATCCACATGTTTGATTTCCACGCTGCTGACTTTAATGCCCCAGTTGTCGGTTTGCGAATCAAGCAAGTGCTGAATATCCGCGTTCAGCTTATCCCGTTCGGCCAGCATCTCATCCAATTCATGTTTACCCAATACCGAACGCAAGGTTGTCTGCGCCAGTTGACTCGTGGCGGACAGGAAATCCTCAACCTGAATAATGGCCGACCGCGGTTCGATTACCCGAAAATACACAACCGCGTTGACCTTGACCGATACGTTGTCCCGGGAAATCACATCCTGGGACGGTACATCCATGACCACGGTACGCAAATCCACTTTGACGCTTTGTTGCAGACCGGGAATGAGGATGATCAACCCTGGACCTTTAACCTTGTAAAAGCGCCCCAACATAAAAATGACGCCACGTTCGTATTCACGCAAAATACGGAACATGGAAAACAGCAACAACGCCAAGCCGACAATTAATCCAGGCAAAATAACATTCATGATAGGTTCTCCGATTGCAGCGGTTCCACTTCCAAAACCAAGCCGGTAAGGGCTGTCACCTTGACCTTTTGGCCGGCGGTTATCGGTACCCGGGAGTGGGCCTGCCACAATTCACTGTGCGCACGGATAGTGCCCGTGCTGTCAAATGCCTGCAGGGCCTCGCCAATGATGCCGATCATCTCCTCTTTACCACTTACCACCTTACGTTCATGGGCACGCAAGGCCAGGCTTATGACCCCGGCGATCAATGCCGCGCCGGACACGGCAATGGTACTAATCACCGGCCATGAAATGGTATAACCCTCCACGTCTGTATCCATCAACATAATGGAGCCGGCCACAAAAGCTATCACACCACCGAAACCCAGGGCACCGAAACTGGGTACGAATGCTTCGCCGATCATAAACATCAATCCCAGCAGCATTAAGGCCAGACCGGCGTAACTGATCGGCAGCACTTGAACGGCATACAATGCCAGCAGCAGGCAAATTCCCCCAATCACCCCGGGTAACACAAAACCGGGGTTAAAAAGTTCGTATATCAGGCCCAAAACACCCAGCATCATCAGTAATGGAATGATATTGGGATCGGTGATCACGGATAACAATTGGCTGCGCCAATCCGGATTTCGACGCTCAAGCGTCAATTCAGCGGTCCGTAATGTTTGCTCCGTACCAAGCACATTTACTTTACGGCCATCCAGCTGTATTAACAGATCGGATACATCGGTTGCAATAAGTTCGGCTATATGTTCCTTGACCGCTTCCCGCGCGGGTTTACTGACGGCTTCACGGACGGCTTGCTCAGCCCACTTTTCATTGCGGCCCCGCAATTGAGCCAGACCGCGAATGTAAGCCACCAAATCATTGGTAACTTTGCGCTCCATATGCGATTTCTCGCTTGCGTCAGATTTTTTCTTGCCGTTGTCTTCTCCCGGTGTACCCGGCATACCGCCAATGGACACCGGTGTCGCCGCACCCACGTTGGTGGCCGGTGCCATGGCCGCCACATGGCTGGCGTATAAAATATAGGTGCCGGCACTGGCCGCACGTGCGCCGCTCGGGGCTACGTATACGACCACGGGTATTTGGGAGGCGAGTATTTTCTGGATAATAACCCGCATGGAAGATACCAATCCGCCGGGTGTGTCCAATTGCAGGATAATGATGCGCGCATTGTTGCGGGCTGCATTGTCCATGCCACGCACCACATAGTCCGCGGTGGCGGGTCCGATGGCGCCGTCGATGGTCAGCAAATACGCTTTCCCCGGCGACACGGCATTATCGCTTAACAACAACAACGGCCACAGCAAGCAGCAGGCAAACAGCCCGAGACGAAACCCCTTCGGCAGCTTTTTAACACGCTTATTCATCGATTTCCATACGGTAGCCTACTCCACGAATTGTCGCAATGCGAAATCCCGCATTTGCATGCCAACCCAGCTTTTTTTTCAAGTTTGAGACAAAATTATCCACCGTTCGCGCGTCCACCACCACATCCTGCCCCCAAACCTCATCCAGTATATGGTTACGAGTCAGGGCGCTGTTGCGATTGGCGATTAAACACATTAACAAGTCGTATTCCTTGGCGGTCAATTCGATCGCTTCTCCACTTTGCCTGCTTACCTGGTGGGCATCCGCGTCGATGCGAAAACCCGGTAACGCAAGGGTCTCCGCCAACGGTTTGTTGGCCCGTCGCGCCAGGGCTCTGACCCGTAGCAAAAACTCCGTCAAACGGTAAGGCTTGATCAGATAATCGTCCGCTCCAGCCTCAAACCCTTTGACAATGTCTTCTTCCAAGCTGCGCGCGGTTAACATAATAATCATCGAGGCGATAGCCTTTTTACGCCAGCGCCTGCATAATTGATAGCCGTCACCGTCGGGCAACATAATATCGAGAACAATGACATCAAACCGCTGCTTGTCCAGCCATTGCTGGGCTTGCTCGCCATTGCGCGCGCTGCATACCCGGTAGGATTCCTGCTCTAAATTGTCCTGCAGTGCAATACGCAGGTTTTCATCATCTTCCACGATCAACACTTCTACCGTCATGCTATCTCACCGGCCATTACCTTACCGAATTGTAATGTGAATTCGGTACCCCACGCACCCGAATCAATAATCATCATATCACCGCCATGCAGTTGCATGATTTTTTGACAGATAGCCAAACCCAGGCCGGTACCACGAATACTTCGCTGCCTGGCCGGGGCGTCCCGGAAGAATTGCCGGAATACCCGCCGCCAATGCGCACGCTCAATACCGATCCCGTTATCACGCAGCGAAAGGCTTCCTTCGCTCACACTCATGCAAACACACACCGCATCATGATCATTATATTTGCACGCATTCGACAGCAAATTACCGAACAATATCTGCATCAATTCAGGATCGGCGCGTAAAATCACGCCGTCCATGCCACGTCTATCAATGCTCAAGGGCTTATCACACAACAAATGCGCATCATCTTCCAAATGATTGAGCAAATCACTCAATTCAATGGTTTGAATATGCAATGCCCATTGATTTTTCTGTAAGCGATTAAACGATAAAATGTTTTCCAATAACAAGCCGAGGCTGTCGATATCCTTGACGATGCGCTGGGGATAGTCCTTGGCACTGCTATCGGCGGATAGTTTACGTTGCAGGGTTTCCGCCAACAACCGAATGGATGCCAGTGGTGTGCGTAACTCATGGGTCACGGTGGCAATAAATTCGGCTTTGATATTGAGCAACCGCTGTTCCCGCAACACAATATAGGCAATCAGCAACAGGGTGCCGGCCAGCAACAACGCACTGCTGACCAACAAAACTGTCTTAATCCGAAATCGCTGCGCAATGGCGTTTTCCAATTCCGGCCAATGGGGTGAGAGCACGCTAATGTTAAGATTCGCCAAGGCGGTATCTTTGTCTACGTGTAATTCCAACAAATCCGCATCCCCCAGCAAACCTAAAAACTGCATATCATTTTGAATACGCAGCATAAGTTCATCAGCGCGGATACGCATGCCGCGCAAACCGTTTTGCGCAAACGGTTCCACATACCAGTTGTCCTTGGTCCATGTCGGGGTGGTCACCGAGGGCACCGACACGCGACGCCCGGTATGTTTCAGGCGCAAAATAAAATCGTCCACCGCCACGCCGAGCACGCTGCTCAATGCTTGGATACGATCCGCCAAAAATGCAAAATCGTCCCGATTGAATCGGTTGCGGTGCAACAATAGCCGACGCTGCAACCCAAACCGCCGATTTTCCATGTCAACGATGCCGCCCCCGCGCAGCACGGCCCCAAGAAGTTGGGCGCTGGGCACACTGTGACTTTGAAAATAGTCCAACACCGCCAGCATATAGGCAATGGTGCGTTGTGCATCACCGTTGGCCCGCGCATCGAATTCACGAATACGGCGAAAAGCCCAACGAATATCATCCAAATTGCCACTGCCGATAGCCAGTTTGAACTCACTGAATAAATTGAGACGCTGGGACCAATCACTGCCGTCATCTTGAATCAATTCCAGGGCCTCGGAATGAAGCAAGCTGTCGTAAAGTTTACGGATCCGGTTGTCGTCATACGATGCCCATTCGCTTAGCCGGGGTAAGCGTTGTTGACCGTCGACGATATAGACATATTGATTGGAGGCCAGTAAAGGATCGGCCAGATTGCGTTGCATTAACGGCCAAGCAGACGCCATGTCACGCTGCAATATTTCAGTGGCGCTTTTGACTGCAAACTGCACCAAGGCGCGGCGACGCGCCTGCAGCTCCTGGTTGGCATCGTCATGCTCCTGCTCGAAAATACCGTGCAGGGAACTCAGCGACCACATGATAAATAACAGACCGATTAATGGAACCGCAGCGGCGATCGCATAACGCCATACGGCCGCGGTCGAATTAGGAGCACTCATGGTCGCCCATTATATCTGGGTTTGATGGTGTTTTGAGAAACACACGGCAAGGGAATCCCTTACCGTGTGCCGACTGTCGAAAAGCTCCTACGAGAGCGCGTTTTATTGTTCTTATTCAATACCGAACACCCTATACAGCGCTTACTGCGATCGGTAAGGCTACGCGGTGTACCGGCAGCGATCATATCCCCTTCTCCAGGAACAGTCGGGGCGGGGGACAAGGAGGAGAAAGGCTGGCAACATATGCCCCGAACTCCATCCAGGCGTGAGAGAGGGAGAACATCAACGCCACTCAGTTTCGCCGTAACCTTAAGTAAGATGGTAGCGGGATTGTGTTTCTAATCAAATAGGCCAATCATACTATTGTAAAAACAACACAAGTATGCTACGCAAATTCTCCGTCTATTTGAAATGAATAAACATGGCTGATGTCCATACTTTTTCATCATCCACTTGGCGACCCAGGAAATAAACCGGTCGAAAACCGTGCGGACCATTTTCCGGATTCACTTTAACCGTACCATTCACTTCACGCGGCATGGCGTCATCGCTTAAGCGATCCAGGGCTAAAAATAAATCCGCCCCACCCAATTCCTGGCGCATGTTTTGCTCTCGCATAAGCTGCTCCCCGGTTACTTCCCAGCTGAAATTGGGGCAATGGGCAAACGGGTTTCCCGCCAGCGGGTTACCGACTTTTATATAACCGTCTATGGTGCCCTCGATTTTAATACGGCAGTTTGCCAAGTTACTGACATCAATCTCAATCGCATCGGCGTCACCATAGGTGTCGGAAATAAACCCGATATGCGTGGCACCGGCACGCCAGCAGTTTTCTTCGCTGTGCTCAAAGCCCAGACCTTGATAGTGATTAATGATACCGTTGGTAATGGTGATGGTACCTTTCCACGCGGCCCAGCGATAACGGTCTTTGATACGCGCCCCACCCCAACGCAAGCGAATCCGCCGTTCCGAGAATCCGGATTCCTGCTGCAGGTTGCGTGACCAGAACACACCGTTGTGGTCAATGGCGCAAATCTCATCAAAACCATGCTCGCCGAGAAACCGGTATTCAATACTGGCCTCTCCCTGATGCTCGAATTCGTCGCCGAGAATATGCTCACCGCAACGGGTAAAGCCGAACAAACGCTCCCCCGTGGTGGCAAAAGTGTGCCGTGCCCGCAAGGCTGCGCCCACATTGGCACGTTCCAAAGCCGTGGCAAAAACGCCGGTCACACCACCCTTGGTGCCGAAGACCGCCGTGCCGGGCACTCCCCCGCCGCAACGTCCCCGGTGCTCATCGCCGTTTGCGGATACGCCCAGTTTGTAACCGCGATGCATGGCATCTTCGTATAACCAGGGGAAATGTCCCCACGCCGATTCGATTTCCACCAACCGCTCCAACTCGGGATGATGCCAGTCCAAAATGGCACGGCGACCACCCACATGGGGCATTAACAGATGGCCTTCGGGATCGTCAATATAGGTGGCCCACAATTCTTCCAAGGGCCATGCACCCGGTTCAATGGAATCACCGACCATGTCTTCGTTCCACTCAAAGGATCGGCATACATTGCCGTCTTTGTCGAACGGAAACATGGGCTTACTATCACGCAGAAAAACAACGTTGTGATCGCCGCCGGCACAGGAACTTCCACACCATTCCGTGCCGGGATAACAAACAAACTCGCCGTCTTTATTAAGCCCATTGATCAGTTCCACCGCCTGTTCCCAGCGCTGCTTGGTAATCTGAAAATCATTGGCGGTATAACCGAGAATGTCCAAACCGGCCACGTCGCGACCATAGGTGAGGTTGTAAGAGGTATCGTTGGTACCCACTGTATCATCGGAATGAACATGCAAATCGGCGTAATAAATACGATCATACGCAAATGAAGCGTCAAAAGTGATATAAAAACGCTGCTCCGGCACCGCGGGGTGTTCCGGCATGACCGCAACAATCTCCAACTCACCGGATTGCACGGGAATGTCACCCATGAAGGTCGTGGCCCAACCGGTGTCATTGAGGCGCGCGGTTTTACTGAACACCTCGGTGCCTTCTGCCAAGCCTTTCACGACCACATCGGCACCACAGTTCCAACAGGTGTTTCCCCACGAGTCTTCGGCGCTGATGCGCAGCGGAAACGGCGATTTACCGCTGACGATACGCGGCGCGACTAATCGAATCTTTGCCGGCATACCGGGCACAATATCGATAACCGCATCACCGGGTATGGCGGCAAAACGGGATGTACCCAGCGGATCCACGTAGGATCGAAACCGGAAACCCTTTTCCACGAAGGTCTGAATCCGGGTACCCGGTCCACCGGCGCGCTTGTCACCCAAGCGAATAATGATATGGTCACCGGGTTTTAGATAACCATCCACCGTATCCACAATAACCGCTTTTTGAAACGGCCGCTCATGGCCTTTCTGGTCGAATCGCACTTTGAGTGACTGCACGGTGGCCGGACTCTGCCCCGGCGCCAGCGGGCCCGCCTGATACTCAGCGCTTACGTAATTGGCGCCCTTGGGATCCACGGTTTGAAACAGAGCCCAATCGGAATAAAATTTAAAGGTCGCCTTCATCCACGCGCCGTCCGCCATGCCCGACGCGCCGATTTCATAGTCTAAAATAATTTCCTGCCAACTACCCGCGACCAACTCCTCCACATTACAGGCAACCGAACCCAGAAATGACATTTCCTTGGTTTTCTCATACAGTCCCTGCGGTGCGAAGTATTCGCCCAATTTCTCTTTTAATTCAGACGCTGAAAGTTTTTTCATATACAATTTTCCCGATCACTAAGCCAATCGCCAGACCTCGTAGTGTTTTTCAAGCGGACGAAACAACAGGCGTTCAAAAACCCAAGACAAACCACCGATCAACGCGATGCCAAGCAACATTTGGGCATGGGCTCCCACTTCACTGCTGTTACTGACACTCCAACCGATACCCGCGGTCGCGCCGATCATTTCGGCGGCAACCAGCGCGCGCCATGCCTGGCTGAAACCGATGCGCAACGCAGCGGTGATAAACGGCAGGCTGGCCGGTAGATACACATACACGAATAACTGCCAAGGTCTGGACCCGAGCACGCGGGCCGCCTTGACTTCGGTGCCCTGTATCTGCAAGACACCTTCAATAATAGTAATAATCATGGGGTTAACGGCGGCAATAAATATGACCACGATAATCGCCGTCGGTATCCAGTCGTCCACCGAGGGCAGGCCGAAAATCGCTAACATCAGCGGTGCCCACGCGATGGGTGGAATCGACATAAACATGCCATTGAGGGGAATGATATACTCACGGTATCCTTGGTTAAATCCAGCCAGAAACCCCAACACCACGGCAACAATGACCGCGGCGCCAAACCCGAATAACTCTTCGCGAAGGCTGGCGATTATGTTATCCAGCAGCGTTGGGCCACCAAACTGTAATTCAACCCCCATCAATTTCAAGGCACTTTCATGCAACCCGGTGACTGCCACTTTGGCGGTCTCAAGAACATGGGGCATGGTAAAATCAGCCAGAATATACGACAAAACCATCCACACCAAAAGAACCGACGGCATGGACAACCAGGACCAAGGAAACCGCAATGCCGGCCCCTGCCTGAAAAAATTAATAGCATTACTCATATGCGAACTTACATTTGCCCACATCACCAACATGGCGCAGCCAACAATAAAGCTCAAAGACACATAGAACCAACCGAAAAAATTCATATTGATGCCGTCTTTGCTGTTAACCTCCACCAACGGATCAATGGTCATCCAATCAGCCAGCGGTGCAATACCGGCCAGCAAAACAGCCGTGAGAAAAGTAAATACCAGCACATAACGAAAACCGGCTTCCGGCAGGCGCTTGGCCGCTTTGCCGTGACGGCGGATATGGGCGTTGAAGTCGGTGGCATAGCCGGAAACGGCGTGAAAAATCCAATAAAAGTTAAATACCGGAATAAGACAGAGCAGCACCGCCTTTTGCGGAGTGGCTCGGGCGTGCCCATCTTGAATGATATCCCACGCCCTATACAGTAAGGACAAAAAATTGATCACAAACACAGCCAAAAAAACCGAACCGACTATATAACTCCAGAACGCCCAAGTGGGTTTGTTGACGGTAAATCCAAATACATAGATAAATGCCGCCAACATTGGAAACAACGTCACGGTATAATAAATTCCGTTGGAAATGGTTTTCCCGTCGGCCGTTTGCTTCGGCTGGACGGACGTTTGCTTGGTTTGTGGCGCTAAGGGCGTGTTTTGTTCTTCAGGCACTGGCTTATCTCTGACTGCTCTCATGCATTAAAACACGGGGTGCCGGTAAGGCACCCCATCCGTTAGTTTTGTATAAAACCTATTATTTCAGACCCGCCACAAAACTCATGTCGACTACATCAGAAGCCTTCATGGGCTTTTTGATAAAACCCAGCTTGTGGGAGTAATCCATCAATCGCTGAACAAACTGCTTGTCTTTTTCCTTGATGTCCCATTCCCAACCCAAACGTTCCCGCGCCATGGCGACAATCTCTTCGGCTTTAATGGTTTTACCGGAGGATGTTTTCACGTCGCTGAGCTTGAAGGTTTTGGCGATGATATCATTACCCGCGGTGGGGCTGGAATTTAAAAACTCCACAGCACGTTTATGGGCTTGCAGTACTTTGGTTACCGCATCATGCTTTTTCTCCAACGTTTTCGGTAATGCCATCACAACATACCAGGGGTAATGCGGAACGGCTTCATTCATATTCAAAATGATATCGGCGTTACCGCGAGCCAAAGACTGGCTGGTGAACGGTTCCCAGATAAAAGCGGCATCCACCATTTTCGTTTCCACCGATTTGCCCATGTTGGCGGAAGGCATGGTCTGAATCTGAACGTCCTTGCCCGGCCTCAATTCGGCTGCCTCACCCAGCACATAGCCTTTTAACAATACATCCATACCGCTGCCCTTGCGGACACCGGCCATTTTCTTACCCTTCAAGCCTTTCACATCTTTGATGCCGGAGTCTTTGCGAACGATCACGGCAGCCTGGCCGTAGTTGACCTTTGCCAGAATTTTACTTTTCAAGCCTCGGGAATACCAATGATAAACAGGCGGCGCACCAATGTAAGCCATATCCAGATCGCCGGAAGCCAATCCGTTTTTAATTAACGGCCCACTGGTAAAGGAAGTAATTTCAACATCCACACCGGCATCTTTGAAATAACCTTTTTCCTTGGCAATCACCACCGGCGCGTTGGCCATGGCAAACACCCAGCCAATACGGATTTTTTCGGCGGCTTGCGCCTGCCAAGCGACCAGCGCCAGGACCAGAAACGATACAACGTGCTTATGCATTTCCTCTTTCTCCTTTTGAATGTAGTGCGGGTTTTGTTCTCACGGTGTTTATGCCGACTGAACTTCTTTGGTTACAGCAGAAATATCTTCGATTAACTCTTTCTTATATTGCCAGAACAATTCACTGGTACGGGTTTGACGGCTGTCGCGTGGACGCGGCAACTCGTTGACCAATTCGCGATAAATCCCCCTTGGCGGCCGGCCCAAGACCAGAATCCGGTCGGAAAGATAAATGGCCTCGTCAATTTCATGGGTGATAAAGACCACGGTCTGACCTAATTGATCCCATAACCGCAACAATTCATTGTTCATATCTTCACGGGTAATGGCGTCCAGGGCACCAAACGGCTCGTCCATTAACAACAAGTGGGGCTCCATGGCCAATGACCGTGCCAGGGATACGCGCTGCTGCATACCCCCGGATAATTTTACCGGAAGATAGTCTTCAAAACCGGCTAAACCGACCATTCCGAGATAGTGAAGCGCTTTTTCCCTACGTTTTTCTGCACTCATCCCCGACATACGCAGTCCAAACTCAATATTCTGGATGGCTGTCAACCAGGGAAACAGTGTAGCTTGTTGAAATACATAACCTAAATGCGGATCTTCCGGAGCGATGCTCTCGCCGCGCAACAGCACGGTGCCCTTATCGGGGCGGTAAAAGCCCGATAATAGATTCAACAAGGTGGTTTTGCCGCAACCCGACGGCCCCAACAGGGACAGGAATTCACCCGGATTCACATTTACGTTCAAACCTTCATAAATGGGTAGCTGGCCGTTGTAGGAAAAATACAAGTCATTGATAACGAGTTGATCGCCGCCAACATGTTCCGACATACCAGGTACTCCTAGTTATTTTTTAACAACGTATTCTTGAAAAGGGATACACAACGGGAAAAGGGATACACAACGGGCAATTTGATTGGCACACACATCCATCCATCTTCCTTCCGCAATATAGTTCTAAACTAGTAGTTCTAAATTAGCGCCTGCTAATGACCGCCATAAAGCGCCTGCGTTTACTTGCGTAAACTAGCTTCATTAATTTATATTGTCAAATGAGAATAGTAAATAAGCGTATTACATATCAGGCTGCATGTATCTATTCATTTCCCAATAACTGGTTATACGATATGCCTCAGCGTATGGTCTATCGTAGATGAGCAATCCCGGCACCTGATTGATCTGAATTACCGCTTTGGCGGTGGAAGTGTTTTGATTAATAACGGAAAGTGCTTGCGCAAATCCCGGTGGTTTTGTGGCGGCCGTTTCCGCTTCGCCGAACCCGCCCAATGAATCCAAATAGTCTTCATCACTTAGCAGCGGCCTGTCATGCACCAAGGCAGACAACCAGGCCTGGGTGTCCGACACGGCGGACTGGGCGTCTTCCAGGTAAGCGACTTGACGAAATTCGATTTGAATCGTGCCGTTTTTGGCCAATGCCCGCGCATACCCCATTAACCGATGGCAATGGGAACAGCGGCTGTCGACAAAGGCAATAAATCGACGCTTCGCATTCTTCGCGCCAATAATGATACCTTTGCCTGGTAAATCAGTCAGTTGGAAGCGCCTGGCCTGAAGCTGGCCGTCAGCCAGCCAGGTATTGCCGCGGATCAACAATGTCCCTGAGCAGCGTGTTACCCAGGCATGAATACCCCGACTGGCGGTATCGCCATCGCGAAGTCGTTGATAACTGGCTTGTGCCTGGATCCGCACCAGGTCACCGCCCACATCTTCCAGGCTCAAACCGTCAAACTGCGCACTTGAGCCAAATTCCAGTTGAAATTGTTTTTGCGCAAGCTTGTTAAATAGGGCAATTAATTTTTCTTGGGGTAAAGAAGTTCGGCAATCGGAAGCGAAAAGACCTTGCCAGGCAAAAAACCCAAGCATTAATAAAACAACACGCATTACCGTAAACCTTTGTTGGAGAGTTAGCTGTTGGGATATAGAGTATAAATGACCTATTATCGTTCCTTTGACGGCGCGAGGGTATGCGTAAAAGCACGGGGAGCTTATGCAACGTATTCATATATTGGGAATTTGTGGAACATTTATGGGCGGGATTGCCATACTCGCCCGGCAGCACGGCTATCAGGTCAGCGGCTCCGATGCCAATGTATATCCACCCATGAGCACACAGCTGGCGGAACAGGGTATCGAGTTAATGGAAGGTTATCATCCCGACCACCTCCAACCGGCCCCTGATTGCGTGGTGGTCGGCAATGCGTTAACACGCGGTAATCCGGCCGTCGAATATATGCTGGACAAAGGCCTTCCTTACACCAGCGGCCCGCAATGGTTGTTTGATCATCTGCTAGCTGACCGCTGGGTGTTGGCGGCTGCCGGCACGCATGGCAAAACGACCACGGCCAGTATGCTGGCCTGGATATTGGAATACGCCGGTATGACACCGGGATTCCTGATTGGCGGCATCGCGGACAACTTTGGTATTTCGGCGCGCAGTGGCGAGGCTCCTTTTTTTGTGGTGGAAGCCGATGAATACGACAGCGCGTTTTTCGACAAACGCTCCAAATTTATTCACTATCACCCCCGCACCCTGATAATCAATAACATGGAATTCGATCACGCGGATATTTTCCGTGATATCGGCGATATCCAACGTCAGTTCCACCACCTGGTTCGCACGGTACCCGGTAGCGGCTTAATCATTACACCCTGCAACGAACCCCACCTGGAGCAGACCCTGGAAATGGGCTGCTGGACGCCGGTGGAACGGCTGGGTTTCGATCGGGGAAATGTGACTTGGCGTATTGACCCCATACAAGCCGATGGCAGCCGGTTTCGTGTCTGGTGTGATAATCAGGACCAGGGAGTCGTGGCATGGTCCATGACCGGTGATCACAATATGATGAACGCGGTCGCCGCGATTGCCGCGGCCCGCCATGCCGGCGTCATTGCCTCGCAAGCGGTCGCCGGCCTGTGTGAATTCCAGGGCGTAAAAAGACGTCTCGAGATTAAAGGCAATCCGGGCGGCATCACGGTTTACGACGACTTTGCCCATCACCCCACCGCGATTGAAAAAACCCTGGCCGGCTTGCGCGCCAAATTTCCACGCCAAAAAATCATTGCGGTGTTTGAACCCCGCTCAAACACCATGCGCATGGGCGTGCATAACGACGAACTTGCCCCGTCTTTCCGCCACGCAGACGATGTTATCTGGTACCAGGCGCCAAATTTAGGCTGGGACCTGACCGGTATCGCGCACGGTGATCAGCCGATCCGCATCATAAACAGCGTACAAGCTATTATCGATGACTTGGTCGGGCATGCCGGCCATGGCGATCAGATTGTTATCATGAGCAATGGTGGCTTTGACGGCATCCATACCCGGCTGCTGCAATCGTTGACGGAAAAACACGGAACCGAGTCTTGAATCAGCCCCCCATCATTGTTGCCATGACCGGCGCATCCGGCGCTTGCTACGGATTACGGCTGCTGGAATGCCTGGTGAAAGCCGGACGCCGGATTTATTTTATGATCAGTCAACCGGCACAATGGGTGGTACACACCGAAACGGATTGGCAACTACCGGTCAAAGCGCCCGCCATGCAGCTTTGGCTCAGCGAACGCCTGCATGCCGCCGACGATCAGATTCACGTATTCGGCAATGAGCAATGGTCGGCGCCCATTGCCAGCGGATCCCACCTTGCCCGGTCCATGGTTGTGTGCCCATGCACAGCAGGCAGCCTATCCAGCATCGCCCAGGGTAGCAGCCGTAATTTGATGGAACGAGCCGCGGATGTCATGCTAAAAGAACAACGTCAACTCATCCTGGTTTTACGCGAAACACCTTTATCTGTCATTCATCTGCAACATATGCTGTCTCTCGCCCGTCTAGGTGTTGTCATCATGCCCGCGAGTCCGGGATTTTATCAAGGCGCCACGGAACTGAACGATATCGTCGATTTTATGGTCGCCCGTATCCTCGATCATCTGCACGTTGAACATGACCTGCAACCGCGCTGGGGAATGAGCCTGTAAAGCAGCAATTATGATAAACTCATGTGGTTTTATAAGAAACTGTTATTGCCAGGAGACTGAATGATGCAATGTCCTGCTTGCGGCGTGGTTCACCCAAGCACCGTTAAAAGTTGCCCGTGCGGATTTAATTTTCTACCGCAGCAAAACAAGCCCTTGAGTGGCTTTCTAAATGAAAGTTTTATAGGAGACACTACACTGGGACGTCGCTTTGCGGCGCGATTGATTGATAATACCATTGCCCTATTATCCGCGCTCGGCGTGTTCCTGATTTTGGAGCCGCATAAACCGGAATACGGCATACCGGTTCTGGCAAGCTATTCGGCAATGTTCACTTACGTGGCGTATACCTTATTGGCCGACGGATACCAGGGCGGACAGAGCCTGGGTAAAAGCCTGTTTTTAATTCGCGTAGTCAACGAGACTACTGGACAATGTAACTATGCTGATTCAATCAAGCGAAATTTCCGTTTAGTTGTTGGGACCGTTTGATTTGGTGACACTATGTTATATGTTAGCTTGCGAAAAAAACGCCTCGGTGGCTTCTTTGCAAGATTGCCGATTCGGTTAAACTATTCGGTCACCGGCAGCCCCAAGTTGGGAGCCGTTACGTTTAAACTTGCAGCACCATCACTGCTGGGCTGAGGACCGCCCCCGCCATTTTTATCATCACCGCTGTTTAGTGCCGCAACAACCCCACCGGAAACCAAGGCGCCTACAACGACCCACACCCAACGCGATGTACTTTTTTTGCGCGTTTTGCCTAAACTTTCGGCCAACGTTTTATCAACAGCGGGTTCATTAACGGTCAGGCGCAGCGGTTCGTTCCGGCTACCGCTAAACGCTTTGTTGCCCACGCCATCCTTTGCTTCAATATAATACACAATGGATGCATCGGGTTGATCCAAGCTGACCGTGTAGATACCTGTATTACCATGGGTGTGCATGGCGCGAACCTGATAGGATTTCTCGTGATCGCCACGGTAGTAAAAAGAAACCGATTTAACCCCCCTATTATCCGTGACTTTCGCGCTTATCACCGCCGACTCACCGCGCGCAATAGGCGCATTAGGCTGATGACTGATTTTAGGGGCCACCAAATCGGGTATGCTAACGCCACCATTGCCCGCATAGCAGGCTGCCCCATAAAGTGAAAACAAACACATTAACCATGCCCAATTAATTGTTAAACCACGATTCAACATAAGCTTTCCATCATATAAAACCCATCATATAAAACCGATCATAACAAGCTTACGCCATAGGGCCGGGAAGAAGTATATTGACAGACCCGGCTTGACTATGCTAGAAACCCGCACGTCGTTAGAAATCAAGCATCGCATACTGACAGACAGTGGTCAAATGCCACCATTGATTATAAGCCTGAATAAGATTATCCCAATCGCGATATAATTCAATGATGAATACCGAAAATCCATCTCGACAGCGCGAACTGCTGCCTCTTAACTACCAACTGCATTGGTATGAAATCCGCGCGGTGCTGGGACAGGGAGGATACGGTGTCACCTATCTGGCCTACGATAAAAACCTGGATCAATATGTCGCCATCAAGGAATACAGTCCTCTGCACTGGGAAGAAGATAGCGACACCGAGACAGCCGAATACGATGCTGAGTTCCAATCGGGTGTACAACGTTTTTTAAAAGAAGCGAAGACGCTGGCCAAATTCCGCCACCCCAATATCGTTCGCGTGCTGTCGGTGTTTGAGCAGGACCAGACCGCGTATATGGTTATGGAATACGAACAGGGTAAGGACCTCGACGAATATTACCGCCAACACACCTTGACCGAAACCCAATTACTGGAAATCTTTTTACCGATACTGGATGGATTAAAGTTAGTACACGACGCCAACTTTATTCATCGCGACGTCAAACCCTCCAACATATTTATTCGCGCCAACGGAACACCGGTATTGATCGATTTCGGCGCGGCGAGGAAAACCCGCGGCCAGCGCGCAGTCTCCATGACGCGCTTTGTCACCGACGGATTTACGCCGGTTGAACAGTACGACGAAGACGATACCCATCAGGGGCCATGGACTGATATCTATGCACTGGGCGCCAGCCTTTATCTCGCCATTACCGGCAACCTGCCAGAATCCGCCGTGATCAGGGGCCAGGGGCTGGTTGAAGAAGGCGTCGACCCCTACATCCCGGCGGCGCAAGCCGCACCGCGGGGATTTTCCCGGCATTTTTTGCAGGCTATCGACAAGGCTTTACAATTTGATTACCGGGACAGACCCCAGAACCTCTATCAATGGGTCAATTTATTGGGCGGCGGGAAGGCAGCCGTTCAACTAAGCACGGCAACACCTAACCGGACATCGCCATCCGCTGGTACCGACGGCAAAATTTCCAATCCGGCGTATACCATTCACCCGAACGCTCAAGCCGTAAAACCTCCCGTCAAACCCCGCACGAAACCGGGTCATCGTTTGCGTCACGCGATCGCGGCATTCCTCCCCAGCCGATACCGTAAACACCGGATGCTGGCTACGGCATTGCTTATGGTCATTTTAATGATTGGGTTATCCATAGGCATATGGACCCCAGGGCATGATAATACAGCGCCGCTGTTACAGCGGGCAAAAACGGCGGTGACCGCAAACCACCTGTTTACCCCGCGCCGCAACAACGCCTATGACCTGGTTCAACAGATCCTTGCGCAGAAACCGCAGCACACAGAGGCTTTGGATCTGCAACAGCAGATTGTTTCCCGCTACTTGCATGATATAAAAGATGACCTGGCGCGACAGGATTATGCCGCCGCGCAATTGAAACTAAACCTGCTGACGAGCTACGACATTCAATCGCCGGCAATCGAACAATTCCGGCAGCAGTTGGCAACCACACTTCGCGACCGGAATACCATTCACAAACTCCTGCAGCAGGCACAGTCATTGCTGTTTTCGGGCCATCTAACCCAACCCGACCATGACAACGCGCTGGCGAAGTTTCGACAGGTATTGCAGTTGTCGCCGCAACATAAAGACGCCGTCAACGGTATCCGGCAAATCTTTGAGCGCCTGCAAATACAGGCACAAGATGCCATCCACGACGATCACCACGCGCAGGCAGCCGAGTATATCGCCGTACTGGAAAGCATTCATCCCGATTCGCAGGCTGTTGAAGCATTAAAAAGCGAACTGCAACAGGCACAACGCATCCGCGCGTTGCTACAAAAAGCCAAGCTGGCTTTTTCCCAAAACCACTGGTTTCAACCGCGCGGCGACAACGCATTATACTATTACCAACAAGTGCTCCAACTGGAACCGGAGCAGCAACAAGCAACCGGCGGCATCAACCGTGTGTTCAACACCATCAACCAACAGTTTAGGAAAAATTTAAATCTTTCACGTATCAACGCGGCTTATGCGCTGCTGCAAGTCGTCGCCAAACACCGGCCCGGCTCAGCCCTGCTCAAATCGATGCAGGCAAGCTATAAAAAAGCCACCATCACCAGTCCCATGGAAAAAGTCAATGAAATCGTTTCCCAGTTCCGTTCGGCATTTGAAAACCGAAACACCGCCATGCTCAGGTTATTAAGCGGCGACTGGCAGAATCGCAGTTTGTTTGTTTCGGAGTTTTTCCATGAATACAGCGCATTTAAATTACAGATCCTTAAAGTGAATTACCGGCAAAAAGAACAACAAGGAGTGGTCAAAATCAAAATCATCAATCTGGTAAATCGTGAAGGGCAGTCCGTGGAAACCAGCGCGGACTGGAGCCAATTTACGATCACCATTGAAAAAAAAACCGGGACCTGGCTGGTATACTGGTAATCGCTTGACCAAACCCGCCGGCGCCGTGCCCTGCCAACCAGGACACGGTTGGCACAATCCATGCTTCATAGTCGTCATGTACCAAACCTTTTTTCACTTGCACGGCCCACCGTTCCAAAACACGCCGGATGTCAGCCGCTTTTATACCGGCGGTTCGCGTGGCGACGTTTTGCAGGGATTAATTTACTGCCTGCGTAGCGGCGCCCCTATTGTCAAGGTGGTCGGCGAGGTTGGCAGCGGAAAAACCATGCTTTGCCGGGTCGTGCAAATGCATCTGCCAGACCATATTCACTCGGTTTATTTGCTGAATCCCAATCTACCGCCACGCTTTGTCTATCATGCCATCGGTGCGGAACTGGGCTTACCGGTGAGCAAATACAACAAACTCGAACTGCAACACGCCATATACCGGCGACTGCTGGTCATGCATGAGCGCGGTCTGCGGGTTGTGGTGATTATTGACGAAGCGCAAAGCATGCCGGTGGCGACTCTGGAGGAAATTCGCCTGATGACCAACCTGGAAACCTCCTCGGCAAAGCTGCTGCAAATCATTTTGCTGGGGCAACCTGAACTGGAACAGGTACTGGCGCAAAACCATATTCGCCAACTGCGTGAACGCATTCAATACAGCTTTTATTTAAAACCTCTCAACCGAAATGAAATCATGGAATACCTGATGCTGCGACTGCGATTGGCGGGCCATTGTGGTCAACCGCTGTTTTCCTCAGCCGCCTGCTCACTGATTACCCGGTATTCAATGGGATTGATCCGTCGTGTCAATATTCTGGCGGAGAAATCGCTGCTGGCCGCCTATTGCCAGGGCAGCGAAAAAATCCAAAAACGCCATGTTAATCAGGCATACTTGGAGTCGGCATTCGCCAAACGGCCACGTCGCTTTTGGTCCTGGCTACCGTCGTCACGCAGCGGAATTTCCTACTAAACCGAACAAACCATCCACGGCGACGATTGCCGTTCAATGGACCCACGACTAAGCGCTAAATCACCCATGCCGCCATCACCGCTATCTGCTGATAGCGGCCATTTTAAAGAACGCCAAACCGCCGTCGCTAACCTGTAAAAGAACCGGATTCCAGCCGGTACGCGTATGTATGCGCAGAACGAGTCAAATAATGAGCCAATGGTCGAAGGCGGTTTTGTTCATGGGAAAGTTATGGAAGTTGGCAAGCATGGGTTTGGCGGGCATGGTAATGTCGTGCGCCACACCGGTTATCGAACCGACCGGACATATCACCGCGTCACCCGCCGTTGAACAGGATGTGCCGCCACTCATCCGCGAAGCCCCCTTGCTGCCGCCACCGCAACCGGCTGAGGCACTTGAAACATACAGCGTTTCGGTACAGGATGTCCCGGTCAAGGAATTGCTGTTTGCACTCGCCCGCGACGCCAAAATTAACGTGGATCTGCACCCGCAAATCAAAGGCACGGTCACCCTTAATGCGGTCAAACAGACCCTGCCCCAAATGCTTAATCGCATTTCCAAGCAGATTCCGCTTCGCTGGGAAGTGGATCACGCCAATCTGCTTATCTCACCGGACCTCCCCTATCTTCGCCACTATAAAATCAACTATGTCAATCTATCGCGCAGCAGTAAAAGTCAGGTCAGTGTGGCCACCGAAATCGCCACCGCGGGCGGTTCCGTGAGCGGTCAAAGCACCGGCGGCGGTTCGTCCAATAAATCCAACACCCTGATCGAGAGCAAAAGTGACAATACATTCTGGCAATCATTGATTGCCAACATACAAAATATTATGCAAGAACGTGGTGCCGGTACAACGTCGGGCAAGGACGAGTCTCAGGGATCGAGCAACGTCATTGCCAACCCCATGAGCGGTGTTATCAGCGTGCGCGCCCGGCAACATCAGCACCAGCAGATTCAAAGTTTTATCGATCGCGTGGTCAACAACGCTTTGCGACAGGTATTGATTGAAGCGACCATTTTGGAAGTGGAACTGAACAATCGCCACCAGTCAGGCATCGACTGGTCCCGATTGGCCGGCAATAACGGCGCCGACGGCAACGGCCCCAATTTAAACATCAAACTAACCGACCCGTCGTTAAACTCCTCGCCGTTTGTACTTGCCCAATATACCAATGCCGTATCCGATTTCGGTAATATTGCCGCGGCCCTGCGCGTGCTGGAGACATTCGGCGACGTCAAGGTATTGTCCAGCCCGAAACTGATGGCTTTAAACAACCAAACCGCGCTTCTGAAAGTCGTGGATGAAAAAGTCTATTTTACAGTGAGTCGTGAAATCAAAGAAGCCACGGACAGTTCGCCGGAGCGGGAAATTTTCAGCAGTGAAATTCATACCGTACCAGTCGGGGTCATCATGATGGTCACGCCCCGTATCAATGACAACGGTACAATCTCCATGAATGTTCGCCCCACCATAACCCGCATCACAGGCTATGCCACCGATCCGGGCCCCCGGCTGGCCAGCGCCGTTAACAACGATTCGGCATTTGACAATTTGATACCCGAAATTCAGGTACGGGAAATGGAATCGCTGCTTCATGTTCACAGTGGCAACACCGTTATTCTGGGTGGTTTAATGCAGGATAAAAGCGATAAAAAGGAAAATCGAATTCCAATTCTAGGCCGAATTCCCTTACTGGGCCGACTGTTTAGCTATCATGACGACGGGGTGTCAAAAACCGAACTGGTCATTTTTCTACGCCCGCAGATCATTCATGACGCATCCCTGCAAGGCGATCTTAAATCCTATCAATCCTACCTGCCCCGTGCCGGGAAACCGTAAGGAAAACCGGCATGAGCTTGCTGCTTGACGCACTTAAAAAAGCCGAACAGGAACACCGGGAGAAACACCAACAACCATCGGCCGGTAAGCTGCAGCTAAGCCTGCAAGATGACGAAAAAAAATCCGCCGAAAACGATCCTCAGGTACGCGTGGAAACGCCCGCCCCGGCACCGCAAACCGTACCCGCACCCGCACGGGCGGAGCAATGGCACCGTTTGGATAACGTCATGGGTGTCAACCGGCGAAAGCGCCTGCGTACCGGCATTGCCCTGGGCTGTTTGACCCTGCTTGGCTTCAGTGGTGGCTGGTATTACTACGGCGATCGCAAAGCCGTTGCGGTATTTGAATCGCCCCCGATGCGAGCCATGGAAGTCGCCGAAAAGCAAACTACCGCTGTCCCGCCAAGCGCACCGCCCCAAGCCGTGCACAACACCGAGGCTACCGAACAAAGCAGCGTCGCCGCGATAGCGCACAAAAAACCGCAACAGCCTGCGCAGACCCCGCCGGCATCGGTCCAGCAAACCGCGCCCAAAACCCGCAAACCGGTTACGACACCAAAGCCACGTGCTAAAAATAAGACCACCGCCGCAAGACGCTCTATAGCGCCGCGACCCAATGTCACCGTGCATAAGGAACAAAGCCTTTCCGCACTTTTAACGGCGGCATTTAACGCCTACCAAACCGGACAATACCCAAAGGCGGACCGGCAATACCGTGCAATTCTTACCGCCTACCCCGCGCAGCGTGATGCCTTGCTGGGATTGGCGGCCGTGAATATTCGCAACGGACGGCGCCACCAAGCGCGCGCGATCTATCTCAAACTGGTGCAGCGTGATCCGGGCGACGCGTTCGCCAAAGCCGGCTTATTGCACCTGCTTTCCCGCGCGGACCCGGCCGGTACCGAGTCGCAACTAAAAAACCTGCTGGCCGGCCAACCCCGTGCCGCTCACCTGCATTTTTACCTGGGCACGCTGTACGCAAGCCAGCAACGTTGGGCGGATGCCAAACAACACTTTGTCCAGGCGGTGCAATCCCAACCCGCCAATACCGAATATAATTACAATCTGGCGGTAAGTCTCGATCACCTGCACCAATATACGCAAGCCCTGCAAGCCTACCGCCAGACCGAAAAACTAAACCGGCTTAAGCCCATGGTCCCGGCCAGTACGTTATCCGGCCGCATCGGTCAGTTGCAGGGCCTTAGCACCGCCACCGGAAGGAAACGCCCGTGAGCGCCGTGCCTCGAAAGAAAAAGCTCGGTGAACTGCTGGTGGAAAAGGGCTTGATTACCGAGGATCATCTGCGCATTGCACTGATGGAGCAGAAAAAATCCAATGCTCCTTTGGGCAAACTTTTCGTGCAATTGGGGTTCGCCACCGAATCCATTATTCGTGATGTATTGGGCGAAGCCATCGGCCAGGAAAGCGTTGACTTGTCCAGGATTGTGATCGATGCCGACGCGTTAAAAATGATCGACAAAGATGTTGCCCGGCGGTACTCGATTTTGCCCATCACCTTTGACCGTACCCGCCAAACACTGACCGTGGCCATGTCCGATACGTTGAATGTGGTTGCCATGGACCAATTGCATTCCCTGCTTGGCGGTGACATCGATATTCAACCGTTGTTGGCGGGTGAAAATGAAATCATCAATGCCATTGATCACTTCTATGGCTATGAGTTGTCGGTGGACGGAGTGCTCAATGAACTGGAAACCGGCGAAATTGACACCCAAAGCATGCAAGTGGCCAACTTTGAATACAGCCATCCGCTGGTGCGACTGGTGGATGGCATCCTGTCCGATGCGGTCAAGCGTGGTGCCTCCGATATTCATTTTGAGCCGGAACAGGGCTTTATTCGCATCCGTTACCGCATTGACGGTGTACTGCGGCAAATGCGTAACTTGCACAAATCCTATTGGTCGGCCATTGCGGTACGCCTGAAAATCCTTGCCAACATGAACATTGCTGAAATGCGTATGCCCCAGGACGGCCGCATATCCTTGACCATATCCGGACGGGACGTTGATTTTCGCGTCGCCAGCCAGCCGACCACCCATGGCGAAAACATCGTCATCCGGGTATTGGACCGGGAAAAAGGTATCGTGCCATTGGCCTCCCTGGGCTTGGCCGAGGAAACCGCCAAGCAACTTCAGCTAATGATGGCGCGGCCTGAAGGAATTATTCTGGTCACCGGTCCCACCGGCAGCGGCAAAACCACGACCCTGTATTCCATGCTAAATTCGATCAACTCCGACAAGGTCAACATCATGACCCTGGAAGATCCGGTCGAATACCCCATGACCATGATTCGGCAAACATCGGTTAACGAAGCGGCCAAACTGGATTTTGCCAACGGCATTCGCTCCATGATGCGCCAGGATCCCGACATCATACTGGTCGGTGAAATACGCGATGAAGACACCGCCGATATGGCCTTCCGCGCGGCCATGACCGGTCACCAGGTGTATTCCACCCTGCATACCAATTCCGCCCTCGGCGTGGTACCACGATTGTTGGACATCGGTATCAAGCCTCATATCATGGCCGGCAATATCATCGGTGTCGTGGCCCAGCGCCTGGTTCGTAAACTGTGCCCACACTGTAAGCAAGCCTACCAGCCGCAATCGATTGAACGGCGATTATTGAATTTACCCGATCACGAAACGGTCACCTTGTATCGCCACCAGGGCTGCGGACAGTGCGAACATGCCGGATACAAAGGGCGGCTTGCCTTAATGGAAGTGCTGCGCTTGAATATGGACGTGGACGAGTTGATCGCCCGCGGCGCGTCAATGCGGGAAATACAAGCGTGCGCGATTGAGCACGGATTTCAGTTGATAACCGTGGACGCGGCACGCCGTGTCCTGGAAGGCATCACCAGCCTGGAAGAGGTGACCCGGGTGGTGGATCTCACCCAGCGGTTGTAGCGCCATGACCAGCTTTAAATACAAAGCCATCAATGCCAACGGTGAAATGATTTATGGCCGGCTGGATGCCGCCAACGATAGTGAGTTGGAAGCACGCCTTGGGCGTCTGAAGTTAGACATGATCAGCTTCCGTGAACAAAAAGAACAAACATCCTTACTGGCAAAACGGCGAGTTTCCCGCCGCGACCTGATCAACTTCTGTTTTTACCTGGAACAACAGCACAGCGCCGGCGTGGCGATTTTGGAAAGTTTGTGTGATATTCGCGATAGTTCGGATAATCTCAAACTCCGCGCCGTGCTGTCGGCGATGATCGAAAACATCGAAGGCGGTAAAACACTGTCCCAGGCAATGGCCGATTATCCCGCCGTGTTCAGTCCGATTTTCGTCAGCCTGATCCAGGCCGGCGAACAGAGCAGCCGCCTGGGCGCGGTACTGACCGATTTGATAACATCGCTTAAATGGCAGGATGAACTGGCCGCGCAAACCAAAAAGATACTCATGTATCCAATGTTTATCGGCGTATTCGTCATTGCAGTGGCGGTGTTTATGCTGACTTACCTGGCGCCTCAGATTGTCCGTTTTCTCGCCACCACCGGTAACCCCATTCCCTGGTACACCCAGGCTTTACTATCGTCATCGGACATACTGATCCACTATTGGTACATGTTTATTGCCACACCCGCGGGGATCGCGCTGGTATTTTATGTTGGCATGAAAAAATACCCGGCCTTTCGCACACGGGTGGACCAAGCCAAACTGCACATTCCCATGGTCGGTCCCATCATGCATAAAATCATGCTGTCGCGGTTTGCAAACTATTTTGCGCTTATGTACGGCGCCGATATCACCATATTGGATGCGTTGCGTATTTGTGAAAAAATCACCGGCAATCAATATATCGCCAATCACATTCAGCAAATCACCCTGTTTATCGAACAGGGCAACACCCTGACCGACAGCTTTGCGTCGGTGGGTATTTTTCCCAACCTGGTGGTGCGTATGATCCGGGTCGGCGAAAGCACCGGCGCACTGGACAAGGCGCTGCAGAACGTCAGCTACTTTTATAATCGCGATATCGAGGATTCGGTTGGCCGCCTGCAGGTAATGATTGAACCGGCATTGATTTTGATACTGGCGGGCTTTTTGTGCTGGCTGGCGGTATCCATACTGTTCCCAATCTACGACATGATGGGCAATTTATGAGTACCGGCCGACAAATTTTTTATGTCACCAACTACCACGCCGTGCATTACTACTGCCACGCCGGCAAAATGATCATGAGCCAGGTGTTCGACACCCAAACCGAATCCGCTGGTTTAGAAAAAATCATGCAAAAAGCCGGTGATCTGCCCTGTCACGTCGTACTGGACCTGATTGAAGAAGATTACAAGCGCGAACGCATTCCGCATACCCTGCCCCATGAACGACGCGCTGTACTGACCCGAAAGCTTAAAGGTATGTTTCGCGATACACCGTATTACTACGGCAAGGTACAATGCCGGGAAAAAACCGGCCGCCGCGACGACCGCATTCTGGCCACCGCGATCATCAATCCGGACCTGTTGACACCCCTGCTGGACAAACTGCTGGCGCAAAAAACCCCCGTAACCGGCGTGTATTCCCTGCCCTTGTTTACCGGCGCTTTAGTGCGGGAACTTAAATGTAACAAAGGTAACGTGTTGTGGATAAGCATGCAGCAACACAGCGGTGTGCGGCAATCCTTTTTTCAAGACGGCCACCTGCAAATCAGCCGCCTCAGCCCCGTCAACGACTGGAATAAAACCAACCTGCCGCAGCTGTTGAGCAAGGAAATCGACAAAACGCGCAACTATATGAACCGCCTGCGCCTGCTTAGCAATGAAGCGCCCTTGAATGTATGTTTTCTTGTCGGCAACACGCATGAAACACAATTGCGTGAGCACTTCAGCGCCGACGAGTTTGTTTCCTACCGCTTTTTTAACCTGCATGAACAAGCCAAAAAGCTTCGTATCGTTGCCCTGGAGGGCGAATACAGCGACGCGTTTTATATCCACTACCTGCTCAAACACAAACCCGCCAATCACTACGCGGCAACGCGCCATCGCTATTACCACTATCTCGGCAAAGTGGGGGTGGCGATTAAAAGCACGGCGTTGTTGAGCGCCTTGGCGCTGTTGTATATGGCCGGCATCTATCGCATAGACGCCTTGCATGCACAAGCCCAGGATGTCTTGGACCGGCAGCATGCCGTGGCATTGTCCAAACGCTTGCAGGCTCTTCGCAAGACCATGCCGGCATCAGTGCTGAACGCCAAACAAACCAAGGCGGTGGTGCAAATCAGCGAACACCTGCAAAAATTACCCGTACAGCCTCGAATTTTGCTGGAAAAAATTGCCATGCTGCTGGAGCATTATGAACGAGTTCGCTTGGACGGCATAGCCTGGGTCGCCGACCGCGATCCGGATACCGGTTTATCGAGCAAACAACGTAAGCGGCCCGGTATCAGCGCCTATCAATTGATGGAGCAGGACGACCTGAAAGGGATCAAGCAACGCTATGAAATTCTCACCCTCAGCGGATCCATCGAACCCTTTGACGGTGACTACCGGGTTGCCATGACCACGCTGGACCGGTTTTTACGTCAAGTGCAATCCTTGCGCGGGATAAAGTGGACAAGCCGTATAAAAATGCCACTAAACCTGGCGGCCGACGCCAATATCGTCGATGAACTGAGCGGTAAGGCGGCGAATAAGAAAGCCGAGTTTATTATCCGAATTATCTACAGGCCCGAGGTATGAAAAAACCAAACATCGATTGGCGGTACTTAAGGCCAAGCCTGCTCTGGTCGGCGGTATTTATAACCGTGTCGGTTGTACCCTTTGCCATCAGTTGGCACAACTATCAAGGCTGGGTTCACACCCACCAGAAAAACGCCTTGTCGCTGCAAAAAAACCAACACCAGCTGCGTGAAATGAATCGTTCAAAAAAAATATTCATCGATTACAAGCGCCGCTTTAAAATCTATCACGGCAAGGGCATCATCGGTAAAACCGATCGCTTAGCGCTGATGGAAACGGTAAAAAACACCGCCAAAACCATGCAGCTACCGGGACTACGCCTGGAAATACTTCCTCAACAAGCGCAAAACCCCGATATCGACGTGGCCTTGAACGGTATCAACATTTACACCACGCCCATGAACGTGGAGATTAAAACATGGCATGAAGGCGACGCCTTTGACCTGCTTGATCGCTTGAATACAAACGCCAAGGGATTATTCAGCACCAAACAATGTACTTGGGCGCGTACCCGACGCAAGGTTGTTATAGACCGCCGGAAAACAAATTTTCGGGCACGCTGCCAGTTGCATTGGTATACGCTATCATCAGCCGACTTGCACACGGGAGCCGTGCGGTGAAGCGGTCCCCGGCGTGGCTGTTATGGGTATGGCTGGCCACATTGCCGCACGCCATGGGCCAGGATTTTCAGGGACGCTTGATGACCCAAGCGTGGCAACGCGAAGCGATGGATGCGGTTCGCTTTGGACGCCCGGTAACCACGATGAAGAAAAAATCCGCCGCTAAACCCCCGGCCCGTGTACCAAGCTATACGCTTGACGGCATGGTGGTGCGGGACAACCATAAACACACGCTATGGATCAACGGCCGAGCGCTACAGACCGATAAAAAAAACCCGGCCAAAATACGGGTCCACAGCCACAGCGTGACGGTCCGGGATATCAGCGGCCGCCGGCACCGACTAAAACCGGGCCAACGATTTGACCCCAATCGGGGAAAAGTCAGCGACGTTTTTGATCACAAATCCACCAAAGGCGCGCCATGAACAAAGCCCGTGGCGCCGCATTAATCATGATGGTTATCCTCATGACCATGGCAATGATCGGCTATCTTGTACAACGTGGTCACGGTTACCGTGGCCTGATTGAAGAACGCCAGTCCCAACGCGCGCTTAACGAGGCGCACGACGCCTTATTGGGTTGGGCAATCCGGCAAAGCCGTTTCGGTGAATTTCCCTGCCCGGATTTAGACGATAACGGCGTCGCGCAAAGCACCTGCCCGGCCACCCATAATACGGTGGTCGGGCGCTTGCCCTGGAAATCCTTAAACATGCCCGCCAATCGGGATGGTGGTGACAACAGGCTTTGGTATGCGCTGTCGGAAGACTTTTCCAACAACAGCAGCATAACCCTGGATCAAAGCCATAACGGACAACTCGACTTGGACGGTGCCACCGTGCTGGCAGTCGTCATCGCGCCGGGCCGGCCGCTGAATGGACAAACATCACGCCCCAGCAATCAAGCCGGTGATTACACGGAAGACGATAACGCGGATAATGACAATCGCTTTGTAAGCAGCGCCAACGGCGCCTTCAACGACAAAGTTCGCGCCATTACCGTTGCGGAATTGTTTAGCGGCAGTTTTGCAGGCTCCGGTATGGGCTCCGGTATGGGCTCCGGTATGGGCTCCGGTATGGGCTCCGGTATGGGCTCCGGCATGTGATCAAGAGGAAACGCACTATGGCAGGCAAGCAAGGATTTACCCTCATCGAACTCAGTATCGTGTT
>Ga0114931_10000919_pt1 | contig 36975 bp, 34 predicted proteins | sample 2SBtaG_FD_89579 | JGI IMG/M metagenome (GOLD analysis project Ga0114931, IMG submission 89579) | Deep subsurface microbial communities from Kolumbo volcano to uncover new lineages of life (NeLLi) - 2SBTROV14_V59a metaG | ecosystem: Environmental > Aquatic > Marine > Volcanic | place: Kolumbo... | reverse complement strand
CCCTTTAATGAGAGCTTGTCGATTCATTTCAACTATGCTTTCTTTCTTAAATCTCTCTTCAACAATCTTCAAGTAGGCTTCTGGTTGAAGATTGAGAATTTCAAGAAGAGCACCTATTGAGACGGTATTTGCAAGGACTGCGAGTTTGACATTAACCTCTCTTGCCATAGCAGTGAGTGGAATTCCTAAAACAATAATATTCTTCGCTTCAATCTCTTCCATGTATTCTTGAATAGAGAACCGAGCTGTTTCATTGTAAATTATAATTCCACCGGGTCTCACTTCTTCAAGATGAACATCAAGTGCCTGCTGGTGTAGAGCGACGAGAATATCAACTAAGTTATCCACATTGGGATTCTTCTCAGATGAAATTTCCATATGGTACCAGATATGACCTCCTCGAATGGCAGACTGATTGCCTGGAACTCCGTTGAAGTAGTAACCGAGACTATTGATGTACTTACCAAAATGCAGTCCAGTAGACTGCAGACCATCTCCAGCTGCACCTCCATATCTAATGGCAATTTTTTCCATTGGTGTATCTGTGTTAAGTGGAGAGATTTTGGGCTCATTTTCTAATAATTTTTCTAATTGAGCTTTCGTTTTTTTTACCTCCTATTGGAGAGGACACAATGTCATTCGGAAATCACGTTAACAGATGTGTCTAACGTTTAGAGTAAAGAATAATTATTAATTCAATTGGTTGGTGACAATCTCTAGATTCAACAACTAAAAATATTAACACAATATTTCAGTTCATCAGCGTCTCTATTCACTTTTTGATTACAGGTGATTCGTACAATTACCCTATTTTATTTTATGGTAAAACAGAAATTCCGCTTCTTAGATGCGGGGGGGGATAATCGCTAAATTATTTTCTATAATTTTGGCTGTTCTTTCGTGGGGAAGATTATATATCCAAGAAGAGAATCGGGGGATGTGACTGAAACAATTCATGTAGAAAATGGTTTCCTCTGCATTTCAAATCTCAAATATCCTATTGTTCTTGGTGGGATCCGGATGCTTCCTGATGTTAGGGAGGAGGAAGTTGCTTTACTTGCCCAAGCGATGGAGTACAAATTAGCAAGTTTTGGTATCCCAATAGGCGGTGCCAAAGCAGGTGCCAAAGGTAAGGTTATGAACCTTCCCGATCTCATCAGATTCCTAGAAGAAATACGAGGATTCCTCACTGGTGACGATCAAAATTATCCACATACTACATTTATTACTGGACCTGATATGGGTACGTCTGAGGACCTTTACTTTGACGCTCTGCGTGCTATCGGGCTTGATCATCTCATCCGAAAAGGGCTTCTCTCTCAACCTAGTCGTGAATTCCGGCTTCCAATGGATAATGTTGTCACCGGATTAGGAGTGGTGGTTGCCGCAGAAGAAATCTTCAGTATTCTATCCCCCCTTGATCGGGGAGATGATCCACTTCGTGGAAAAACCTATGCGCTTGAAGGGTTTGGAAAGGTTGCAACTGGGATTGCTCAACTTCTCAAGGATCGGTGTCATTTGCGTGCACTTAGTACAATTGAAGGAAGTATTTTTGCAGATAAGACTTCTGAATTCTGTGATGAGAATGGATTTCTTGTCGAGAAACTTATACAGATGAGAGATAAATACGGAGATTCATTTGTAATACAACTGGGTCTTCCTGTATTTGAAAGCACAACACTTTTTACATCAAAGGTTGATTTTATCATTCCTGGTGCAAGAACTGAAGTTATTACGGAAGAGATAGCGAGCTGGATTATCCAATCTGGTAGTGTATCCTCCATTGTCCCCGCATCAAACTATCCCTACACTGATAGGGGACTCGAGATCTTAGAGAGAAATGGGGTCATCTGCTGTCCTGATTTTCTCTCAAATTCAGGTGCTGTACTGGCTGCAATGATTGAATTTACGACACAAACCGTCGCTGATCCTCAAGAGTCTGCTATGGATATCGTCCATCAAGCAGTATCGATTGAGATGAGAGATCTTCTCATACAGGGAATTGCATGTGGTTGTGCAATTGGGAGTAATCGTAACATGAAAACCTACCAGAGTTTGTACAAATTGGCAATCGATCGTGCGATGGCTAAGAGGGAGAGTACTCCTATCTTAGACTCTATCCAAAGTATTGCAGACGATGTTGTATCACACTATTCCATCTCCTTGTAGAGATCCAAGTATTGGTTGACGATATTATCTACTGAGAAATTGTCAATTATTCTCTGCCTTCCTGCTTTCCCGAATTTTCTCCGAAGATCTTCGTCCTCCATTAGTTTCCTCAATTTCCCTACAGCTTCATCCATATCATTTGGATGGAAAAGGAAACCTGTCTTCCCATCCACACAGACTTCAGATGTTCCACCAACATCACTGGTTATGACTGAAGTCTCAGTTGACATGGCCTCTCCTATTGTAAGACCAAATGATTCCATCTCACTTGTCGCTACAAGAATAGCTGCCTTCTGAAATGCTTGTGGAATTTCTTTGATAGGATCGATGAATTCGATCCGGTCTCCGAGGTTTAACGATATAGCCTTACGATAGCTCATCTGTCTTTCGGGTCCATCTCCAATCAAACGAAGTTTCCACTCCGGAAAATCACTCGCAACTATTGCGAAGAGGTCAATAAGATATGGTATTCTCTTGATTTTCCGAAAATTAGAAGCGTGGATGATAACCTTCTCCCTTTCCTCTGGTCCTGGTGCAAATTCGTCTGTATCTATCCAGTCGTAAATGACAGTAGGGCGTTTATTGAGATCAAACACTCGGTGCGCAAGATTTGCTAAGAAGTTGGAAACCGCTGTCACCGTATGATCCGATTCTAAACTCACACGCATAAGATCATTAAATGCATCTGCTTTCCCTAGTAGATGAGTATCTGAACCATGAAGTGTAGTGACTGACTCGAAGGGTGTGATCTGTTTGGCAAGAAATGCAGAGATGCTGTGGGGTATACCATAGTGTGAATTGAAGACCCTTATGTCATAGTCTTTAATGATTTTAGCGATACTATTTGCAAGTTTTATAGTGTAGAGATTTCCTATATTTTGGAAAAGAGCATAGGTATCCTTTGGAACTTGATGAATATGGACATATTTTTGATCCTCGGTAAAAGCATATGGTCTGCTATAGGAGAGAAAGTGTACTTGATGTCCACGTCGAGCGAGTTCACTAGCTAGGCGAGTTGCAACCATTCCACTTCCTCCCAAGGAAGGAAATGCCGTCATACCTATCTTCAAGTTGGCTAACAGTATATCTGCTATTCTTAAATGAATTGAATCCGTCTATAATAAATCCACATTCCTAAGAAACACCATTTGAGCATCGATCACCCCGTCAGAATTCTCTGCTTGTGAATATTTCTCCAATCTCTCTTCGTTGATGCGCAAGAATTCAGGTCCGTAATTGAATGGGGTGAGCATCTCCTTCGCTTTTTCCTTCTCCCCGATAATGTAGAGTGCCGCGGCTATTGCCTCTGCAGTATTGAGCTTTGTAGGGTGTCCGTAATTCACTGGATTAGCTGCCACTAAGTAGGGTAATATTCTGGGATGCCCCTTTGAAAAGATTCTCCTTCTCATATTCTCATCTATCTGTTTCCAACTGGCATCCACTCCAATAATCCCTCCAATTTCAAATATACCATGATCTGCTTTAGAGATTGCAATATTTGTAAAGGGTGAGAGAATAATGGATTTTCTCATGTGCTTTGCATCCACCTGCCCTGCCACTCCTAACTTGATGAGTCTCCAACCAGAGCAACGCTTTTTATCGCACTGATTGAAGTATGCAACCTTTATTCCTTGCATATCAGCACTCTCACAAATTGGTATTGGTGAAATATGGCAATCCAGGAATTGAATGGAGTGTGTACATCCTTTGATATGTCTGAATATAATCATTCAATCCTGTTTGAAGGGCCATATCGATCCAGATCCAGCTGACTTCCTGTCCAAATTTCTCAGGGGTAAATCTACCGAACTGCCAACTGAGGTAGATTGATGGCTCGTGCTTGGAAGCTCTCTTAAGGAGTAGGTTATACTCTTATAGAATAGTGTCGGCTATGGCTATTTCCGCTTTTCTCACTCTTTCAGCAGAGCCTTCTCTAAGAGCATGCAATCGCTTCTTCAGCTGATCGAAAATCTTACTTCCGTGTATACTCCCTTGGTTCCTACTCTCGAGTTGTTTCCCCAGCTTCTCATTCCATGGAGAATTGTAGAATAAGCGTTTGTACTTAACGAAAATTGGAGTTCTGAAGCCAATTGCTCTGATTGATGGTGCCACTTGAGCATAATAGGCAATCTCTCCCGGTCCTGATATCCGGACTTTTACATTAAGTAAATCTTGGAGGACGAGCTGTGATGTGTCTACCCTTGGAACAAGTCGGTGCTTGACATTCATGATCTCTTCGGCAGTTCCAACCGAGAAGTTCATGATCTTATTGCAGTGCTGGCAATGTCCATGAGCGATTCTCTTCCCTTCAATAATTTTAATATCAGGGTTGACTCTTATATCGCAGTCGCAGATAAGGTAGAATGGGGAATACTTTTGAGACCTATTTGGGAGAGAAGACCGGTACTCCAGCTTATTTATTTTCTCCGTTTGCCTCTCAAATGTCTCTGTATACGTCTCGATGGAATCCATAAATTTGAGGTAAGGCTCTACGTAGTATCGCTTCATTCTGCTATCAGAGGTGGGGAGGAATATGATGCCAAAGTCATTGATGATATTCGCTATAGTTCCCCAGATGCGGATAAACATGTCATTGAAGGAATCTGACTGATTGAATATCATCGTCAGAAGTGTAACAATATGATCAAATCGCTCGCTCACTAACTTTTGTTGAGCTCCTTTAACCTTCTTCCAGAATCCTCTAAAGCTCTCCTCAATATCCTTCACTATATCTTTGAACCAATCTAGGTTAGGGAGTTTGATTCGTTCAGCAGTGGTATCTGGCGGTTGATCTGTCTGCAGATCCAGCAAAGTCGCGTTTGGCGAGATCGGATTTGGGAAATATGTCCTGATAAGCTCCTTCTGCAATCCATCGGACCCTATCATGAATATTGGAGAGTAATCCTTTCCCTGCTCCGAAAGTGTCTCATGAGTGAAGGCAAGACAAGCAATCTTGTTGGCAATAAAACTTGATCCTCCAAAGACGGTAGGTTGTTGTCCTCCCAGAATACTTCCATTCTTCAAGCTTAGTAGATGGTCCTCAACTTTTTGAGAGTAAATCCCCTTCTCCTTGTGAAACTCTCTGAGAAAAGAGATCAAAGCATCGACATCTCTCGGCGTATCTGAGTCATCGCATAGGTTTGCTATTGCCGCAAAATCCTTTGGTATAGTTCCCCAGAACTGCTCTGCAAGTTCTGATCCCTCTCTAACTGCCTTATCGTAAAGCTCATTGATGTTCTTCAGAGCACCAGCCATAGAGAAACAGTAGTGGTACAATTTATAATCTAATGGTTATCGATTAAGTTCTTGTCCCAAGTGATAGTGTTTCTCTAAAAAAAGCTCAAATATAAGTTTGGGTATGTTATCAATGTGAGTGCTTTCAGACGTCCCGAACTTCCTGACATACATTGTGACATCTTAATACTCGGTGGAGGATTTGCTGGACTTAACCTTGCCAAAGAACTCGCTTCTATCAATAAGACGATTTATGTTCTCGGTAGCTCTTATGATTCTCAGGTTGCAAAAGGTGGAGTTATCGAGGGGAGTGAAAAAATACCTTCGAGTGAAGTAGGATTAAAGTACATGGAGCAATTAATGGAAGAAGTAAAAGCTCTTGGTGTGATTCTCAAAACCAGTCTTGCTACTTCTGTCAATTTTGATCAGAAACCAATGATGATCTCAACAAGGACACAGAAATTCTTCACTGAACATTTAATCATCTCCACAGAAGCAAAGCAAAAGAGGTTTGGATTCCCTGGGGAATCTGAATTTTACCACAAAGGAATTTCAGACTGTGCGGTCTGTGATGCAAATCTCTTCAAAGAAAGAGCAGTTGCAATAATAGGGAACCACCGGTACACCATTAAGAGTGCCTGCTACCTTCAGGGACTGGTAGGAGAAGTATCCCTTCTTTGGTTAGATCCTGAAATGGAAGAGGGTCTAAGCAACAAACTTGGCAATTTTCCTTCCGATCATGTGTATTTCGGTGTTGAATCTTTGGAAGTCTTCGGTTCAGAATACGTGGAAGGTGTTCGTTTCAATAATGAGGAAGGTAGTCATGAGATATATGTTGAAGCAGTCTTTGTTGAGGGTGAACCAGATCCTAATAGTAAGCTCTTTGTGGATGTCCTGAATCTCGGAGCACATGACGAGATTGTCGTAGATGAGAACTTCCAGACTTCTCTCGCACAGGTATATGCACTTGGTGACGTTACTGGAATACTCTCTGGTGTTGATGAAGTTCTCTCTCAGGTTTCTAGACTTGCAAAGATTTTAGTAGAGAGATTAGGCTAATCCATAATGTAGTGATAAAAGCTAAATATTCATTATAAAGTCTCTAATTATGAGCATTCTTCAGTGTACCCAATGTGGTGAAGAGTACCAATCTGACGATACATTTTGTGTCTCGTGTGGTGCGAACCTCAAAATTCAGAATGTTGCTGACCTCAAAGAATTCAAAAATGTATTGTCATCACGACTTAATATCGACAAAATTGAATATTTTCAATCACTTGTCGCCAAATTAAAGGAATTTGAAGGTATACCTGAACAGGTTCAACAGCAGATTAACCGAAAAAATGTTATTGTGAGAGAAATAAAATCCGCAAATGATAAACTTGGAACTGCAAGAGGATACGAATTTCGGAGCAAGAGAAAGTATGACAAACTCAATAAGTTCAGCTTTGCAAAGATAATAGCAAAGATTCGAGGGAATTATGATGAACTGCTTGAATACGCTCAGAGCGATTACATGGACAAGGCTGCTCTGACCAATGAAAGTCAGCTCGCACTCGAAGAACTTCAGAAGGAAAGATCCCAAGTTCTCGCTGATCTCAATCGTCTCATTGGTATAGAGGAGAACTACAAAAGGATGAAAAAAGAGCATGATAACTTCATTAATGAAATCATGGAGGGAGTCCCCCATCCAGAGGAGGATCTGCTTGAGAACGAGGTTGAGGCTATCAAGAATCAAGGCAATCCACTGAGGCAACAGGCAATACAATTGGGAAATGTTCTCAACCATCTGAATCGGGCTAAGAATTACTACCGTCAAGCAGAGAAGAAGATGAGATCTGCGAAGAACTATGCCGATTGGGACACATTTGCTGGAGGTGGATTATTCGTTGATGCAGCCAAGAACTCCAATCAATCAGAAGCACGGAGGTTAGTGAACCAGGGTAATAGAGAACTGCACCAGGTACGGGCTATCTTGCCTCAGATGGGAGGGATGCGTGGTGCATATGTCGAGGAAGCGCAAAAGTGGGACTTGTTCTTCGACAACATCTTCACAGATTTACGTTCACGATCACGTATCGAACATGGATTGCAGAATGTCAGAGGTGCTCTATCAAATGTCCATCAACTCATATCAAAGGTTCGGGATGAGAAACAAAGAGTAGAAAGTCAGTTAAATATGCTCTATGAAACATATACCCAAAAACAGTCTGAGTTATTGCAAATGAGGATCAAGCTCATTGAGGATTATATAGGGGGACAGAAGAAATCCAAGTGACATTCTGGTCTTACCTCTAAATTCAGCCCTTCCCTCAAAATTCTTAAAATCAGTCGAATACTTGATAATCTCTCAGGAAACAGCACCTTATGCTCATTGCCTTAGTCCTTATTGCAGAGATTCTTTTCATCACTGCTGTCTCCCTCTTCGTATTCTTTGCAATTGTGAAAGATGAAGATAGGGTAATTATGCGCGATGTGCTCTTGAAAGGAGCAGTTGGGTGGGGGGTGGCATACTTCCTCCGACTCATTCCCCTTGTTCTGACACAGAGGCTGATCATCTCATCACTTGGAGGACATGATCTGGAATCTATTCTTGCACTTTCCTCTCGCTGGGAAGTCCAGATTGTGGGACCAATTTTTGCTGGAGTCTTCGAGGAAATTGTGAGATTCTACACTATCCAGCGATCTCCTCATATAGCTCTCGATCACAAAGTGGGGCCTATTGTATCGGGAATGGGTTGGGCTTTAGGTGAGGTCTGGGTGCTCTTCAGTCTCAATGCAGTGAGCGCTTATCTCCAAGGTCTTAATTTCCAAGTTACAATTTTTGACATTCTCGCGGGACTTTTAGAACGATTCTCTGCCTTTTTGGCACATATAGCATTGAGTTTCATCATTTTCTACTCATTTTATGAAATCCAGAAGATCAAGCCCAGTATCCTACTGGCAATGTTGCTCCATTTCGCTTTTGATTTTATTGTCGTCATCTGGTCTCTTATTTCCTCTGCAGTCACTCTTAGCTCTGAGACGTTCACGTGGGGCTTGGAATTTAGTCTCTTTGGATTTGCTCTAGTGTTAATCGCATTTGTCCGCTTGTATGTCATTCCTCGTGGTGAAGGAATGTACCAAGAAAATATGTCAAAACTACAGCTAGATTAAAGTAGAGATTCTGAGGAACGAGAGCAATTTATTTCTTGACCACTTCCTCCTCGAATCCCGCCAATTCTCATAATAAAATTACTATCTTCATATTTTGCGTTACCATCTTCTTATCTTAAATCTCAATATGACTCCTTATTCAAGTCCTGATCTCTAATAATTTCTGCCCCATCCACTGAGAAAACTTAATATAGTAGTGATCTATAGTACTATGTGTATTATACATACATTAGCATAGAAGGAATGGAATATGGTAAACTTTCAGAAATTTACAACAAAATCACAGCAGGCAATTCAAAATGCTCAGGCAATAGCAATATCGAATGATAATCCTAGTGTAGAACCTCTGCACTTGTTACAGAGTCTTGTCCAGGATGACGAATCGGTGATTATCCCTATCCTCAAGAAGATAGGGATTCCACTGGACCGATTTAGACAAAATATTGAAAGCAATATTCAACGGTACTCTATGGTACAGGGATCTGAGGTCAGATTCTCCAATTCCATGGTGAAGGTGATGACAGAAGCAGAGAACTTAGCCAAGCAAAATGGCGATGAATACGTTGCTCAAGATCATCTTCTCCTTGCCCTTGTCAAGAAGGGGAGTGATGTAAAACAGGTTTTCAAGGGTCTTGGAGTTGACCTCAACACGATTGAGAGTGCTGTCAGAGAGTACAGGGGCACAAACAAGGTCAATGATCCAGAAGCAGAGAGCAAGTTTCAAGCTCTTTCGAAGTACACAATCGATTATACTGCCCTCGCTATAGAAGGAAAACTAGATCCAGTCATTGGTAGGGATGATGAGATCAGGAGGGTGACACATGTCCTCGCAAGACGAAAGAAGAATAATCCAGTTCTACTCGGTGATCCAGGTGTTGGGAAGACTGCAATTGTTGAAGGGCTTGCATTTAGGATTGCGAAGCATGATGTTCCTGAGAATCTCAGAGACAAGAGAATACTTGCTCTTGACATGGGGAGCTTAATAGCTGGAGCCAAGTATCGAGGTGAGTTTGAGGAGAGGCTGAAATCGGTAGTCAACGAGATTGAGGCAGCCAGTGGTGAGATTATTCTCTTCATAGATGAATTGCACACCATAATCGGAGCTGGTGCTTCAGAAGGTGCAATGGATGCAGGGAACCTTCTCAAACCTGCTCTGGCAAGAGGTAAATTGCACACGATAGGTGCTACGACCTTCGATGAGTACAGAAAGTACATCGAAAAGGACAAAGCACTGGAGCGAAGATTTCAACCTGTTGTGATCAATGAGCCCTCTGTTGAGGACACAATCTCGATCCTTCGAGGTCTGAAGGAACGCTATGAGATTCATCATGGTGTTAGGATCACAGACGGTGCCCTTGTATCCGCAGCTACTCTCTCCGACAGATATATTTCAGATCGTTTTCTACCGGACAAGGCAATAGATCTCGTAGATGAGGCTGCAGCAAAAATCTCGATCGAAATCCACTCAATGCCAAGTGCATTAGATGAGATTAAGCGGAAAATTGACCAACTTGAGATTGAGAGGTCAGTAGTCAAGAGGGAATCTGATCCTGCCAGCCAGAAACGTCTAGAGCAGATCGAAAATGACTTAGAAAAAGACAAGGCAGAGTTCCAGAAATTGATGAATCAGTATGAGAGCGAGAAGAAGCAAATTGATGAGATAGTCAATCTGAAGGAGGAGATAGATCGCGTTAAAGTTGAGATTGATCGAGAACTTCGGAACGGAAATCTTGAGACAGTCGGGAAGCTCAAGTATGAGGTCATCCCGAAACTTGAGAAGCAGTTGGCAGACGTGAAGGAACACGTAGAAAGCATGCAAACTTCTGGGTCTCTCCTGAAACAGGAGGTTGGTGAGGAGGATATCGCAGAGGTTGTCTCGAGGTGGACGGGTATTCCCGCAAGCAAAATTATGAGAGAGGAGGCGAATAAGCTCCTATTCATGGAGGATGCACTTCATAAGATGGTGATTGGGCAGGATAATGCAATTTCTGCTCTAGCTCAGACTATCAGAAGGAGTAGGGCTGGGTTGAGTCCGGTCGACAAGCCGCTTGGCTCATTCATCTTTCTCGGTCCCACAGGAGTGGGTAAGACTGAACTCGCAAAGGCTCTTGCAGAATTCCTTTTTGATTCGAGAGATCACATTGTGAGGATTGATATGAGTGAGTACATGGAAAAACATAGTGTCTCTCGTCTTATTGGAGCACCTCCAGGATATGTCGGATATGATGAAGGTGGTCAGCTGACAGAGGCAGTTCGCCGTAAACCTTACTCTGTCATTCTCCTGGACGAGATAGAGAAAGCGCATCCAGATGTATTCAATGTTCTTCTCCAGCTTTTAGATGATGGAAGACTTACCGATTCAAAGGGAAGAACTGTGGATTTCAAGAATACGGTGGTTATTGCCACATCAAATGTTGGATCTGCAGAGATATTTGAATTGACAGAGTCTGGTGCCTCCAAAGAAGCTATCAGTGATGCAGTGCTCACAAAAATGAAGAGCTACTTCCGCCCTGAATTTCTGAATAGGATAGATGAGATAGTAGTCTTCAATCCCCTTACTAGAGAGGAAATGGTCTCAATTGTCGAGCTCCAACTCACGTCCCTGCAGCAAAGACTTGCTGGTCAGGAATTAAGATTAGATGTGGTTGAGGATGTAAAACACTTCCTTGCTGAAAAGGGCTATGATCCATCCTACGGTGCACGTCCGCTAAAAAGAGCAATCCAGAAGTATTTAGAGACTCCTATTGCAAATTGGGTACTTTCACATTCAGAAAGAGATGTTGTACTCAAAGCAAGTCTCGTAAATGGACAGATAGAAGTCAAGAAGATCTAAGTGTCCTATAGGACACCCATGGTGTCTTATTAAGAACGGAAAGTACTATTAGTTCCCGTTACGATATCTAAGTATGGTACACAATAAGATTCTTTTAGCATTGACACTTGCAGTTATTGTTGTTGGAGTTGGTGCAGGTGTCTACATGACGAATAACCAACCAAGTTTCTATGTCGTTTCTGCTTCTTTCACCCAAAGCTCCTGGGAGGTTAGCATGGTTCTTTCCATAACTACTGAAGAGGAGATCATCATTAACACCCCATCAAGTGCACTCTTCAAGGTTGAGGTAATCGGTAATCAAGGAGATTTTTGGGTAATTGATAGCATTGCTCTGATGGTAGTGACCATACACCATATTGGACCTGGGACGGTCATCAAAGAATATACTGGTACTCTCTACCAAACAGTTAAGACGTTTGCTCCGTTACAACTACCTGATTCTATCACCTTTGTAGTCCATATGTCGAAGGATTTTACTACACCAGAATATACCCTGAATCTGAAATGAGTTATGAGTTAGTGATATTCTTGCAAACCCTCGGTGATTTGAAGAGATCGATACTTCTGTCGCTTGCACACATATACCCAAGACAAGTCTCTATTCCTCAACTCTCACTTATCTCTGGATATTCACGCAATTCCAAGTATATCTACAGATCTGGTGCTGTTGATGAGTTGAAGGATGAGAATTTCATCGAAGTCACAAAGATTTCTGGACTCCAACTTGTTCAATTAAATCCTAACAGCCCCTTAATTCAGGAGCTGATAGAACTCTGTACTTCTCATGGGAGTGAGACAACCACTCAGTTGCTCACCCTGCTAAAGGAGGATTCTGAATGAGCTCAACAAAACATGATATCCCTCCAGTTGTGAAATATTATCAAAGATTTACTAAGATGATCTACACTATGGTCGGTGTGGGGATAATTTCCTCAATTATCCTATTTGTCGAAGCATTCTTCTACCTGCGAGATTTTAAATTACCTGAGAGTCAAGCTGTTGGCATTTATTCCAACCCAATAGGGGATCCAACTATACTTGAGAAATTCCTAGCATCGTGGCTTGGTGAATTGGGTTATCTTGGTGTGGAGCTTATTCTTGTATCTGTATTTCTCATCGCAGTCTTCTTGCTGGTGATTTCTACCCTGTTCCTCCACAATCTGCTTTTCAACTTCTTTTTGAAAGAAATGGGGATTGATAAGATTGCAAAAAACAAAAATCTTGATGTATCGTGGGATTACGTCAAAAGGAAAATCGTCATTCGAAGGGGGATTCTCCCCATCGCAATCGTTCGTCCCGAGAACACATTTTGGAAACTTCTCGAGATTTAATCCTCCTATTTATGCTTCTCAAACCAGTCGATCATGCGTTCGATACGGTCGATGATATGTAATGGTTCTCCTGAACGACTAAGCTCATGCCCATCCCTTGGATAGCGGACAAAAACTGCTTCTTTGTTGAAGTACCGCATAGCTCCGAAGAGTTCCTCACTTTGTGAAATAGCTACTCTGAAGTCATTCTCACCTGCGATTATCAACAGTGGTGTCTGAATTTCCTGTACTCTACCAACTGGTGATAATTTCCAGAGATGTTCCAGATTCTCCCAAGGTCCCCCAATAAATTCTGCCATGGCCCATACTGGTATATCTGTGTTGAGTGCAAATGTTCCCAGATCAAAGACTCCTCTTTGGGCAGCTGCTGCCCTGAACCTATGGTCTCGAGTTATCACATTTGCTGTCTGAAACCCTGCATAGGACCCTCCGAGTACATACAGCTGATTGGTATCCACCCTATCGGCAATTGCATCAACAGCGAGCATGAGATCCCGAGAATCATCCACTCCCCAGTTTCCAACAATTCTTTGTGTAATCTTCTCACCGTATCCAGAGGACCCTTGTGGGTTTGTGGCTAAGACTGAATAACCCGCACTTAAGAAGCACTGCCATTCGTGCCACATTGTACCAGCATTATTCCACATTACATGGGGTCCACCATGTATATGGTATGCCAGTGGAGATTTCTTTCCCTCTTCTGCTTCAAAGAACCATCCCTGAAATTTGAAACCATCAGGAGAGTCAAACCACATCTCCTCTGGAGTGATAATTTTGTGTGAAGCGAGGTACTCCTTGTTAGGTTCATAAACCAGTTCTCCCTTATTCTTCCATACAGTAGAAGGGTGAAGTGGACCAGTGGCAGTATAGTAGACGTCATCACCTGAGATTGCAATCATATCCGTTGAGTTCTCCCCTCTGAAAACCTCCTCGATCTCGTCTTTGTCCATCTGATACATCCTGATATCCGCAATACCATTGTCCTCCATGACTATATAGAGGGTGTTGTCGTCTTTCCAGTCTACATTTGTAATTCCTCTGTCCAGTCTTGAGTTGATATCGCGAGTCTCTCCACTCTCAAGTGTGAGAATATTCACTCTTGCCAACTGTCCAGCGATATTCTCCTTCTCAAAACTGAAGTACACAAGGTGTTTCTTACCTGGTGAAAGATCCACTCCTCCAATTCCCCAAGATCTGATTTTCTTGATAGTTTCTCCTTCCTGTTCTTCACTCTCAGAAGAAAACTTGAGAATTGTGACAGTCAGGGAAAGGTCTATTGGTTCATCTAATTTGGCTGTTGTTATAATCTCGGTATTCGAGACCCAAATTGGTTTTGAATAATTGGTAAATCGCTTGGTTAGTAATTTTAAGGCTCCTTCAAGCTCTACAACAAATATCAAGTTCTTCCTATCATCATGGTAAGATGTCCCTTCCCTGTAAACAAGATTCTCTAGCACACGAGGATCACTCCTCTTTCGTTCGATTTCACTCTCCTCTGTTTTTGAAACCTCAAGCTCATATTCAGTTTTGAACTGTGGTTCCTCTCCAACCTTTTTCAGTTCTTCTTGATTATATCTTGCAGTGTACGCAATTCGCGTTGAATCTGGGGCCCACGAGAAACTTGATACTCCATTCTTAGCTTTTGTAACTGGTTTTGCTTCTCCTCCAAATTCCAGATCCATGATCATAACCTGTGGTTTTCCGGATCGTCGACTTATGAATCCGAGGTACTTTTTGTCAGGCGAGAATTCCAGTTGAGAATCAGATCCTTGGGTAAATTCCTGCTGTTTACCATCATTTGTTCTCAGCATTCTAATTACTGAGGTGTGATTCTTCTTCACTGGATTTGGCGTTAAAACTGTCCAAGCTACGTATGAATCGTTTGCCTGAATCTCCCCAACTTCCTTGAGTTTTAGATAATCTTCTGGTTTTACAGGTTCCATCGACCAAATTTCTTTCTCCTAAAATTAAACTTGATGTAACTCCTAGTGTCCATTTGTCTAGGTCTAGCAAGATAAATAGGGGGGATCGAAGAATGAGATATGAAAATCGCCTTCCTTGACGTGGATGGGACCCTCACAAAAGGAGTTAATGCTTGGGAGAAAATCCATAGGTATTTTGGTGTCTATGACCAGAGTAAGATTTATCATGATCTTGCAAGGAAGAAGGAAATAACATACGAGAAATGGGCTTCGCTTGATGTTGAGCTCTGGAGAGGGAGGAAATACTCCGAGATATTTGACGCGATCTTTCCTGCTCCCCTGATAGAGGATGCTAGAGAAGGAGTAAAACTCCTGAAATCGGAGTTTGATCTTGTCTATCTTGTTTCTGGAGGAATAGATGTCCTCGTAGATGACGTTAGAAGGAGGGTTGGTGCTGATCATTCTATAGCTAACTCCATTCTTCACGAGGAGAATGTGCTGAATGGTCAGGTTCACATCAATGTTGGAGATTCGAAATTCGAGGTCATATCGAGAATAGCACAAAACTACCAGAGTAATTTAGATGACTGTGGAGCTATTGGTGATGATTTCAATGATGTGGATATGTTCAAAAATGTCGGAAGGTCAATTGCCTTCAACAGCAAGTCTGAGGAGCTGAACTCAGTTGCAGATGCGGTAGTGGACTCACTGAGTTTTCTCAGTCCTGTGAAAAAGCTACTCGCTCAATGACTTTAGAAATGGTCCAAAGTAGAGGCAGTGTTCAGGCTCTAAATCAAGTTGTGTTTTCTGCTCTTCAGATCTCTCGAATTCCACTCCTCTGATGACTGCGAAAGGAGTCTGCTCTGCGATCTCTCCCATAGCTACCGTCCCAATCGTGGCAATATTATCTGCAATTCCCCTCATGGAAAACTTGATAGTATTCCCGAAGAGGTCTTTTTGTCCTCTGTAATCAAGAAGTGGTTTTAATCCAGAGTAGCCCAAAGAAACTCCCATAGATCCCCATCGAAGTGGGATGGATTTTGTATCTGCTATAATAACTGGAATTTCAAAGTCAAAATGAGAGCTTATTCTCTCGTGATATCTTTTGGCTGAAAGATTACAATCCTCAGGAAGAAGAAGAGCTTTGCCTTTTGGTACATTAGAAGTATCTACTCCAGCATTTGAGAATATACCATACTTGGTTCTAACCAGTAGTGACTTATTGACATTTCCTATCACTTCTCCTATGGATTCAGTAAGTATAAGTTCCACAACTGCTGGATCTAAATTTGTTTTTGAGGCGTACTTCAACGCATCATCGCTGATTTCCACCGTGCTTAAATCTACAACTCTTTCCTCCTCCATTGAGGTAATCTTGGATGAAATTACTACGACATCCCCATTCTGAATCTCAAAGTTTTCGTCCTTGAGAGATTCATAGAATATCTCTAGAACATCCATGCCTTTGAGTACTATTCTCCTTGATTTAATAGCGTAGGCAGATACTGATCGCACTATTGTCCCTTTTAGGGTCAGTAGATAAATATAATGTCATGAGTACTAGGATAGATTTGAATGATGAGTGATTTTTCTTCCGCCAAGAGCCAAGATATTTGAATGGAGGGATCGTCAAAGAATTGAGATGACCTACGATGTAATTATTGTCGGAGGAGGACCTGGTGGAGTGTCCTCAGCATACACCCTTGCAAAACTCGGTAAGAAGGTTCTGCTATTAGATAAGAAGAGCCATGATCGAATTGGAGATAAATCATGTGGTGATGCCTTGGATCGGACATCCCCAGAAATTCTTTTCGAGAAGTTTGGACTCCCCCTTCCCAACGGTGATGAAATCTCAGATGAAGTGAAGTATATGACAATTGCTACCCCTGGGGGTAGTGTCAAGATGGATGCACCTGGATACACTGTAGACCGCCACATCTACGGACAAAGGCTTCTCAAGGAGTGTGAGGATGTTGGTGTAGATGTCATTGCATCATCCCCTGTTCGAGATGTCATCATTGAGGACACTTATGTCAAGGGAGTGGTTTATATGAGTAAGGGAGAGAAGAAAGAGGTTCGATCAAAAGCTGTCATCGACTGTTCTGGAACATTTGGTGCAGTGCGGAAAAAATTACCCGAAGGCTTCTCCTACGGTCTCAATCGTGAAGTCCCAGATTTCCATATCGCTGCATCATACCGTGAGATCGTTGAACTCAAAGAGAAGGATCATCCCTACCGCAATGAGATAGTACTCCTGTACAAGGAGAGTATTCCCCCACCTGGTTATCTTTGGTTCTTCACCAAAGGGAAGCGTAGACTGAATCTTGGTACCGGTTGGTTGAAAAGTGAAAATCACCTCTACGAGAAAAGTATGAAGGAAATTTACAGAGAAGCCCTTTCTGAGCACTATGCAGAAGACGAATATGAGATCATAAAAAGTGGAGGAGGTCAAATCCCAATACGCCCTCCATTTGACAGTCTAACTTTCAACGGAGGGATGCTTGTAGGTGATGCAGGATGCATGGTCGATCCTACAACTGCTGAGGGTCACGGTCCTGCTCTAGTCTCTGGGTATTTTGCAGGATCTGTTCTTGCAAAAGCTCTGGACGAGGGAGATATATCTCGCGAGGGATTGTGGGAATATAACTCGAAAGTCATGGAACTTTATGGAGTTAGAAATGCGATGAGTTATGTAGCACTAAGGTACCTAAGAAAACTATCTCCAGATGGTCTGCAATTCATCATTAAGAGGGGTATTATCAGTGAGGATGAGCTCAAGGGAATATATACCGGGGAAGAGAATGCCATTTCATTCATGAGCATGGTGTGGAAAGTGGTGAAGGCTTTTCCAAAATTTGGGTTGCTACTTACTCTCAAACATATGGTGGATGATGTGAAGGCAATCGGTGCATATTATGAGACCTATCCTTCAGATCCTACAAAGCTCAGCAAGTGGATTGAGGGTAGGAATTCTATGCTCAATGAGGACCTTTGATGTACAAATTTCTTTACAAGAATGTAATTTCAAAACTACCTGATAGATGGGTAGAATCCTTTGGTGGCATATTTATGGGACTACTCTCCTATCTGACAAGATACAAAGAGACCTTCTCATTTGAAATTTCAGGTGTGAAATTTTCTGCTCCTGTTGGCATCTCAAGTGGATGGGTAGATAGTCCAAAGAAATATCATACAATGCGAAGGTTCGGGACTGGGGTGATTGTGCTGAAAACTGTCACTCCTCTTCCTAAGAAGGGTAACCCGTATCCTCAATTGGTGAGGGGTAGTGGTTATCTTATCAATTCAATGGGACTTCCCAATAAGGGGTGTGCGTGGTGGTCAGAGTATAATAAAGTCAATCAACTTCCTTCTCCAGTAATAATGAGTATCAAAGGTGAATCAATCGAGGAATGGAAGAGACTTATCAAGAAAAACGAATTCTGGGTGGACGTCTTTGAGCTCAATTTCTCATGCCCGAATGTGAAGAGCGGGATTATGGATATAGGTGAGAGTGAGAATATAATCCGAACGATTAGCAAGTTTACTGATCTTCCACTCCTTCTTAAGCTTAGTCCGGAGTACAGTCCTGCAGATAATCTTGATCTCGTGAAGAGGGTAAGATCATATATTTCAGGGGTATCCCTCATAAATACTGTCCCAGTCACAGAAGAGAAACTCGGAAATCCAAGGAAAATTGGTGGAAAAAGTGGTAGAGCTATCTATCCAGTTCTTCTCACCCATCTTGCTACCTTTCGCAAGGAGTACCCAAGCTTTTCCTCTCTCCCAATCTTAGCATCAGGAGGGATTACGGTAGAAACTTGTCTGGATATCCTCACCGTCTATAAATCCATTCCAATGATGCTCACTACTTTTCTTACAGAAGACCCCTATTGTCACTCAAATGCATTGAAGGAAATTGATAAGTTTCTCGCAAGAGAGAATCTCACTCTAGAGGATTTACTCACATAATTTTATACTTCCTGCGAACAATTTTTTAAAGGTATTTCACTTTCAAAATCATGGATAAAGCAAAGGTAGATCAACTTAAGGAATTTCTAGATTCAGCTGATGACTGGGAAAAAATGAAGGTTGATGATGGGATTTTAATCGTCAAAATGCCTGCGACTAAAAAGTTCAGGGCCAAACTCGGAGTTGAGGTCATTCCAGTCTCAGAGGATGGTACAGCTATTAAGAAGAAGGGATTATATGTGCTTACAAAAGATGTTTTAGAGGCATTTCGCCGTGTATTCAATTCAAACAAGCTAGATACGCTCTTGAGTGGAATTGAGGAAGTAAACTCAACGAAAACTACAGAATCGAAAGCTAAGGGTAAGGTAACAGGAACATTCGAGTTATAAGAAAATTCTCCGATAGGCAACCAACTTCTTTTTAACTTAAAAAATCCACTTCTCAATAGTGTCTTCTGCCTCATCAATACCTAAGCTAATTTTCGCAGGGCTTGATTCAGCGGGTAAAACTACAATATACAAGTACACAGTAGCTGATCTCAATATTGAAGAATCAGTTGATTCCAAAGCTACCCGGGGTATCGACAGGAATATCCATTCATTTCTTGACATGGATATTTCTGTATGGGATCTAGGTGGTCAGAAGAGCTACAGAGAGATGTACTTGAGTAAACCCGAGATCTTCAATATAACAAAAGCTGTCATCTTTGTTGTCGATATACAAGATCATGAGAGGATACAGGAAGCATATGAATATTTCATGGATATCATGAATATCCTCATTAATGTGAATCCTAAACCCAAGGTCTATGTGCTCTTCCATAAATTTGATCCGGCAGAGGTAGGAAAGCTTAGAAAATATTTCTTTCAAGCTTCCAGGCTTTTCAAACAGGCTGATAAATTGGCGGGAATTAAATTTACAGGATTTGCAACCTCGATTTACTCTTCGAATATCCAGAAGGCGGTCAAACGAATTCTCTGGGAAAACATGGACAATTATGATCCAAATGCAACTCCGACTCGCCCTCCTGAGAAGGCACCTGGACAGGTTGAATCAGCAGGATCCGTAGGTATTCCGAAAATCAATAAGCCACAACCTACGATAACCACTCCTAATGCTCCTAAGATTAGTAGAGGTGAAGGAATTCCGAAGATAAGCCGACCTGAATCTACTGTACCAAAGGTCGGGGGTTCTGCTTCAGCCATTCCAACTATTAAGAAAGGAGACCCAGGTACTCCAAAGATCAAGACCGGTGAAGAATCAAAATTGAAATCATTCCGTGAGGATGTCGATAAATCGTTTACGAGTAATTTAGAGGCGGAAATGGATGAACTTCTCTCGAAGATAGATAAAACTGTTGAGGAAGCAGAGAAAAGAAAATCTTCCACTGATTCTCCTCCAGAACGCGCTAGTCCATCACCCACGACCTTTCCAAGGGTAGCGAGTAAGACTGAAGTTACACCACCTGTAAGCACTCCTAAGATTACTTCTCCGGTAGTTACACCACCTCCAGTTAAAGGAAAAGAGGAAGAAGGTGATGAAGAGATTACTATATACGAAGAGGTTCCTGATCTCTCAGATCTCTCTACCCATGTTGTTGACAAACTCTCTGAAAAAGTCTCAAAAAGGATGGCTGAAACCGAAGAAATTATTGCCATCGCTGTCATGGGACTTGATGGAAAAACCCCTCTAACCGTTGCGAAAAATGAAGTTGAGAAGGAGAAAATAGAAATTGTTAGAATGGTAGTTTCCCAACTGAATCCCAAACAGTTCTTCCAAGATATCGGAGACATTGAATATCGTGGTCTCGGTCATCTTCAAGTTGCTGACCTCGAAATCTACTTTGCAAGGTTAACTGATGAATATGCAATTTCAATCATCGTAAATGACATCTCCGGTCCAATGCTTGAGAATGCTCAGCGTATTGTTACCATGCTCAGACAAGGTCTCGGAATGATGTCCAGTGAGGATGAAGGTGAAGAAGAGGGTGATGATGGAAGTGATCTCCTCAGCGATCTTCGAAGTAGATTAAGTAGAATTGGATCTCTTAACAGTCTGGACGATTAAATAGGAAACTCCGTATAGCTCTTTATTGGTTTGAATGAACCTGTCTCTGTTATGGGCACTCTCAAAAATGCTTCTGCATGATCTGTAGCCGCTTGGATGCCTCTTAATTGTGTACGTCTCTCATGAAATGCAGAATAGAATCCATCTCCCCCCTTGTGCGATTGAGATTCGTAGACTTCTATTGCTCTCATCCTCTTCTCATTGTACTTAGTGATATCAATGAAAATCTGTGGTACTGGAATCATTACCGTAGTTTCTGCTGCCCAGAGTGAGGTAATCTGGTGTGCAAATTCATTAGAAGTTGTGTGACTCACCCATTCAACTGCGTCCTCTACCAATTTTCTGACCCTCCTGTGCTCATGATGGTAATCGAAATCTACATGAGTAACAACAATATCCGGCTTGAAATCTCTTAGAACGGTGATTAACTCTTTTTTTATCTCTTCTTCACTTGATGCAGTGATCTGTCTATTCTCCAGAATGATGGATTTACATCCTAGAATTTCACATGCTTCCGAGAACTCCTGACGACGCAACTCATCAGAGGTCACTGCTACTGCACAAGATTCCCCAATATCGGCATACCGTGCAAGAACTCCACCTGCACTAAATGTCTCATCATCCTGATGTGCAAAAATTGTCATCAATTTTGTCATATTCATCCCTCTGATGGTGAAGGAGTAAGCCAGATTTTGTTTCGGACGCATCAGCAAATCCGATGTGGCATTGATCTACGCTCGCTACCCGGAACCTCTTCGAGAAATCATCAGCCCCTGCTTGCGATTGCACAACTGGTGGTGTCTCGTTTCAGCATCCTTGCGGAAGTATCGTTTCTATTGACAGAGCTAGGGTCTCCCCCAGTAGACTTGCGTCCACACCAGTTTCTCTTTTGTGTCTGGACTTTCCTCGTTGACTCAACGAAAGCCACACCTCCTTCTCCAAGATAACGCACATGTTTATTTACAGATAAAACTAGTGTTTGTCTTCATAAATCTGGATAAAATTCTCTCTGATTTGCCTCAATAGTTCGTTATCAACTTGCTGTCTCGTTTCAATTTTCTGGAAAGGTGTGAAGACATTCCGCAGAACGGTTCTCGGAGGGAGAAGATTCATTTTCTCCTTGGGAAAAGCAAGGGCAATAACAGAGAGTGTCTTTCCCTGTAGTCGCAAATCGTTAATAGTCTCGTCACTTAGCACTCTGCTGTAGATCAATATCATGGCATTCGGATCGACAGAGCTCGGTATAGGGCCATAGAGTCCCTCATGATAGTTCTCTCCTTGTCCCATAAGTGATATAATCTGGCTTGCAGACATCTGGTTGAATACATTCTTTGAATTATCCATATTCAAAACAAGGTCAACAACTGGTCCCGTGTCCTCTAGCACAAGGTGCCCTATGGTACATATAGGAGAATCATTTATTCCGCTCACAAACCCAGATATTCTATTGTAGAAATCGATATCATCCAGATCGAGGGTTTCCAACAGCTCTCTCACTGGTCCAGGAGTTCCTTTTAGTAGGTAGTATGATTGATAGATTGCATCATGGACAAGTGATTTTCCCCATTCTTCATCCGCATTTAACTTGTAGTTGAGGCTCTCGATGAGATCGCGAAGAACCCTCTGACATGTCTTTATGATCTGTGAATCATCTGTCTCTTTTGTGGTTGTGATGAAGATTGCATTCTCTGAATTAATTTCGAATGAATCGCTACCCTGTGCCAACTGCTCTACATGATAGACCAGAATTTTTCGAATTTCAGCTCTCCGGTCACGAGGAGATATCTTGATAATATTCTTCAAGACCTCATTCATGAAAAATGTTACTTCCGATGTCTCAGTGGATTTACCCTCTATGACCATGTCTATCTTACGGATGACATCTCTACTCTTTATTGGAAAATCTAATTCTGCCATTCTATTCCCAATTTTATCCAATTTGCTGTTGATAGTGTGGTCAATTGGACCAATCAGCAGAAGTGGAATATCGGGATATCGAGTGATCTTATTCAAGAATTTAAAGGAGTTTGAGTAATTGTCCCGAGTGTCAAAGATTATAGCAGAAATCTCAGTTCGACCGAGGATCTCGAAAATATCAAGATGGCTCTCAAAAGGTCCACAGATGCCATATCCTGCTGACAAGATAATTTCTTGAAGTATTGAGCGTCTATCAGGAGAAATTGAGCAGACTAAGATTATATCCGGATTTGGATTCCCTTCGGGGAACTTCAGGAAATTGGCTATTGGAATCATATGCAATTCTCAGATTCAGTATCCTCTATCAATTTAGATCCTAATAAATCAATTGATTTCTTATCATGATTTTGACCCAAAACCTCCGCCACCGGGCGTCTCTATTCTGAGACGATCCCCCGGATTCGCTGTCAAAGATTGCCTTCCTCTGAGAATCGTCTCCCCATCACTAGATATGAGACTGTTCTGACCGGTATCTCCAGGTTCTCCCCCTTCTTTTCCCCAGGGATGAAGAACCCTTCTCTCTGTCTGCAAGGAGATCGTTGTTTTATCAAGAAACTCTATCTCCCTGACAATCCCATCGCCTCCCTCAAATTCCCCAGCACCTCCTGATCCTTTCCGTATCCCGTACTCCCTGACTACTAAAGGAAAATTCAATTCTAGTGCTTCGATTGGTGTGTTCAGTGTATTCGTCATATGGGAGTGTATCGCTGATGTCCCGTCTCTTCCCAGCATTGCCCCTGTTCCGCCTCCAATCGTCTCGTACAATGTCCATCTCTGCCCTGTGTTCCCCCCCAGAATCACATTGTTCATTGTCCCCTGTGAAGCAGCTGGAAAGGTGATGATTTTACCAACTGCCCCCATCACAACGTCTACTATCCTCGAACTTGTTTCAGTATTTGCACTCGAAGTTGCAGCAGTTGGTGAAGGATTGACGACTGTACCCTCCGGAGCGATAATATTCATCGGTCTGAAACAACCCTCATTTGTTGGTACATCCCTCCCCGTTATAAGTCTGAGAACATATGCACAAGCTGCCGTTGTGATGGAAACTGGTGCATTGACATTCCCAACTCGTTCTGCATCTGTCCCCGTAAAATCGAAGCTCATCTGTCCTCCTTTTATTGTAACTTTGCATTGAATCTTCACTGGTTCTGAAGAAATGCCATCAGAATCAAGATAGTCTGTGAAGATTCCGTACCCAGTGGGTAATGAATTTATTCTCCTTGAGGTTCCCAGCTCTGATCGGTCTAGCAATTCCTTCTGGAGAGTGATAAAATCCCAACTTTCTGTAGTAATGAGTTCCTTCAATCTGCGTATGCCAAGCATGAGTGATGCATACTGAGCTCGCAAATCTCCTCTCCTCTCTTCGGGTGTCCTCACATTTTCAAGGATGAGATTCATTACATCATGATTCTCTTCCCCACCAATATAGAGACGTACAGGAGGGATAATTAATCCCTCTTGAAATATTTCCGTAGAGTCTGGGGGCAGAGACCCGGGGGTCATTCCTCCAACATCTGCATGGTGCGCTCTATTAGCAACTATGTACTTCAATTCTCCATCGACAAATAGTGGTGCGAGGAGTGTTATATCAGGGAGGTGTGTTCCTCCAAATTCACCCCGAGGAGAGTTTACAATAATGGCGTCCCCCTCCTTCCACGTTTCGCTAAACTTTTTCAAGACTGGTTTTGCTACGTAACCCATGCTCCCAAGATGGACTGGAATAGCCTCTGCTTGTGCAATGAGCCGTGCCCTACCATCAAATATTGCACAGGAAAAGTCCGCTCGTTCCTTGATATTTGGAGAATATGCTGATTTTCTCAGGACGGTACTCATCTGCTCTGCTATATTCTCTAATCTGTTCTGAAGAATTGTGACGAGGATTGCGTCTGTCATTGTGACACCTCCAAATGCATGAAGCCTTTCAGATCCTGTCTTGCTTGCCATCCTTTCGGTATCCATAAGGTAGAATCAAGTTGATCTACGATGAGTGGGCCAGAAAACTCTGTTGTCCCTAAGTTCTCTCTCCTATAGACTGGGACCTCTCCCACATCAAACACCTTCCTGTACTCATCTATCTCAGGCTCTTTTTCTTCAATACTTCTTATCTCAGGTGTAGGATGAGGTATCACTAAACTCAATCTAATTGCTACCAACTCTACTGGTTCATCCTCCGAGACAAATCCATAAATTTCCCTGTGCTTGTTGAAAAATTCTTCAGTCAACTCCTCCAAACTCTCTCTCTTCTCCACTGTAATTTCGTAGGATTGCCCCTTGAATCTGAGATCTATCATCCTTCTGACACTCCAAATTGACGACAGTATCCCATCCTCTTTAGCATGTTCCATTGCCTCTGTCTCAAGTTCCTTTAGAATAATGTCGATCTCTTTTACCTCTGTCATCTCAAGCGGTTTGATAATACCCCTACTCATGTCGTACCTGTAATCTGCAGAAAGTAATCCTACGGCAGACCACGTCCCAGGATAAGGGGGGATTACTACCCTTGTTATTCCAAGCAAATCTGCCAGTGCAGTCGCGTGAACGGGTCCCGCCCCTCCAAATGCCACAAGTGCATAATTTCTCGGATCTACTCCTCTATCTGTGGAGACATTCCTCAGTGCAGCAGCGATATTTTCATGAAACACCCTTCTTACTCCCTTGACAATGGATTGGAGATCTAGCTCGAGGAGAGCTCCCACCTGCTCAAGAGCTTCGACTGCTTTTTCTGGCTTCAATGTGAGAATACCACCTGCCAACTGCTTCCCCAAGATACCGTATATTAGATCTGCATCCGTCACCGTCGCATCTTTCCCCCCCATATCATACGCTGCTGGTCCCGGACTTCCAGCTGCACTCTCTGGTCCCACATGTAAGAGTCCTGATTTTACAGAGGCGATTGAACCTCCTCCCGCTCCAATAGTCTTGACATCCACCGTCTGTACATTGACTGGAAGACCATCAATATCCATACTTCTGTGTGTTTGGCCTTTCCCTCCAGTTATTTGTGCAACATCAGTTGACGTACCTCCTATGTCCACCGAAATTAAATTGGGGATACCTGTCAGCTCACTGCACATCTCAGCTGCTAAAATACCTCCTGCCAATCCTGAAACCAAGGTCTCAACAGGTTTCCTTTGTAAGCCTTTCGGAGTCGCTAATCCTGCAGATGACTTCATGATTGCAAGCAGATCACAATGCCCTTGTACACTCTCCACCAAGTTAGACATATAACTGACCATCAGGGGTTTGACATAAGCATCCATCACTGTTGTGGATGTCCTCTCGTACTCCCTGTATTCTGGTAGGACTTCATACGAGATAGAGACCGAAACATCTGGATACAATTTCTGAAGAATTTTTTTCGTTTGCTCCTCATGCTCTGGATGAAGGAAGCTGAAAAGGTACACTACTGCAATAGATTCAGTACCTTGTGGTAGATTCATCTTTTCAATCTCGCTTTTGTCAAGTGCCTTCTCGACTGATCCATCACCTCGTATCCTCTCCTTTACTCCAACTCTTCGTTCCCTTGGAACTAAGGGTTCTGGTCTTGAGGGGACGATTTCGTATATATCAGAGCGGTTCTGCCTTCCTATCTCCACAATATCTCTGAAGCCCTCCGTTGTCAGGAGAGTCACACGGGCTCCCTTTCTCTCGAGCACTGCATTTGTTGAAACAGTTGTCCCGTGAATGATCTCACGAATATGGTCCCCAAGTTTTCTCACTCCAGCGACTACTGCTTCAGAAGGATTATGTGGAGTTGAAGGTATCTTGAACACCTCCATCCTGCCATCTCGGATGGCAACAAAATCGACAAATGTCCCTCCGGTATCTATCCCTATGATCTGATAACTGCTCACACCATTCAATAAACTCTCAAAATATAATGATTAATTTGTGGGGAAATCCATATCGATTAAATCTCATGTAACTCTTTACAAACCGCTCTCATCTTCTCAATCATGAAAACATCCGAGTGATAGGAATTTGATCTGCAATTTCATTTTAGTGAGAACCAATTATATATGTCACACTAATCTGTCAAGCTGAGGAGGGTGATCAAGTTCTACCAATTGGCGTTGTTGCTAAATGTGTAATTAAGGTGGTTTATGGAAGGAACGACTCCAATTCGATAGATTTCCCCCAATTCATCTCACAAGAAGCTGCTGAAGTTGACAATCAATTACGCTGGTTACCAGCTTTCGAAAGGCCTGACACAGAGTGATCCTTGGAATGAGTTTGCAATGCTTGAAAAGAGTGAACTAAAACAAGAAATCCTTGAAATCTATATGATATTTTCTTTCTCTCATCTAATAACCATACAATTTCAGAAGCTTTAATATCGGTAATTTGCTAGACAGAGTAGTGAGAATTAAAAAATCATTTATTGATAATATTCTTGTTGGAATAATGGTTTTTCTAGCCTTATTCTTCATTCTGGGTGCCTTGACGAATTTCCTCCCGTACAAGATGGTAGTCATTGACAATCACGACCCAAATTCCATGCATCCAACGTACTTACAGGGAGATATTTTCATGCTCAACAAAGTATCTCCATCCACCTATCAAATTGGAGATGTCATAGTCTACAAACCATCTTCTGGCTCAGGACTCATTATTCACAGGATCATCCACATGGAGGACATTGATGGAGTAAGGTACTTTGTTGTCAAAGGTGATAATTACGCAACAAATTACAAGCCTGATCCTTATGGTGAGTACAACTACATGATAAATCAGAACCAAGTTCTGGGTAAAATCATCCTAAAAATTCCATTTCTCGGTCACTTTAGTCTAGCTCTCCAGTTCAATCAACTCTTCAGGGTTATTGTTCTGTTTACTGCTGGTGGTGTGATGCTATATATATTCTTCTCGGATGACGAGAAGGATGAAAAGGAAGAATTCTTCGATGTCGACAAAAAGAGCCTAAATGTCTTCAAGATACGACTTAGTGGGTTTATCTCAACGCCCAAAGGGAAGCTAACATTAGGGATGGGGCTAGTCATAGTAGTGATGCTAATTCCCTCACTCTTCTTCCCGGGAGTTTTCTATACTGGTGACAAGGCAGACACCCCTGGTCTGCTCTCAGTCGAGTCAAATAATAATACTTACAGAGAGAGTCAGCAGATAGGAAATCAGCAAGTTGAATGGGTTTTTTACCAAGTAACTGTCATTTTTTATGACTCCGGATACCCAGGAGGTCGAATGAGTTCAATAGTGACAGAAGCATTCAAGTCTGGGAGTGGTGATGCTATATCACATACAGAATACAAACGTATCGGCTCCATAGTAGGTGTGCAGACGTATGGAGCCAGTGTCATTCTGAAAATGACCGATTTAGGACTCTCAGACCAGACACTTGACGTTGTTGTGACCTTTCACTTTGACTCAGGAAAGACGCAGAAGCTGACAACTACCATTGACTATACCATAATAGGAGGGATCTGAATGGACTTCAAGAGCAGAAATTTTCTCGGTATTGCAAGCAGTATTATTCTAATGTTCATCCCTTCATACAGTATCACCTCTGGACATAATATCGCTCGTGAATTTATTCTCTATTTCCCCTGGATCACATTCATCTACATCAGACCGTTCACAAATACGACCCCCTCCCACATGAGAATACTGCCTTTTTACATCAGCCTAATTATCTCGATTCCCAGTTTCTATGTCCTCAAGTACCTTTATTCATTCATGGATGAGGAATCAAATCGGGTTGAGGTATCGATGAAGATCGTAGGATACTCGCTGATACAAATCCTCGTTATTCTAGCTTCTTTTCTCTCACTTGAACCTGGTATAAAAGAGTCACGGACGTTTGTACCCATCCCCTTTTATGTCCTCATCGTACTTTTTGGAGGAATGAGTGCTAAATGGTATTTTGTTGAGGGTTATCGCAATTCACTTGAACCATACGAGATAGAGATTGAACAATAGCTTAATGGGTAAAAACCGCATTAACCCTATTGAATTTTATCGTATTACCAGCACCCCTTGAACCTCATTGATCACAAGCAATACATAGAGTAGTACATGAGCATTAGATGTCCCCCTCTTGAACCTCATCAGGTGACGTCTGTTTTGTGCTAAGCAATAATCTTATCTTCTTACATGTAATCGTAATCTATGGACTCTGGTCTTAAGAACTCACACGTTTTCATCACAGGGGCATCAGGTGGGATAGGTATTGCCATGTGCAAGCTCTACCTCCAAGAAGGTGCGAAAATCACTGCTCACTACAACAACAATCCTATAGAGCTAACTGACCTAAAAAGTGAGTTTCCAGAAAGTGTCTGCCTCGTGCAGGCAGATGTCCTTGATGAGAAGATGCTGATTTCTGCAGTTGAACAATCTGTGAATGAACTTGGAACTATTGAGCACATGATCGTCAATCACGGGATTTGGCTGGAAACTCCAGTCTCCATTGCAGATATGACTCTCGATCAGTGGAACCGCACAATTGGAACGGATCTCACTGGTGCTTTTCTCTTCACACGAGAGTACCTGAAGCAATTGAAGAACCATACTGATGAAATTCATGCACCTTCTATTGTCTATATTGGCTCTACAGCAGGTATCTTTGGAGAAGAAAATCATGCGGACTATGCGTCTGCCAAATCTGCTCTTATGTACGGGCTTACCAAATCTGCTAAGAATGAAATTGTCAGGATCCATCCTATGGGAAGAGTCAACTCAGTTGCCCCTGGCTGGGTCAGGACACCAATGGCAGAAGGTGCCCTCAAAGACAAAAAAGTAGTCGCCAAAGTGCTTGCAACCATGGCTCTCCGAAAGATCGCAACCCCAGAAGATATTGCTAATGCCACCATCTTCCTGACATCCAAGCTCTCGGGGCACACTTCTGGTGATATCATAGAGGTAACTGGCGGGATGGAAGGAAGAACTCTGCACTCCTAAATATTTCAAGAAGTTTCTCGTGAATTTCAATGTATGGCTGAATGCCGATTTTCTCCTAAGATGAAGCTCAAACTACATTTGGACTTCTTATTTACAGATCCACTCCAAAATTATGACTCTTCAACCATTTATCCACTAATTCTGTAGCAACCGGAAATCCCAGATGACCAATTCCTAAAAGGCTGGCACTACCCTTTGAGATTGCCCATCGATCAGAACCTCTCTCACACTCATCTGGGGTATATGTCCATTTTTGCCTCTTCATCGAGACAATCGAATCCTCGATCTCAAAGAGCTGAGTTACCTTGGGAGATCCAAGAAAACTTGCAAGGTATCCATCCACTTTCGGACTCAGAGGGTAGTTAACGGACATTCCTTGAAATGGGACCTCCGCTATAAACATTTCAAGTAAGTCTGGAAGGGGATTGAGTGCCTTCCTAAAATTCTCCTCAATCAGTTCTTCTCCAGAGTAACAGAGACTGATTGCAATTGCTGGAATTCCAAGAAGCACACCTTCAATTGCAGCTCCAATCGTTCCAGACGAAAAGTAGTGACCTACATCAAGATTACTCCCAATATTCGCTCCCGAAACTACAAGATCCGGTCTCTTTCCCCTATAAATTCCAAGATTCACACAGTCTGCCGGTGTCCCACCATTGAGAATCTGCACAGAATGACCCCCCCTCTCAGTCACCTCTAATCGCATCATTCCCCTCCTTGTTGTAGCCTTAGAATAACCACTCCTCTGACCTTCCGGAACAATGACTTCAACTTCCCATCCTATGCTCTTGACACACTCTATAGTGGGAATTAGTGCCTCTGATTCCACTCCGTCATCATTCGTAAGAAGTACCTTCAACAGAGACTTCTTACCCCCTGTGATTGATAAACTTCACTCCGTGATTCACTTTTACTGCTAAGGAAAATATAGGGTAGCCGAAATATTATTATAACATTTCTGACATATGATGAATAGTAGAAAACTTCTCTATTTTCTTTCAAAATAAAAGAACTGATACTATTGGACAAACTTGCAAATAACCCCTATGTTTTGCAAGTTTGTCCCATGGGTGAGGTGCTATAATATATCTGTTACTATAATACAAAACGCATGTAGACTGGCTTATTTATCAGAATAGCGCCTGTGAGATTCGAACTACACGACCTCTGGGTATCTTAGGCAAAATCACATAGGATAATACCTTATGAGCCCAGCGAGCTAAACCAACTGCTCCAAGGCGCTTCGAAGTGCTGAACTATTTTTTACTAGTCCCTGTTGTGCAACTTCTCCTTTCGGAGATGTAGCACTTCTCCACACATTTTCTTACACTCCCCTGTATATATATCATAGCTTAGGTACATTTAGAGAGTACTACCACTCCTCATCAGAATGGATCTCCCTGCTAGCATAGTTTCCCACAGTATTCCCTGCATCTGGTCTCAAGCATCTCTTTCGTGATAAGTAGTCCCCTCCAGTGGTAACCCTCACATCTCTTTAGTCACAAATCCCCTCCAGTATCAATCCTCCCCCCGTCACCGCACCCGGTAGTTAATTCGCGTAAATTTCACCTCTCGTATGGATGTTACTGGAAATCGCTATAAGTTCCTACTATTTTGTTATCTTATGGCATATGAATTCGAGGATCAGGATGCAAAGGTGTTGCATTCGGTTGGAGTCAAAGCTTTGATTATTGCATTTCTGATGAGTTTTGGGGGTTTAATCAAGGCATTTTTTGCAGTTATTGATGATCGTTCTAATCTTATTCTCTTGTCGCTTCGTCTGATTCAAGCTTTGTTACAGGTGATGGCTGGTTGGATTTTCTTCAGACCTAGTGATAATTTACGGAGGATTCAACAGACGGAAGGTAATGACTTAGAAGAGCTGTTTTTTGGACTTGAGGACATGAGTCTTGGGCTTATGACCGCCTTGTTTCTGGTTGTAGCGAGTCTGCTCATAGATCTTGGTCTTTTCATTATGGGGGTGTTCTGACATGGTTGAATATGAATTTGGAGAGGATGAGAATGAGGTAATTCTCACGATGGTTCAAAGGATGAAGGCGCTTTCAATTCTATTGCTCATTGCAGGTTTGGTTACTTTCCTTCCACTGTTCTTGAGTGGATTTTCTTTTGGTCAACTCCTTGGAGGAATTCTCTGGATGCTGATGGGCATCTTCTTCTTTCTTCCTCTGGACAATTTCAAGCGGATAGCAAATTCCAAGGATCGTGATATCAGAGAATTAATACAAGGTTTCCGTGAATTGGATCGAGGTTGGACTTTTGTGTTGGTCGTCTTGCTTCTCCATCGTCTTTACCTAGTTTATTCTATTTTTTAGCTATAATTTATTTTCACAATATGTGTGAAATTATTTTGATCTGTCCAATTTGCAATGGGAAACTACTTATTACGAACTTGGTTTATTTGTTTGCAAATGCCATCTGATAGCCATAATCAGAAGCTTGGAGTACTCTTCGTCGATGACAATCAGAAGATACTTGATCTTCTCCAACTCGATTTAAGAGCAGTAGAGGACGAGTACTCTTTCTACTTTGAATTAGATCCGCTTCATGCTCTTGAGAGGATCAAACAGGGGGGTATCCATATTGTTTTTGCAGATTTTGATATGCCAGATATGGATGGACTCGAGTGGCTCAAAAATGTACGTTCAATCGATCCGACGATTGTGAGATTGGTCGTTACAGCATTCGGTGATTTGGGGACTACTGAGAAATTTGTGGAGAACGCAGAGATCTTTGGTTTTATTAAGAAGCCGTGGACACGTGAGTACCTCTTGGGTCAGCTGGATCAGGCGAGGAGCTCCTTTCTGAACACTCACCCGAACTATGATGGTCATCCTTGGTCTATTGTGGCAGCGACCTACTCTACATCTGGTGAGATGGAATTACAGTGTAAGTATCCTGGAATTGCGCCATTTGATGCTGAGGTAGTTGCCAAAAAGGTCTTTGAATCTTTTCCCGATCTTTTTGAGGAGGAGTTTGAACCAGAGGGTTACACACTTCCCTTGACATATGAGAAGGTCACTGCTCGGAGTTATTTTGAGTCTCGGGGGGAGTACATCTCAGGTATATTTTTCATAAAGGACGTGATAGAGGGTTGGGAGGTCAAGATTATTGATGAGACCTATGTGTCCTTCATCGATCAGATTAGGGAACCCTCCAGTAATTACGTGTTCATTCTACACCAGATGCTTGATTCATTAATCGATCGTTTTTCTAAATCTTCGAATGATTAGTTTTAAGAATGTAGAAAATTCCTTACTCTCAAGAGGATAGTAATGGTTGGTGAAATCGAAGGTTTCAGTCACTCTGAGCTGCTAGAATTATTTCTTGAGGAGTACTGCGAAATATTGGAAACCTACTCTAATGCCCTAAACTCACTCAGGTACTCCTTGGATCCATCACGGAGGAAGGATGCATATGACGATGTATTCCGGGTATTTCATACCTTAAAGGGGACAGGTGCTTTCTTTCCTGAACTAGAAAATCTCACTTCATTTGCTAAGAAAAGTTGTGAGTACTTCAGGAATTTTGAGGAAGAAAATTCTTCCGATGAGACCCTCTATCGGTGGACAAGGATTGCTTTCTCCCAGATCTCCTCTGCCAAATCAGCGATTGAAAAGAGGGGGAATGTGAATGGTTATATCTTCCACGCACCTCCAGAATCTCTTAATTATCTTGTCGATTAGGGTTTCTACTTGCTTTATTTTTCTTGTGGATTTGAATTCCAAAGGATGTCATCTTTCCCCTCCTTCATATTCACATAACGTGCGAGGACAAAGAGGTAGTCGGAGAGCCGGTTGATGAAGGCGATCGTGATTTGAGGGACGTCAGTCTGCTTGGAAAATGTGATCACTCTTCTCTCTGCCCTTCGAGCAACTGTTCGTGCCACATGTGCAACAGCTGCTGATGTACTTCCTCCAGGGAGTATGAAGTTTTGGAGGGGAGCTAATTCCTTGCTCATACTGTCAATCAGCTGTTCCAACTTCACTATGTCATTATGCGAGATGGAACTCCCCACATCTTGCAGAGCAAGATCTGATCCTATATTAAACAGTCTGTTCTGTATATCACTAAGCTCTGATCTATGTATTTGTGTAAGAGATCTTAGATGGCCAATGGTACTATTCAATTCATCAATCGTCCCATAGTTCTCAATCCGTAGGTCGTCTTTATCCAACTGTTCTCCACCTATGATACTTGTTTTTCCCTTGTCCCCCTTCCGTGTGTAAATCTTCATATTTAATCCAAATCCTGGGTTGCTTGCTGTGATCTTACATATACAATCTCTAAAATCTTACTGATTTCCTCGTCTCCTATTCTCACAAAGCTCCTGTTTATAGAGTCTTTCAGACGTCACGGATCCGATAGCTGAACTCTGGGTAGGGTGAGAGGGATGAATTTGGAATGCCCCCAAATCCAAGAGAATAAGAAATTAATTCTGAAAGGTAGTTAAGATCTCTTATCGATCCCCAATAAATACACTAGATATTTTCACATGTTTGAGGTAAGAAGGAGAACCAGTGTAGGAAGATGTCACAATTCCTTTGAAGATTTCTGAAAAAATAACTCTCCTCTAAGTGTGTTTCCTGAGGAGTACTCTCAACCTTGGGTAATCGACTTGAGAAATCTTCTCAACAATCCATCTAGAGGAACTATCCTGGGTAATCAGCCAAGTTGAACAATCATCTTTTACATTGGGAAGTAACGTTTTAGTTTGATCTGAGCTTCATATCCAGTTCCATCAGAGTGGGGGCATGGATGCCAAATTCTCTGAAGAGCTTCTCTTTCCACTCTAGTAACTCACATTTTCTTACTTCCTTGCACTCCTCTGGAGAGAGCTCTGAAGCTTTTGAGCAGTAGAGTTCCTCTATATGGTGGCAGGGTAAGAAGTCAGACGGAGGGGTCATTCTGAAGTAAATAATAAGGTCATTGACCTTGAAGTGAGCACTCTGGTGATATCCAGTAATATTATCCATATCCTGATTCTAACGTGAGCTTATTTCTTCTTTTCTCTTTGTCAATTTCTGTAATCCTCATATTTATACTCAAGTTCGTACAAGCACAAATTATGATTGACTACTGCAAGTTTCCCCACATCTGCAATGACACTTTGATCTCAGAGGGTGTCACCATCGAAGGAAATGTCTATATCAAGACTGGAGTCAAAATAGCTGAATCGTGCGAGATGCGGTCTGATGTGTTCAAACTCGTCATAGAAGAGAATGTGGAGATCCAAGACTCTGTGACAATTGTGAATGAAACTGGTGAGGACCTTCGGATCAAGGACGATTCACGAATTGGTCGGGGTTCGAAGATCTTTGCTTCAATAGGAACAAACTGCCAGATTGGGGAGAATGTTGAGATACGCTCTCCTATTGGTGATAATTGTGTTATAGAGTCAAATAGAATTGTCGAAGATCCCCTTCCATCGAACACTGCCCTCAAATCAGTTATTGAGACAGAAATTTCATAACTCATGGTTTTCCCTTTCATTTATGGTCGGTTTTAAGGAGATCGGGGTTATTGGTGTCCCACAGGACTTAGGTGCCTCTCGCAGAGGTGTCGATATGGGTCCATCTGCTATGAGAGTAGCGAATCTTGCAGAACGAATAACATCCCTTGGATATGAGGTCATAGATTATGGAAATCTTCACTGTCATGACTTGGACGAACACGTGAACAAAGTAAGTAACCCGAATCTTCGATATTTGAAGGAGATAAAGGATACCTGCATCCACCTCAAGGAATCTCTTGTGGAGACAATGGGCAGGAATCAATTTCCACTGGTACTCGGAGGAGATCATTCCCTGTCAATTGGAACCCTTGCGGGAATCAAGGAAGCTGGTAAGAAACGGGTGGGTATAATTTGGGTTGACGCTCATGGTGATTTCAATACACCTGAGACAACACCATCTGGAAATATTCATGGAATGCCTTTTGCAGTTCTTACCGGACGAGGTGCTGATCAGCTGCTCGAAATAGGTCCATCTCCAACTGTAGCTGAGGAGAATTCTGTACTGCTCGCTGTTCGTGATCTCGACAAGGGAGAGATTGAGCTTCTTGAACAGTCGAAGGTTACAGTATTTACCATGCGGCAAATTGACGAGATTGGTATATCTGAAGTTGCGAGGAAGGCGATTTCGATAGCTACAAATGGGGCAGATCATCTCCATTTGTCCTTCGACATAGATTCAGTTGATCCAGAGAATGCTCCTGGAACTGGAACCCGTGTGAATGGAGGACTAACCTTCAGAGAGGCTCATCTGCTCATGGAGCTGGCCCATGAGAGTGGAAGGTTAAGCTCACTTGAGATGGTAGAGGTGAATCCTGCCCTCGACGTGAGAAATAAGACAGCTCAATTAGCTGTTGACCTAATCATCTCAGCACTTGGTAAGAAGATCCTGAAGTAATTTGGTAATAAGGCTAGCTTTATCATAAGTTTCTAAGTTAGAAGGATGTGAAGATTCAGTCTGTAACTGTTGTTCTTCAGAATTCTCGGGATGAGATCCTGATCTGCAAACGTAGTCCGAAAGTCAGCTATTTTCCTAATGCGTGGGTCTTTCCCGGCGGAAAAATGGAGGAGCCTATTGAGGGGTGGAGTGGAAAGGAGGCAGAAGCTCTGAATACCGGACTTCAAGAACTCTATGAGGAGACTGGAATTATCATAGGAGAAAAGACAGTCTTCACTGATCGAAGCGGATCATGGAAGGACAAGGTCAGCAACAAAAATGCGATGCAGAGAATCCGATCAGAATTCAGATTTGCAGGAAGAAGACAGACTCCTCCATTCGATAAAGGAATATTCGATACGGGATATTATTTTCATAAAAGCTCAGCTTATGATGGGATTGAGGCTATAGGTGATGGCTCGGAAATTGTGAAAGCAGAGTGGATACATCCCCAGAAGGTAATTAACCAATTCGAAGAAGGTGTCCGCCACTATCTCCCTCCCGTCCTTTACACCTTTAGACTCCTCGATGAATTTGGCGAAAATTTCCCATCGGAAGGTGTGAAGCAAACTTCTCTTCCTCCGGGTCTGCAAACTCCAGTTGAATTTGCACCAGAGTACTTTATTATTCCCCTTCCTGCAAATACTGCATATCCATTTACAACAACCAATCTTGGTATTATCAGAGGAAATCAAGCAACTCTTGTAATTGATCCTGGATGGAACGAAGAATGTACTTGGGGGGAAGATCTGCTTCGTTATTATGTTGAAGGTGAGGTTCATGTCTTTATTACACACCATCATACAGATCACTGGCATGCTCTTCCTATTATTGAGAAACTCTATCCCAATGCCATTCTCCACAGTCATCCTGACACTATAAAAGAACTTCAAACCTCACTAAATGTGAACTCAATGAGTCACATGGAGCTCGAT
>Ga0114931_10000918_pt1 | contig 36978 bp, 29 predicted proteins | sample 2SBtaG_FD_89579 | JGI IMG/M metagenome (GOLD analysis project Ga0114931, IMG submission 89579) | Deep subsurface microbial communities from Kolumbo volcano to uncover new lineages of life (NeLLi) - 2SBTROV14_V59a metaG | ecosystem: Environmental > Aquatic > Marine > Volcanic | place: Kolumbo... | reverse complement strand
ACGCAGAATATGTGCAGCCGGAAAATCTATCCGCCATTTCCGTCACCGCCAAAAGCGAAGCCACACCGCCGCCCGCACCGGCATCGCCGCCCGCCGCCGACGCGCTGACCGCACTCGCCCCCAATGAAGACAACTCTCTGCCCGGCGATGGCGGCTGGGGCATTCCCACCACCACCGACACCTTAACCGGTGCGCCGCTTGCCGCCGACAGCCTGCCCCGTCCGGTCATCGTCTGCATCAATAACGACCCGCAGGCACGCCCGCAATTCGGCATCGGCGCGGCAGATGTGATGTATGAATATATTATGGAAGGATACAGCATCACCCGTTTCAGCGGCATCTTTTTTGGCACACCGCCCGCGCAAATCGGGCCCATTCGCAGCGCGCGGCTGGTCAACTATTATATGGGGGCACTGTACAATGCCCCGCTGATGTGTTCCGGTGCCAGCGATGATGTGCGTTACCTGCTGAAAAACTTCGCGCCTTTTGCGTATTTGGATATTGATTTGGACGACCCCAGCAATCGGCTGTATACTGACAACGTGGGCAACGATTATCGCACTCGGTTGCGCGTCGGGGCAACAGGGCTGAAAAACTGGCTATCCGGCTGGGAAATCGCACCCGCCGGTTTGCGCGGTTTCACTTTCGGCAACACCCCACCCGGCGGTGAATCGGCGGCAAACATCAACATTGACTATCCTGCCGTCACCGGCAGCAACGTGGCATACACATTCGATGCGGCCACGGGGAAATATCTGCGTTTTTTGGGCGATGATCCGCATCTGGACGGCAACACCGGCAAACAAGTCGGGGTAGAAAATGTGGTGGTGCAAGTTGTACCGCACGAAAACACCGAAATGGTGGAAGACAGTCTCGGCAATACCGGCATCCGGCTGAATCTGTTCGGCACGGGTGCAGCAATTGTTTTCCGCGACGGGCAAGCGTTCCGCGGTACATGGCGCAGCGACAATCGCGGTGACACCCCGCATTTTTACGCCGCCAACGGCTCGGAAATCCCGCTCAAACCGGGGCACACGTGGGTCAGCATCGTCTCATCGCCGGATGATGTGACATTCGGAAAATAGAGGTTGGCTACCGAAAATTGTCGAACCGCAGAATTGCGTAAAACGTGATGCGTGAAAAGGTGTGCAGGTGCGAAAGTGTGCTTGCGATTTTGTGACTTTAGATTTTGAAACTTCGGACTTGAAACATGGAACCCTTTAACCCCCATCCGCTGGTGCGAAACCCGCACGTGCAAACGTTGTTCGCCACGGTGATGAGAAAATTGCCGCTGGACATCGATGCGCTTTCAGAAGAAATGCTGCTGGAAGTGCCCGCCGATGGCGGTACACGGCTGCAAGGTTTTCTCAGCCGCCGGGCAGAGAGTCGCGGGCTGGTGATGTTGCTGCATGGCTGGCTCGGTTCAGCGCAATCAACCTACAATCGCGCCATCGGGGTAGATTTGTTCCGCGCGGGTTTTTCGGTATTTCGGTTGAACATGCGCGACCACGGCGGCACGGAAGCCTTGAATCGCGGACCCTTCCACGGTGCACGGCTGGAAGAAGTTTTTCAGGCGGCAGAAGCGGTGGCAAAACTAGAACCGGATGTGCCCTTTTTCATCATCGGGTTTTCAATGGGGGGAAATTTTTCACTGCGGATGGCACATCGTGCCACAAGTCACCCCATCCCCACCCTGAAGCACGTGCTGGGCGTGAGTCCCTCTGTCAACCCCAAAACGACTGTCCAAGCCATTGACAGCGCATTCCCGCTCTATTCATATTATTTCGGGCGCAGATGGAAACAAATGATCCGCGCCAAACAAGCCGCATTCCCCCAACTGTACCGTGATTTTGATGAAGTGCTGCATCTGAAAAATTCGTATGATATGGGTGAATGGTTCATCACCCGCTATACCGGCTTTGCCGACAGCGACAGCTACTACCGCAGTTATGCCATCACCCCGCAAATGATGGCAGAAGTAACAGTGCCAACCACCATCATCACCGCTGCCGACGACCCCATCATCCCCATCGCCGATTTTGAGCCGTTCCACACTTTGAATAACCCGAATTTTGCCATATCCGTTCAACCATTCGGCGGACATGTCGGGTTTATGGATATTCTACCCGTTCGCCGCTGGCTGGTAGACGTTATCGAAGAAATTATGCAAAAAACCTATTAACCTGAATTCGGCGTTGTTTTTCCCGACAGTGAAACCGGCGATTTTTGTGGCGAGTGCAGCACACTTTTTACTTTTTGATTTGCTTTTCATGTGCCAGCAACCATTCTTTGCGCCATAGGCCACCGCCGTATCCGGTGAGTGTGCCATTACTGCCGATGATCCGATGACACGGCGCAACGATCGAAATGGGATTCTTCGCATTCGCCCCACCGACCGCCCGCACGGCTTTCGGCTTGCCGATGGCGCGGGCAATATCGCCGTATGATGCCGTTTCGCCGAATGGCACATCCAGCAGTGCCCGCCACACTTTTTGCTGAAACGCCGTGCCATGAAATTCCAGCGGTAGGTCGAAGTTGGTGCGCTCGCCGCGGAAATATTCGCGCAATTGTTGAATACCGGCTTGCACCGCCGCCGAATTTCCATCGGCATCGGGATATTTTTCATCCACAAAATTGATGCCGGTGATAGCATCGGGTGTACCGCTCACTTCCACCCAGCCAATTTCCGTTTTTAAATAATCACGATACAAATTTGCCACTGCATTTTCTCCTTTTTCGCACGGATGTTCCATTATTATAGCCCATCCCGTCGCCATTTGCAATTAACTTTGACATTTTTCCGCCATCCATTGATAATGGGAATGTGAAATATTATTTACCGATTTTTTGGGCACTCATACTTTTGGTAGAACGCCTTCTTTTCCCGGAACGCGCGCTGACGGCGACGGGTGGGCGGGCATGGCTCGACGCCTTTTTTGCGTTGGGGTTGCTGTTAACGGTGCTGGTAGCGGCAGCGGGTACAGGTATCCGCGTGCTGCGCCGATTGCAGCTGAAACTGTCGCCGCTCGAAACGGCGGTTTTCGGCGTGCCGTTGGGTTTGGGCATCGCGGCGTATGGCGTGCTGGCGCTGGGGCTGCTCGGCGGGTTGAATGCACCCGTGCTGGCGGGCTGGCTGGTCGTGCTGATGGCGTTTTCGTGGCGCGAATGGCAACGGTGGGCGGCAAATTTTTCACTGCGAACCGTCCGCCATCGTTGGCGCGAATGGCACATCGGGCAAAAAGCAGTTTTCGGCGCGGCGGCCATCATTTTCGGCTTGAGCATTTTGCAGGCGCTCACGCCCCCGTGGAATTACGACGGGCTGATGTACCATCTGCAAGCGCCGAAACTCTTTTTGCAAGCGGGACGCATTGCCTTCCAGCCAGAAAACTGGCCCGCCAACTATCCGCTCACCACCGAAATGCTGTACACGCTGGGTATGGCTTTTGGCAGCGACACTTTTGCCCGGCTGATGCACTTGACGCTGGCGGCATGGCTGGTGTTGGCAACGTTTCTCGGCGGGCGGTGGTTGTTGGGCAAATCCGGCGGCTGGCTATCAGCGGCCATTTTACTCGGCATTCCAATGTATCCCATTTGGGGCAGTCTCAGTTATGCCGATATGGGTTGGTCGCTGTGGGGATTTCTGGCGGTGCTAGCGGCACTGCGCGCTGGCGAAACTCATCACCGGCGGTGGTTGGCACTGGCAGGGGTAATGGCGGGCTTCGCCATCAGCAGCAAATATCTGGCATTGGGGCTGATGTTCCCCGTAGGGGTTTGGGTGCTGTGGCGCGCACGGCGTGGCGGATGGCAGCAAATATTGGCGGATGGCGCGCTGTTCGGTGGGATTGCGCTGGTGGTGGCATCGCCGTGGTATGCCAAAAACTGGCTGTGGACCGGCAATCCGATTTTTCCGCTGGTATGGGGCGGCACGGGCTGGGACGCAGTTCGGTTAAACCTCCTCGCCGAACATCATCGCATCTACGGCACGGGGCGCACGCCGGCAGATTACCTGTTGCTGCCAGTGCATCTCTACACGCAATACAGCCGCTTCACCACCTTTTTGGGCAATACCGAAATTGTCGGTTTCCTTTTTCCGGTGCTGATTTTCTACCCATTCACCCGAAAAAAAACGCGGCTGAACAGCCTGTTGGCAATCACCGCCGGACAATTTGTTTTTTGGGCGATGGGACCCCAGCACGTGCGATTCCTGCTGCCCCTTTTCCCCGCCCTCAGCGTGCTGACGGCGCACGTGCTCAGGGATATTTCGGCGCGAGTGATGCGCCCGGCAACAGCGAAAATTCTGGTTGCCGGATTGACCGGCGGCACATTGATGGCAACCCTGCTGTATGCCGCTATCTGGTTTGCCGATGTACGCCCGTTGCGGGTTATCAGCGGACGTATTTCCAAAGCCGACTTTCTGACGGCGCGGGTGGAGTCTTTCGCCGCCGAGCAATTTGTGCAAAAAACACTGCCGCCGGCGGCGCGGGTGCTGCAAGTGTGGGATGCGCGCGGCTATTATTGCGATGCACGCTGTGTGCCGGATATCGAGCCGTCGCAGTGGACGCGGATTGTGCTCCCCGCACCAACGGTCGGCGCGGCGGTGGCATCGCTGGGGGCGCGGGGTATCTCGCATTTGATGGTCAATCGCGCCGACACCGAATTTCTCGCCCCGTCGGATGCGCAAACGCGCCAATTCCTACTGAAAACCTTTCTGCCCGCCTGCGGACGCCAAATTTACGCCGACGCCAACGAGCAAATTTTTGAGGTGGTATGTCCGTAAAAATCAACTTGCCGAGAAAAAACATACTCGTCACCGTACTGCTGGCGCTCTTTGTGCTGTTGGCAATTCCATTGGGGTGGGATAGTCCTTATTTGGGCGTGCGGTATTTCAGTGTGGGCTTGACAGCTGGCGGGATTGTGCTTTTTGTACTGTGGCGGCGTACCATATCTGCGCCGATTTCCGTGCCATTGATAGTTCTGCCGATGAGCCTTTTCGTCATTTATCAGGCGGGGTTACTCACCATCACTCCTCTGCCGCCATACGGTATTGATAAAGTTTTGGTCAATCTGGCGCTTTTGCTCTTCTTTGTCATTTTTACCGACACCGTTCGGCAACGTTTTGTCACGCCGCACCGATGGGAAAACGCGCTCATCCTTTCCATCGGATTGGTTGCTGTGGTGGAAATGCTACCCATTTTAGCATGGTATCTGCGCTGGATGCGCATAAACGGGTCGCTCTTTCCTCTGCCGCCGCTGGCATATCGGTTGCCGGGTGTGCTTTTGGTGCATGCCAATATTGTTGCCGGGGTGGTGAATATCGCTTTCGGTATTGCGCTGGTACGGTTTCTGCGGCAATCGGCATGGAAAACACGCAGTATATGGGCAATATTCCTGCTTTTTTTGATGACGGTGATGTATTTCAGTTCTTCACGCGGAGGAATGCTGGGTATGTTCACCGAGATTGCGGTTATCCCTCCCCTATTTTTCGGTGAACATTTTAGCCGGATACTGCGCCGCGCAAAACACGCCCAATGGTGGCAGCGGTATTGGCGGCAACTTGCCATCGGGACGGTAATTTTCGGCGGAATACTATTGCTGGTGGTTCAGCGCATCACACTGACACCGGGTAAAGGGGCTATATCTTCTGCCCGAACCGGTATATGGCGATTGAGTTGGCAAGTGTTCCAAACCTCGCCGGTGTGGGGCGTGGGCACAGGCGGGTTCGACCCGCTGTATGTGCGTTTTGGGCAGATACCGCCCGGATATGTTGCCCCGCACGCACACAATCTCGGCATTCAAATTCTCGCCACCACAGGGATAATCGGGGCGCTGATAACATTGGTCGGCATAGGCATAGGCGTTTGGACACTGTGGCAAGTTGTCAATACCGATGTGCCGCGGTTTGCTGCATATCTCGGTATTTTTGCCGCGATGGGCATTCACCATTTGGTGGACTATTTGTTATGGCAGCCCGTTTACGCCGCCGATTTTTTGCTGGTGGCGGCGCTCGCATTTGCCGCCACCCCGCAACGCACCCGGGTGAAAATCCCCGTTCATATTGCAGGGTTTATGTTGCTTGCCGGGACCGCCCTCTTTTTGTGGGGCACAATGGTGTCGCTGCGAGGGTATCCGCGCTATTTAGCGGGCATTAACGCCGCCAAACAAGGTGATATTCAAACCGCACAAACCGAAATCTGCGCGGCTGCGGATGCCTTTCCCACTCGAACGCTCTACCAATTTGAATGTGGGCTTGCGGCAGCCGCTATTGAAACGCCGGAAATGACGGCAGCCGCCATCCGCCATCTTCAAACCGGGTGGCAGCAAGATCCATTTTGGACGGTACATGTGGCAAACATCGCCGTTTTGCAATGGCAACAGAAAGATTATTCTGCCGCGCAGCAAACTTTCGCAACCGCCGTCGGCGCATCACCCAAAAATTATCTGTATTATTTGAATATGGGTCGCATGGCAGAAATCCGTGGTGAGGCGAACGCTATGGAACACTATCAAAAAGCGTTGCGGTATCGCCCCGAATTGGCGGACACTTTCTTCATGCAACAAACTTCCGTCAGAACAGAGGCAATCCGCCGGCAATGGGTCGCACGCGCCAAAAGTCGGGGTTCAACCACCCTAAAATATGCCGGCTGGGACGCATTGGCTGCCGGAGAACCGGCTATCGCCCAAATTATTTTCCGCGAACAAATTCGCCGTGCCCCCAATGCCGCCAATGCCTACTGCGGATTAGCACAAATTGCAGCCGCCGCCGAACAGTGGTCGGCAGCCGATGACTATTTGAAAATCGCCCGGTTTATTGCGCCCGACGCACCGATTGTGGCGCACACCACCGCTATACTCAACCGCGCCCGTGGCAACGATGTCCGCGCGGCGGCAACCCTTTACGCCTTTTTCCGAACCACACTCAACACACCGCCCAACCGCGTTTTTTCCAATGCCTATTATTTCGCCGTATATCACCGCCTGACCCTGCCATACGATTTTGTACCCCAAACTCGTATACCCGTTCTGACCGTGGATATGACAGCAGATTTGCGGTGGTTGATTAATTTCTACCGTCAAAACGGAAATACTGAAAAAGCAACCGAGATTGAACGATGGTTAACCGCACGCACCGAAAATTGATTTCCCCCACCCTCGTCGCACTTGCCGTGATGTTGCTCTATGCCACCATTGTGCTGGCGCAAAACGGCGGTGATCCGCTGGCATTTGCTGTGCTGGGCACAAAATTCTCGCAAGGCATGCCCAACGGCACGACGGGATATGACGGGCAATTTGCCTATCAGATTGCACTATCACCCGCGCACGCCGCACCGTTCATTGATGTCCCCGCGTACCGCTATCAGCGAATTTTGTATCCGATGCTGGCGCGTCTGCTCGCAGCGGGAAACTCCGCGCTCATCCCGTGGAGTCTCATCGCCGTGAATTTGCTGGCAATCGGCGCGGGCACGTTTGCTACCGCGCGGATTCTGTCGGCGCTGGGGGTGAGCCGCTGGTTCGCGCTGGGATACGGGCTGTACGGCGGACAATTTCTGGTGCTGCGCACGGATTTGAATGAGGCGCTGGCACAAGCGCTGGTGCAACTGGCGGCACTGGCATGGCTCAAAAAACGGTTCGGGTGGATGGTGATTCTGTTTGCATTGGCGGCACTGGCAAAAGAGACCACCCTCATTTTCGCGGCGGCATTCGGGCTGTATTTTTTATGGAAACGCGAATGGCGCACGGCGGGACTGCTCGCGCTGGCGGGCGTACCATTTGCCGCGTGGCAACTTTTCCTGTGGCAATGGCTCGGCGCGTTTGGCGTCGGTTCCGGCGGCGAAGGGGCAACGCCGTTCAGCCTCATTCCGCTGGGCGGCTGGCTGTGGATGGCGCAGGTCAGTGTGGCGGCGTTCGCGCTGGTGTCGCTGGTGGTCGTGCCGCTGTCCATTTTCCCCGCGCTGGCGGGACTGTGGCTCAGCGTGCGAAGTTTATCCGTAAAATTGGTGCATCCCTTCGTGCTGGCATTGCTGCTTAACAGTGCGGTGATACTCTTTCTGCCCGCGTCCACCTTCCGCGAACCGGCGGCAATGGTACGGCTCACCCAGGGATTGGCGGCGAGCATGCTGCTCTTCGGCGGGCTGACAAAATCGCGGCGGGTGCTGCTTTATAGCCAATTGTGGATTCTCTCGGCGGCACTGGTGGTTAACGGGGTTGCCCCAGTATGACAAATTGCCACATCCCCAAAAGCTGATAAAATAACGCCAATTGTGTTCAAGTCAGGCACGAACACAGATGCAATTTTGTCAATTGACTGGCGGGAGTTTTTCGTTGAACGTAACCGTAATTGTTCCAACTTATAATGAAATTGAAAACATCACCGATTTGGTGACACAAATTCTGGCACTGCCGATTGATGCCCGTGTGATTGTGGTGGACGACAACTCGCCCGACGGCACGGGTGACACTGCCGACACGCTGGCGGCGGAAAATTCGCGGGTGGCGGTCATCCATCGGGCGGGAAAATTGGGGCTGGGCACAGCGTATATCGCCGGGTTCAAAAAAGCGCTGGCAGACGGCGCGGATTTGGTCTGCACGATGGATGCCGATTTTTCCCACCATCCGAAATATATTCCGGCGATGGTAGAATTGGCAAAAACCCATCACGTCACCATCGGCTCGCGATATGTGCCGGGCGGCGGCGTGGAAAACTGGGAGTGGTATCGTGAATTTCTGAGTTGGGGTGCGAATCATTTTGCGCGACTCATGCTCGGATTGCGTGCCCACGATTGTACTGCAGGTTTTCGCTGTTATCGCCGCACCGTGCTGGAAAATATCGATTTGGACGCTATTTTCTCCAATGGCTATTCATTTCTGGTAGAAATGGCATACAAATGCCAGCGGATGGGCTGTACCTTCGGCGAAACGCCCATCATTTTTGCCAACCGGGCACGCGGCACATCCAAAATTTCGCAGCAGGAAATTTTCAAAGCCATGTACACCGTCGCCCGGCTGACGTTTTCCCGGTTGCGGTTCTGGCGACGGTCGGCGGTACGAATCGCGCCGGTGAATTAATATATCGGCGATTAGCAATTGCTCATTCGCTTTTGACACATTTTTTTGAGCCATTTTCCATTTTGGAACACGTCTGTGTCTTCAAAAACCATTGTTACTCGAAAAATAGCCTCCGGCACGCTGGCGACTTTTCTTCTGCTGGCACTATGGGTGCTGTTTGCCTTTTTGCCGGTCACCTATAAAGACTGGGCGCTCGCATTTCGACCGGCGGCACTGCACTGGCAAAATCCCTATTTCAACCCGGGACTTATTTTTAATCCGCCGTGGCTTTTCCCGTTTTTACACCCCCTGGCACTCCTTCCCTCTCGTTTCGGCGCAGGATTGTTGATGCTCCTGTCGCTGGTGGTTGTAGCACTGTACGTCCACACACCCAAAAAATTACTGGTGGTGGTCATCGCCGCCCCGATGAGTACGCTATTCACCCTGGGGCAGCTCGATGCCCTGCTGTTGGTGGGGTTGATGCTCCCCGGCTGGGCAGGTGTGCCATTTTTATTGGCAAAACCGCAAGGGGTTATATTCACACTGCTGAACCGCCGGCGGCGCAACCGACCGATGGTCGCCGCTATCATCGCGGTGTTGCTCATTTCGGTGGCGGCATGGGGTTTTTGGTGGCAACACATCATCGGCTTTGCCCCTAATCAAACCGTGAACCTCTCCCTATTCCCGTACAGCCTGTTAGCCACACTGCCACTGCTCTATTTCGGTTGGAAAAACGAAAGCGACGGATTGCTGGCACTGGCTTCGCTCAGCATTATGCCCTATTTTATGATAACTTCCACCTTGCCGGCCATCGCCGCATTGATAAAAGAAACCGAAAACTGGCGCTGGTGGGTAATAATTGTTGCAGCATCATGGATCCATCTGCTGGCAATGCGAGGGGTATTGTGAGTTCAGTATTCAACATTCATCGTTCAAAATACACATACCTGATAGCGATTTTCCTGTTGATTTTTGCCACAGCCCTCTTTATCTTCGCCTTTGAGCAATTTCCGCTGGAAAATACCTCATTGGCAATTGATTGGTACGCAATTTATCCTGCCATAAAAGGGGGGACAATACATTATGGCGGCTCCGGTTTGCGAAACCCGCCGTGGGCAGTGCTGCCAGTTTTGCCCTTGGGGTTGCTTTCGTTTCGTGCCAGTTGGGGGCTACTGAATTTGCTGACCTTTGCGGTTTTAATGGTCAGTGTTCCGCGCAAATCACCGCGTTGGTTGTGGTTAACAGGCGTGATTTTGCTGGTTGTATCTTTTCCTGCGCTGCGTCACGCCGCCGATGCAAATTTTGAAGGGCTGGTCATCGGTGGGATACTGTTGTTGCTATCCGGATACAAAAAACAAAATATATGGTTCACCGCAATCGGTTTTTTGCTCGCTTCCGGTAAAATTCAAGAAACATGGTTATTGTTGTTGGTAGCGGGTATTTTCATTCTGAAAACATGGGACACTCGGCAATGGTTGCAACTTGCCGGTGTTGGCGGGGCAATTTTGGGGATAACCGGACTATGGCGGGGGCGCGAATGGTGGTCTGATTTTACCCAAATCCCGCAACTAGGACAAGGTAGTTTGATGGATAGCAGTTTATTAGCAACCTTTCACCGTTTAGGGTTGCCAATGTGGTTATTCGTCATAATTTGGATACTGTTGGCTGGCACAACACTCTATATTGCGGTCAGCGGAGGCACACAACTTACCCGCGAGAAAACGGGGACACTCGTCGCCGCATCGCTGTTACTTGCCCCGTATGCCGCCGGAAACAGTTTTTTAACCGTGTTGGCAATAGGAATCATACCGCTACTATTTACCCAACCCATAATTGCCACAATACTCATTATTTTAGTTGATGTTCCGTATTTCACATTGGCTCACCCAACCATTATGTACCATTATGGCGCAACCTATTGGACGCTCTTACTTTTTATTGCTTGGGGAGCAATGATGCTCAATGTATATCAATCCAAAAAAGATCAGGCACACCATTGAATTATGCGCACCCAAAACACCACCGCAAAAACAAATAATTTACCGGCATTGATACGTGCTGCAACCCCGACACAAATCACGCTGTTGGGGTTGGCAATCGTGGCGATGGTGTTGCTTTTCTGGCTTTTGCCAATTCCATATGTAGATTGGCGGGCAACCTTTCGCCCCGCAATTTTGAATCTTGGTGACCCGTATTTCAAAAGCGGACGGGTTTTCAATCCACCTTGGCTGCTAGCGGCACTCTATCCGTTGGCAGTATTACCACCACGGTTGGGCGCAGCCATTGTGATGACCATCAGCATACTGGGCGTTGTTGCTTACGTGCAACACCCTGTCAAAATCGCAGCGGTAATTCTATCTGCGCCGGTTACAGCCCTTTTTCTATATGGACAACTGGATGGGTTGTTGCTGTGGGCGTTGATGCTACCCGCTTGGTTGGGCGTGCCTTTTCTACTCGCCAAACCACAGGGTGTTTTTCTGACTACCATACGCCGTTTGAACACCAAATCAGTGGCAGCAACCATCGGCATCCTCATTCTGTCAATTGCCGTATGGGGCTTTTGGTGGCAAAAAATCATCGGCTACCAGCCCGACCAAACGGTAAATCTGTCACTATTCCCGTACAGCATTCCATTTGGAATAGCACTGCTGTATTTCGGTTGGAAACGCGATAGTGACACCCTGCTGATACTGGGCAGTTTGTGTTTCAGCCCGTATTTTATGATAACCTCCACTTTGCCCGCTGTCGCCGGGGTCATAAAAGATAGCGAAAGCTGGCACGTGTGGGCGCTGGTGACAATCATTTCGTGGGTATATATGCTGGGGATGTGGTCGCGGCTGCTGATGTGACTTTTGAAAGTGCCCAGATTTTCAGTCTCTCTTCCCAAAGCCGGAATTTTTTGTTATTATGATTTAATCTAATCATTCCGAAACATCAGGTGGGAAAATTGTGCATTCACACCCCAAAAGCCGATGGCAGTTAACAACCAACCGATTGCTGACAGCGATTGTGTTCATCGGTGTATTCGCCATGGCGATTCGCTATCCTGCCGGCGCGGACACCTGGTGGCACTTGCGTGCCGGCGAATGGATGCTGGATCACGGGCAAATCCTCACCACCGATGTATTTTCGTTCACCCGCGCGGGTACGCCGTGGATTGACCACGGCTGGCTGGCGCAACTTTTCTGGGCGGGCATTTTTCGGCTGGGGGGATGGACACTGCTCGGCTTGACACTGGCGACAATTGTCACCGCCACCTTTGCCATCGTCTGGAAAGTCAGCGAGGGAAATATTTTCGTCAAAGCCTTCGCCGTCATTTTGGCGGCCTCCGCGTCCTCCATCATCTGGACGGCACGCCCGCAGATGCTCTCATTTCTGTTCACCGCCATCGCGCTGATGTTGCTGGAAAATTTCCGGCGGCGCGGCAAATCGCTATTGCCTGCGTTCCCCTTGCTGGTGCTGGTATGGGTGAATGTGCATGGCGGGTTTGCCATTGCGTTTATTTTGTTGGGAATGTATTTGGCGGGTGCGGTTTTCAGTTTTCAGTTTTCGGTTTTCAGTGGGCAAGTGAAAAAATTGTGGGTCGTCCTCGGTGTGTCGCTGTTGGTGGTGCCGCTGAATCCCAACGGCTGGCAAATGTGGCTCTATCCGTTCCGCACGGTCGGTATCGGCGCACTGAGTGCTTTCATCGCCGAATGGCAAAGCCCCGATTTTCACATGCCGATTGTGCAGGTTTTTCTGCTGCTGGTGCTGCTACTCATCGCCGCGATTGCCCGCAGCGGCAAACGGACAGACTGGACGGATTTGGCGCTGTTCGGCGGGTGGCTCACATTGAGTCTGTTCGCCGTGCGGAATGTCGCCATTTTCGCAGTGGTCTCCGTGCCCCTTTTGGCGCGATATGGTTCCGCCGCGCTCGAAAGTCAATTCGGCTCATTACCCTTCGCCCGCCCAAAACCGGTGTCGAGCAAAATGGCCGCCGTGAATTGGGTTTTGTTGGGTTTACTGCTGTTTGCCGCCGTGGCGAGGTCGGTTGCTGTGCTGTCGCCCGCCGCCATTTCCGCCGCCGAGCGGGAACAATTCCCCGCCGATACGGTGGCATTCATCCGCGAAAACCACCCTGCCGGAAACATGTTCAACAGCTACAATATCGGCGGGTATCTGCTGTATCAACTTTATCCCGATTATCCCGTTTTTGTGGACGGACGCACCGATTTGTATGATGATGCTTTTTTGCGCCAATATCTGCGCGTGCTGAACGGCGACGGTTGGGAAGATGTGTTCCGCCAACATAATATTCGGCTGGCGGTGGTGGAATCGGATGCGCCATTGGCGCGGGCGTTGACAGAAAGCGGATGGGTGAAACGCTATTACGATGCGGACACGCCGTGGGCGGTTTTTTCCTCGCCGGAATAACCGGAACGTGCCGCCACCCACACCAAACCGAGTGAAACCAGCGCCCAGAGCGGGGTATATCCCCCCGCCACATAAATGAGTGACACCACCCATGTGAGCGCCCACAACCAGCCGGTCATCCCCACAGCCAACGGCAATGCCAGCGAATAAATGGCGAAATATGGCGCGACCAATGGTGTGGCAGCCAGCCACACCTTCGGATTGTTGCGGTAAAACCACAGCACGGGCAGAATCGCAAGCCCCCACGGAAATGCGGTCGCATTCCATGCCGTGCCGCGCAACCCATTGCTGTTCACAACCACCGAATTGAGCCATTCGGGCAGCCACCATCCCCACTGGATGAGCGATAATCCGAACACGACCGCGGGAACGACCAGCAATTTCCAATGGAAGCGGCGCAACAAAACAAACAGCGCAATGAGCATGCCGATTTGCGGTTTGATGCTCACAATTACGAGTCCCAACCCGGCAATCAGTGGATTTGACGCGAGGACGAGCCACACCCCACCGGCGATAATTCCGGCCATCTGCCCATTGCCAAAGCTGTACCAAACGGGGAAAAGCAATGCGATGAACAACGGATTTGTTTTCCAACGACGGCACAGCAGTCCCAGCCCCACCGCGTTGACGAGATTCCACAGTGCCAACCCCACCTTTGGCGAAAAAAGGGTAAATGGCGTGATAAGCCAGTAGCCATAATACGGCAGCCACGTGGATTCGCCATAAACGCCGGTGAGCGTGCGCCGCCAATAATGCATAATGAAATCGTGTCCGAAACCAATGCCGAGAAATGGCACAAACGCCACAATCGCCAACACCAGCCAACCGATACGATGATTATTTGCTATTATCTCAACGATATTTTGTATGGCACGCCAAAGTTTCTCAAACATTTTCATTGGGGGAAAGCATCCTTTTTGAAAATAGGTTGACGTATGCTGCATTTATGTTTATCATCATTATACATTACTGATTGTATCGCCACCAAAATTACGGTGGATAGGAAATCTCATGAAACTATCTGTCATCATCCCAATTTATAATGAGGAAGCCACGCTGGAAGAATTGGTCAATCGGGTTGAAGCCGTTTCACTGCCAAAAGAGTTGATTCTGGTGGACGACGGCTCGACCGATGGCACGGTGGACATTCTGCGGCGCTGGGAAACTGAGTCGCGCGCGGGGATGATCGTGTTGCACCATCCGCAGAATCGGGGCAAAGGCGCGGCAATTGCCACCGGGCTGGCGCACGCCACCGGCGATTTAGTCATCATTCAAGATGCGGATTTGGAATACGACCCGCAAGATTATCATAAACTGGTGGCGGCATTCGATTCGCCAAAGCAAAACGTGGTGTACGGCTCGCGAAATTTGCGGCGCAACCCGCGCAGTAGTTTCAGTTTTTATTGGGGTGGGCGGTTGCTCAGCTGGGTGACCAATTGGCTGTACGGCTTACGCATCACCGATGAAGCGACCTGCTATAAAGTTTTTCGCACCGAGGCGTTGCGGGAAATCGGCGTGGAAAGTACCGGCTTCGAGTTTTGCCCGGAGGTCACGGCGAAGGCGCTGCGGCGCGGCTGGAAAATCCGCGAAGTACCCATTTCATACCATCCCCGCCTGTGGGATGAAGGCAAGAAAATTCGGTGGTATGACGGGTTGATTGCCATCTGGTGGCTGGTGAAATACCGCTTCAAACGAGTGACGAGTGACGAGTGACGAACACGACGTGAAAACGGATGTGTGGACTTGCAACTTTGAACTTGCAACTTTGGACTTTGGACTTGAGACATTGGCCTTTTAACCTAAAATTGACCGCAATTCTGCTGCTTGCCACCGCACTGCGATTTCCGATTCTGGCGCGGCAGAGTATCGCCTTTGATGAAGGCTTCAGTTTGGCGGTGAGCAGCAAACCGCTCCCGTTTCTGCTAAAAGCCATCCTCAGCGATGGCGTGCATCCGCCGTTATTTTACGTGCTGTTCAAAGGCGCGCTGGCGCTGTTCGGCACCACGGAATTCGGGGCGCGATTTTTCACCGCCGTGTTGAGCATTTTGGGGGTGGCGGCAATCTTTTTGCTCGGAAAAACCCTGTTCGGGCAACGGGTCGGGCTGGCAGCAGCGTTGCTACTGGCGGTCAATCCCGTCCACATTTGGCTGGCGCAAGAAGCGCGGATGTATAGCCTGCTCTCTCTGCTGGCAACGCTGAACTTCTGGTTTTTCTGGCAGATTCTGCACCGCCCGCGCCGAAAATATTATTGCGGGCTGTGGCTCACCGCCACACTGCTCATCACCACCCATTATTTCGGGCTGCTGATTCCCGCCGTACAGTTTTTCTATCTGGCACTGCGGCTGAAAAAACATCCGCGCACGCTCATCCCGTGGACGCTGGCGCAATTTGCCGCCGGGCTGGTACTGCTGCCGTGGCTCATCGCCACCGCACTGCGCCCCGTCAAAAGTTTCGGCATTGCGTTTTTGGTGCGCCCCACCCCCGCCGACATGCTTTTTTCGGTGTGGAATATGGTCGCCGGGTTTGAGCCGTCGCTGTGGTGGGCGGCGCTCCCCGCGCTGGCAGTGGCGGCGCTCGGCGTAATTTTGGCATGGAAACACCCTGCGCCACCGACATTGCTGCTGTCGCTGTGGGGCTTCGCGCCGGTGGTGCTGGTGTGGGCAGTGTCGCAACAGCGGTCATTTTACGCCTACCGCTACCTTTCTTTCACCATCCCCGCGCTGATGTTGCTGATAGCGGCGGGGTGGGCAAAAGTTTCGGTGGGGCGTAGGATCATCATCCCATTAATGGGGATCTTCCTGCTGGCGAATCACTGGCTGCTGCTGTCATCCCCGTTGTTTTGGAAAGATGATTGGCGCGAAGCGGCAAAATTCATCGCCGCAAATGAACAGCCGGGCGATGTAATTGTCCTCCGTTCGCCGCACATCGAACTGCCCTTTGACTATTATTATCACGGGCAATCGGAACGGCGGCTGGCAACCTTCAATTTGGACGTGTATCCGGTGGCAGAAACGATCGGCGATGCGCCGCGTGTTTGGATGGTGATGCCCTACACCCGCCGCCCGACGCATTACCCGTCGCAACCGCTCACCGATGCCAGCGTGTGGGTGCTGGATGACGATGTGCCGGAATGGCAGCAGTTTGTCGAATCGCACCCGATCCTCATTCACCGGCGGTTTCTCGGTGTGGAAGTGTGGCGGGTAAAAAACGCAAGGCACTAATTTGGAACCACTTTTATCACCCTGTATAATACCCCCAAACGGTACCCAACTTTGCCGGAAAGGAGGTTTTTGTGCCGCAAACGAAAATCAATCTCACCCAACCGCTGGCTGAATTTTTAGCACAGCACAAAAAATACGGCTTCAAAAATAAAGGGGAGCTGGTTCGAACAGCACTGCTGCACTATCAACATAAAATTGAACAGCAACAGTTGCGCGAATCGGCGGCATTGTACGCCGAAATCTACGACGATGACCCTGACTTGCAAGCGCTCACCGACCATGCCGCGGAGGGATGGCCTCAATGACCACCCTTAAACGCGGCATGGTGATTGATGTTGATTTGAATCCGGTCAAAAGTTCAGAAACCGGAAAAATTCGCACGTGTGTGATTGTGACCAATGATATATATAACGCACGTGTGCCGGTGATTCAGGTCTCTCCCGTTACCGCATGGAGTGAGAAGAAAAGCCGGATTATTACCAACGTATCTCTTTCGCCCACTGCCAAAAATGGTCTAAGCAAAAAATCGGTGGTGGATTGCTTGCAAACTCGTCCCATTGACCACCGCCAACGACTGGTGCGCGTGCGCGGCACACTGTCCGATGATGAGATGGCAAATATTGACCATGCACTGCGCATTGTTTTCAATTTGCACGATTTGTAAATTTACCATTTATCACTCACACCCCATTGCCAACAACTTGAAACTTGGCAAAAAATGCATTTGAACCCGAAACCTAAAACCTTGAACCCAAAACTCATCCTTCTCGCTGTTCTGCTGCTGGCGGTAATGGCGGGTGAATCCATCGCCCTGCACCGTTATGCGCTGGTCGCACCCGGCACGGCGGATTTTTTCGCGCGGTGGTACGGCGGAAAAGAACTGGTGCTACACGGGCGCAATCCGTATGCCCGCGAAATTGACCTCGAAGCGCAAATGGCGATGTTCGGACGGCACACGCGCCCCGATGAAGATCAGGTGAATTTCGCCTATCCACTCTACACGGTTTTTCTGTTTTTCCCGCTGGCATATGTGCCGTATCCGTGGGCGCAAGCCGTGTGGATGACCGTTCTGCAATTCGCGCTCATCGCGCTGACCGTGCTGACGCTGCGGCTGGCACGCTGGAAAGTTTCGCCGCCGATGCTGGCGGCAACCGTGCTGTGGGGCGTTTTTTTCTACCCCGGCGCGCGCGCCATCATGCTGGGGCAATTTTCCATTTTGGTGGCGCTGGCGGTCATGCTCGCCGTGTGGGGGTTGACCACCCGCCGCGAGTGGCTCGGCGGGGCAGTGCTGGCAATTGCCACCATCAAACCGCAGATGGTTTTTCTGCTCATCCCCTTTTTGCTGCTGTGGGCATGGCGGCAAAAACGCTGGCGTTTCATCGGCGGATTCAGTGTCGGCATGGCGGCACTGCTGGCGGGCAGTCTGCTCTGGGTTCCCGACTGGATTTTCCGTTTTGTGGAAAATATCCGCGCGTATTCGGGGTATGTCGGGTTCGGCTCGCCGCTGGAAAATATGACCGCCCGTTTCGCACCCGGCTTCGACCATTGGCTCAACCCCGCCATCACCGTGATTTTATCGGCGCTGATGCTGTGGCTGTGGTGGCGCGCGCTCACCCATCACCCTGAAGAATTTTGGTGGGCGCTGGTCTGGACGCTGCCCATCGGCAATCTGATTGCGTTCCGGTCTGCCACCACCAACCACGTGATGCTCTACCTGCCGCTGATGTTTGTTTTCCGACGATTATCCGGGCTGAACCGGGGCACGGCATGGACGCTCGCCGCACAATGGGGATTGACCATCGCGCTGTGGGTGATTTTTCTGACCACCATCGACACATCGCGCGGCAGCAATTTCGAGGCGGTGTTCATGCATGGGCTGCTCCCCACGGTGCTCATCGGCGTTTTTCTGCTCGATTGGCGGGGATTGCGGCATATGATTATTTTTCAATCCGATTGACCCAGCCCTATGAATGCGATATAATTTGAAGCAGGAGGCGCAAATGGACAATCAACTTGTTGCAGAAATGGCAAAAATTATTGTCGAAACAGTTCAGCCTCTGTGTATCATCTTGTTTGGCTCGCAAGCAAAAAATACTGCGTCCCCCACCTCTGATTACGATTTTATGGTTATCAGTGACAGTATTGCTGCTGATGGCCGCTACCGCACAATGGCGCAACTGTGGCGGGCTTTATCGAGATTCAAAGTTCCGAAAGATATTTTGCTCTACAGCACCGCCGAGATTGAACGCTGGCGGCACAGCAAAAATCACATCATCGCCCGTGCATTAAAAGAAGGAAAAATGGTGTATGAGCGACCGTGATTTTGCTTTTTCACTGCTTGCAATGGCGCAAAAAGATGTGAATGCATTGCACGGCATGGTCAATAACAAAATTTTTGCCGACGAAATTTTTGGCTTTCATGCCCAGCAAGCCGTTGAAAAAAGCCTCAAAGCATGGATTGCGTCTCTTGATGTTGAATTTCCCCTCACGCACGATATCAGTCTTTTGCTTTCCACGCTAGAAGACCATCGGCAATCAATTTCCGCTTTTGGGGAGTTGGTTGAACTGACCACATTTGCGGTACAGTTTCGATATGCCGCGTTTGAAGATAGCGAAACGCTGAACCGTACCGATATTTTGGCAAAAGTTGATATGCTTTTCGCTCACGTGCAAAGCATTTTAACCACCTAACCTTTTCAAAATGAATCTTTCCCGCACATCTAACGCCCTAAAATGGATACTCGTCACCCTATTTATCGGCTGGTTGTTTTACATCGCGGGAATTTATTTCGCCACCCAAAAACCGGTTTCCCCCGCCGATATTCCACTGATTGCGGAATCAATACGCCAACCGGTCGCGTTTTCGGCGGCGTCATTGGGGCGCACCGCGCTCGATGGGCTGGCGGCGCTGTGGCTGTGGGCTATCGCGCTGGGCATCGGCGGATGGCTGTGGCAATGGCTCTCACCGAAAGATACTTCCCCCGCCGAACGGCTCATTTTTGGTGCGGGGTTGGGTATCGGCGCGCTGGGATTGCTGACATTCGGGTTGGGGCTGGCGGGCTGGCTCACCCGCCCGGTGATTTTCGGCACGCTGGGGGTGCTGTCGCTGGCGGCGATTCCCCAACTGCGTTTCACGTTTCACGTTTCACGTTTCAAGCGATACACAGCGCGAATACCATTGCCGGCAAAAATGTTTCTCGCATCAATTCTTTTCCTCGCCCTCACCATTGCCCTGCTCCCCCCTACCGATTGGGACGGGCTGTTTTACCATCTCACCGCCCCGAAACTGTATTTGACGGCGGCACGCATTGCGCCGGGCGTTGACATTCCGCATTTTAGTTTCCCACAATTGCTGGAAATGGTTTTCGCGCTGGCAATGGCAATTCGCGGCGATGTGACCGCCAAACTCATGCACTTCGGCTTCGTTTTTCTGTTGGGCGGATTGACATGGCACACGGCCCGAAAGTTCCTGCGAGTGAAAAATAGCTGGCTGGCGGTACTGTTCCTCTTTTCCATGCCGATGGTGTTGACGTTGGCGGGTTGGGCATACAACGATTTGGCGCTGGCGTTTTTCGAGCTGGCGGCGTTGTATTTTTTGGTTGATAGTTTTCAGTCTTCGGGTTCCGGCATGCGTGGGCTGGTGCTTGCCGGAATTTTCGCCGGGTTGGCAATGGGGCTGAAATACACCAGCGCGGTGGCGGTCGGCACGGTGGGGTTGTTACTGATGTGGCTTTTGTGGCGAAAAAGAATTTCTTGGCGGGATGGTGTCCGTGCGGTGGCGGCGTTTGCGCTCCCCGCGCTGGTGGTGGCACTGCCGTGGTACATCAAAAATTGGATTTTCACCGGCAATCCGGTTTATCCATTTGTTTTCGGCGGCGTTTTCTGGGACAACTTCCGTGCGGCGGCATATTCCGGCGCAGGCACGGGTATCGGTGGGGATTGGGCGGCGCTAGCGAGCCTGCCCGTGCAATTGACGCTCGGCGTGCATGATGCCAATTTCACCGACGGGCGCACCGGGTTGCTTTTTCTGGCATTCCTGCCGCTGGTGCTGGCATATGGCGTGTTTCGCTATCGAAAACACGTCCAACCCCCTGCCCTTTCCATCCTGCTGATTTTTGCGCTGGCGCAATTTGCTTTTTGGACACTCGGCGTGGTTTGGTCAGCGGGGCTGTGGCAAAGCCGGTTGCTGCTGCCGATGTTTGTGGCGCTGGCACCGGTATTGGCCTGGCTGGTGGATGACGTAGCGCACCTCGACCATCCGCAATTTTCTTTGCGTCGCTTTCTGCTGTTGTTCATCGCTTTTGCACTCACGCTCGGCGTGGTTGACCAGCTTTTCACCAACACCATCGACAACCGTGCCGGATGGGTATACTATCGCCCCGACCGCTATATTGGCGGCGCAGAATCGCGTTCGGACTATCTTTCGCGGCGGACGGGCGCACATTTTCGCGCATTGAGCAGGATAAATGCGGAACTCCCCGCCGATGCGGTGGTGCAATTTCTGTGGGAACCGCGCACCTATTTTTGCAATCTCGATTGCCGCCCCGACAGCATTTTGGACACTTACGGGCATTGGCAGTATCTTTATGGAAAGGATGCCGCCGCCATCAACACCGCACTTCGCGCCGACGGGGTGACGCACGTGCTGGTTTTTTCGGCAGGATTGGACTTTCTGCTGAATGACCCGTCCGTGTTACCCGAAAACCGCCCCGATGTGACGGTTCTCCATCAGCTGGAAAATGAATTTTGGGATGAACTATTTTCGGTGGATGGGGCGTATGAGATATATAGGGTGAACTAAGGGTGTGTTTCAGCAAATTTAGCCCGGAAATTCATTTCCGGACTAAAAGCCCAAGCCAACTTAAGTCGGCTTAAGTTTTGAGCCTTGAATTTTAATTCGAAGCGAAATTCCGGTAGGCTGTCGGATATTTCTTCAATCCCGCCCAAAATGTGAAACACACCCGCAAACTAAATACCCGTTGGTTTCACAACAAGAATATGGTATAATTATTCATATTGACAAATGGTATTGATTGGGGGTAACAAATGTCCGTAAAAGAAAAAACATCAGAAAAAATTACTATTTCACTGTCCAAAGAACTGGCACAGCAATTTAAATCGCTGGTGCCATCTCGCCAGCGCAGCGCGTTTATCGCCAAACTCTTGGAAGAGCAATTAGCACTGCAACAACAAGTAAACGCACTGAACGAAAGTGCCGGTATTTGGCAAGATAAAAATCATCCCGAGTTGGCTGCAGACGGCGTTGACACGTGGCTGAAAAATCAACGAAAAAAATGGGAATAGCACCAAATGGCACACTATTTGCTCGATACCGGCATTGTGATTCGACATTTGCGTGGCGAAGGCCAAACAGTAGCGCTGTTGCGTGAATTGGGGAAACGAAAACGTTTGGCAATATCCAGCATCACCCGGGTGGAAATCCATGCCGGGATGCACCCGGATGAAGCGTATGCCACCCAAAAATTACTCAACCGATTCGTAACCATTGATGTTGACCGTACCATCGCCGACCGCGCCGGTGATTTCATCCGCAAATACAGGGAACAAAATCACAAGATCACTGTTCCGGATGCCATCATTGGCAGTACAGCCATCATCCACCGGTTAACGCTCGTTACGCTGAATGAAAAAGATTTTCCGATGCCCGGGCTGAGTATTTTCCCTATTCCCCCCACCGAAAAATGAATCCGGCACACCCAACCCTCGCCAAGTCCACACTCATCCTGTTCGCCATCAGCTTGCTGGTGCGCGGCGGTACAGCGTGGCTGGAACGTCAGCCGCACAATCTGGATGAGGCATATCACACCGTGAACGCCATCACGCTGGCGACCGGCGGCGGCTTCACCGAACATTTCATCTGGAATTATCTTTCCCCGCCCGATACAGTGACGCACCCGAGCAACCGCTATTGGATGCCCCTCACAGCGATTCTCGCGGCGGCGGGCATGGCAATCGGTGGGGCGAAGTATGCGGCGGGACAATCGGCGTTTGTCCTGTTGTCGGCGCTGTTGCCCCCGCTGACGTTCTGGCTGGCGATGCGCGTCACCGGAAACCGGCGGCAAGCATGGCTGGCTGGATGGCTGGTGCTGTTCAGCGGATTTTACTTTGCGGAATGGACGGCGATTGACACTTTTGCGCCCTTCGCGCTGGCGGGGGCGATTTGTTTGATAGCGCTATGGCGTGCCGCAGAAACCGCCGATTGGCGCTGGGCACTCGGTGCGGGTGTCGCGGCGGGGTTGGCACACCTCACCCGCGCGGATGGGGTGCTGTTTTTGCTGGTGGGGGTGTTTCTAGTTTTCGGTTTTTGGTTCAAGGTTCAAGGTTCAAAGTTTCAAGTCTCAAGTCTCAAGTCTCAAGTTTTGAACACCATTATTCATTGTTCATTGTTTGTCATCGGCTATTTGCTGGTGATGACCCCGTGGTTCGTCCGCAACTGGCACACCTTCGGCGCGATATTGCCGCCGGGTGGCACCCAAACTCTGTGGCTCACCCGGTACGATGATATTTTCAGCACCACGGCAACCCTTTCGCTGCAAAATTATCTGGCGTGGGGTTGGGGGAATATTCTGCAATCCAAAGCGTGGGCGGCATGGATGAATTTTCAGACGTTGGCGGTGGTTATCGGGTTGATGGTGGTCTTCCCTTTCGCCGTCATTGGTTGGTGGAAATTGCGAAAACACCCGCTCTTTCAGCTTGCGGCGGTCTATCTGGCCTTGCTTTGGCTGGCAATGACGCTGGCGTTCACCTTTCCGGGCGTGCGCGGCGCGCTCTTCCACAGTGGCGGCGCAGTCCTGCCGATGGTCGCCATTGCGGGGGCCGTCGGGCTGGACACGGCTATCGCGTGGGTGGCGGCACGGCGGCGGAGTTGGCACGCGCCCACTGCGCAGAAACTTTTCGGCGGGGCGCTGGTCTTTTTTGCCGCGCTCATCAGCCTTTTCACTGCCGCGCAAAAACTTTCGGCGTGGAATGAACCTTCGCCGTATGCCACCATCATCCCCACCCTGCCGAACCCTGCCGCTACCGTGATGGCAATCAATCCGCCCGCCATCCTCTATTTTGGCGGAGAAAACGCCATCGCCGTACCCAATGAACCGCCGGAAACGGTCATCACCATCGCCCGAAAATATGGCGCGGACTATTTAATTTTGGAAAAAAATCACCCTGCGCCACTGGACGCGCTTTATCGGGGGGATGATGCTCTGCCGCAATTCAAATTGCTGGATACATTGGGGAATGGCACGCAATTGTATGAAATGACGAGTGACGAATGACGAGCGACAAATCACGTTTCACGTTTCACGCATTAATTTGGATTGCCGCGGCTGCACTGCTCGTCAGCGTCTATCTCGGCGCGGCACGGCTGGCGGGCGCGAACGGCTTTCCGCTGGATGATGCGTGGATTCACCAAACGTATGCCCGCAACTTGGGCACGCGCGGGGAGTTTGCCTTCACACCCGGCGTGCCGAGCGCGGGCAGTACCGCGCCGTTGTGGACGCTGCTGCTGGCGGCGGGCTATGCGCTGCACATCCCGTTTCAGTGGTGGACACACGGGCTGAATATCGTATTTTTGGGACTTTCCGGCTGGCAGATGGCGCGGCTGGCACGGCGATTGTTTCCCGCGTCGCCAAAACTGGCGGTGGCCATCGGCGCGGCGGTGATGGTGGAATGGCACATGGTCTGGGCTGCGGCATCGGGGATGGAAACGGTGCTGTTTGTGTGGCTCTCCGTGGCATTGGTGGAACGGTTCGCGGTGTGGGGAGAAAATCCGTCCGCGCGCAAATTGTTCGCGCTCGGCCTCATCGGCGGGCTGCTGACCCTCACTCGTCCGGAGGGAATCGGGCTGGCGGGGCTGGTCGGGCTGGCACTGCTGGCAACCATGCTCGCGGCGCGAAGACTCTCCATCCCCCGATTGCTGGCATTCGGTGCGGGGGTGGCGTTGCCGCTGATTCCCTATTTTGCATTCAACATCATCACCAGCGGACTGATTTTCCCCAACACCTTTTACGCCAAACAGCGCGAATACGCCATCCTGCTGGAAAATATCCCGCTGTGGAAACGCTGGCTGCAAGTGGTTGGCGTGCAATTTGTCGGTGGGCAGATTTTGCTGCTGCCGGGCGCAGTTTTCGGGCTGTGGCGGGCATTTCGACGCAAAAATATCCCGCTAATGATGGTGGGATTTTGGTGGCTGGCGCACATCACGCTTTACGCGGTGCGGCTGCCCGTCACATACCAGCACGGGCGATATGAAATGCCAACCCTGCCGTGGTTGTTGTTTTTCGGCGTGTGGGGAACGGCGCAATTATTGCGCCCGAATCATCGCACGGCATGGGCGCGCGTGCTCAGTCGAGCGGCCATTGCTTCGGCAGGCGCGGCATTTGTCGCGTTTGTGCTGCTCGGCGCGCAAAGTTACGCCAACGATGTCACGTTCATCGACACGGAAATGGTGAAAACTGCGCGCTGGCTTAACGAAAATACTGCGCCGGACGCGGTCATCGCCGCACACGACATCGGCGCGATTGGCTATTTTGCCGCACGCCCGCTGGTCGATTTGGCGGGGCTGGTCACACCGGAAGTCATCCCCTTCATCCGCGACGAAACCGCACTGCTGGATTTTTCGCGGGCGCAGGGGGCAACATATCTGGTCACGTTCCCCGGTTGGTATCCGCAAATATCGGCAATCCTGCCGGTGGTCTATCGCACCGGTTCGGTATGGGCGCAACAACACAATCACGATAATATGACGGTGTTTTCAATCAAAAATTGATAATTGCTAATTGCCAATTGCATGTGGTATACTACTTTTGTACTACGGAGCGAACGAGATGTCCAACGCAGAAGCGCCATACCAACAACTAACAGATGAGGCGATTACTTTGCTGGCAGAAAGCCGGCAAACGTTGGCTGCATTATCGGAAAAAATAACGGCACTGGTTTCTGCGCAAAATGGCAACAATCGTGCAGAAGAACTCACACGTCAGGCGAACATTTTACTGGCAGAACACCGGCAATTGTCGGCTATGCTCACACAAAACAGCGCGATGACGCAATCCACGATGCCGGTTTCTGCGGTACAACTGCTGCAATGGCAGGAAGAAGAACGCGCCAAAATTGCCAAACAACTGGAAGATACCGACGGCCAATTGCTGGCGAACGCGGTTTTTGAATTATCTGCCGTGAAAAATCTATTGTTGATGGATGCCAACCTCGATGAGGTGATGGCAGGTATTGATGCCCTTCAGCAAGAGTTGGAAAACGGGCTGGCAAGTTTGCGCTTTTTGGTAGCCGATTTGGAACCCGGCACTGTGTTGGGAAATTTCGGGTTGGTTGCGGGTTTGCGCCGTTATCTGGAAAAGTTCCAAAACCACACACATATCTCAACTGACCTGCAGGTTCACACATTGGTTGAACCGTTGCCATACATCATCGAAACAGCGATTTTCCGCGTCATTCAAGAAGCGCTGCACAATATCACCCAACATGCCAACGCCTCTGCGGTGCAAGTTATCGTGGCAGAAGTCGGCAGCAATTTGCAATTTATCATTCGAGATGATGGCGTCGGTATTTCAGCCAATCTCTCAAATCATCCACGACGGCAATTGGGGCTGGTCAGCATTACCGAAATTGCTAACCTTTTACACGGCTCCATTGAAATAAATAGTGAAGAGGCTAGTGGGACAGAGGTAATTTTATCTATCCCATACCCAAAATTTTAGTGACCAGTTGGGAGGGACGTGATTTATGTCTACCAGTATTATGCTCGTCGATGACCATCCATTGTTTCGGCAGGGATTGCGGCGCGTGCTAGAATCACAAGAAGACTTTGACGTCATCATGGAAGTAGCGGATGGCGAAGAAGCCCTACGGCTGGCAAAACAACTTAACCCCGATGTGATTTTGCTTGATATTAACCTACCCCATTTGAATGGCTTGCAAATCACCCGCGAGTTGAAACAATCGCACCCCGATATTGCCATTATTATGCTGACCGCATACCACGACGACGAGCAGATTTTTCATGCCATTCGTGCCGGTGCCGCCGCCTATTTTCCCAAAGATGTAACCCCGCGCCGGTTGGTGGATGCCATTCGGCAGGTAAGCCAGGGCAATTACGTCATCGATGATGCGGTACTGGATCAACCGGAAGCCGCCAGTTGGATTTTGCAGCAGTTTGACCATGTGGCTTATGTGGATGGCGAACCGAATCAGATGTTCGCCCCTTTGTCACCGCGAGAGATGGAAATTTTGCAACACATTGCCAAAGGCGAAAGCAATAAAGAAGTCGCATATTCGCTGGGCATTAGCCGCCAAACCGTAAAAAACCACATGACCAGCATTTTGCGGAAATTGGCAGTAAACGACCGCACCCAAGCCGCCCTGTACGCTGTCAAGCGGGGGTGGATTCGGTTACAGGATAAAGAAAGCCAAAGTTAGCCGCAGGGGATGAAACAGAAGCTATGGATGAACAGACAATAAACGAAGAAGCCAACTCACAGGCCACATTCGCGCAGGTCATCGAAGAAGCAGAAACCGAATACCAGCAAATTCAAAACGAAATGCGCGAAATTTCTATGCTCATTCGCCAGAGTACCGACGAAGTGGAGAATCTTTCGCAGCGCAATGCCCAAATCAGCAACCGATTGCGAATAATGGAAAGCAATATTGACACCATGCCGCGCGAAGACATCCAAGAAATTTATCGCGCCGCCCAAGATACCCAAAGCCGGTTGTTTATGATGCGCGGGCAGGTAGAACAGTTACAGGGCAAGCAACAATACCTCGAACGCTATGCAAACCACCTGAAACACATCATAGACAGCTACTACCAGCGAGAGGATGTCTCTGAAAGCGGGCTGCCCGTCAACCCCGGCGCAAATATCACGGCTGCCAGCAGTATGATGAATATCATCAACGCCCAAGAGCAGGAACGCTTGCACCTGTCGCGTCAACTGCACGACGGCCCGGCGCAATCGCTCACCAATCTCATCCTGCAAGCCGAAATTGTCGAGCGCCTTTTTGACAAAGACCCTTCACGCGCCCGAAATGAGCTGATAACCCTGAAAGATGCCGTCAACGAGACTTTCCAGAAAATCCGCGAATACATTTTCCAACTGCGTCCTATGATGCTCGATGATTTAGGCGTTATCCCCACCCTGAAACAATATGTGCAGGAATTTGAAAACACACATGAAAATTTGGCGTGTAAATTACTGGTCGCCGGTGCAGAGCGGCGCTTGCCCGCCCATATTGAAGTGACCCTTTTCCGCGTCATTCAAGCGTTGTTAAACAATGTTGCCGACCATGCCCACGCAACCGAAGTCAACATTAATATTGAATTGCAGCGTGACCGTATCTCTGCCACCATCACCGATAATGGCGATGGATTTGATGTGGAAGAAGCTATCGCCGAGGCGCCCAAACAAAAGCATATGGGCATCATCAGTATGCAAGAGCAGATTACCATGCTGCGCGGCGAAATCGCTTTCGACAGTGGCATTGGGCGCGGAACAACCGTTTCGCTGTGGCTGCCAACCGAATAACCCCCTGCAAATAATCGTCGGGGGCACAACCCCTGCCCCCGATTTTCTTCATCCTTCAGCAAATTTTCCCACAATATCAGGGATTCCCTCATAGAAAAATCTTTTCTTTTGTTATATGCTAATAGTGTACAATTGGCTCAAACTCGATGCCAACCGCTGCAACTATTGGAAACAGAGGCAACCGATGGGACATCAAAAAAACCGTGGACAAGGATTAGTTGAATTTGCGCTGATATTGCCCGTACTGGTACTTATTCTTTTGGGTATCGCCGAAGGCGCACACGTGATACAGGCATATATTGCGGCACAAAACGCCGTAAAAGATGCCGCCCGTTATGCTGTTTCGGGCAAACCGCTCAATTCCACCGGCGACCCGTGGACAATGCCCCCCGACCAGCGCATCAACTATATTGAAAATGTGGCTATCAAAAGCTCTGCCGGGACGGCATACAGTCGTGTCATCACCGATGTGACGCAATACGACACCTTTCTCGACCGCTCCACCTGTGATGCCAGCTGCGCCGGGGTGCTGGGCATTCGCGTGGATTGGATTGAATACGATGTTGACGGCAACGAGCGCATCGTGCAAGCCAATCACCCCGGCATCGAAGGGTCTGACGTGCGGATAAGCCTCTATCACAATGTCGCGCTGTTCGACCCGATTTATGCCGCCATCGTCCCCGATGGCTATTTTACCATCCAAGCTTCGATGGTGATGAGAAACGAGGGCGGGCAACCGATTACCGGGGCGCCCCCACCCTTTGAAGAAGGCTCCGGCGGCAATCCCGGCAGCGGTACCGGCGGACCCAATACCAGTCCCCTTCTGGAAATTCAGGACGGGCAAAGTCACCCCGCCGGAGAAACTATCTACATTCGGGTGCGCCAGCACGACGCCAACACCACATACAACATCTATGTTGACAACACCCTTGTCGGGCCGGTAACAACCGACTCGCAAGGGAATGGCATTGTGGCATACACCATCCCACTGAACAAGCCGGTGGGCACATATACCGTCGAATCGCGCGCGTTGGATGATACCCAAATTGCCACAACCTTTTTAACCGTTACCCAACCAATATTGCCTACCATTCTCACCAATGAAGAAATTTTACCTTTTGGCAGCGTGCTGACCTACACGCTCATCTCGCATGCCCCGCTAACCAATTATAATATCGATTTGCAGAAAGACGGGTCAACAGTTGCCAATTTGAACCCCCTTTCAACCGACAACAACGGCATTTCGGCTTTCCCCGCCGCGTATGAATCATATACCATCCCCAACGATGGTTCGCTGGCAGAAGGCACATACATCATCCGCAGCATCAACGCCGTCAGCAGCACCACTGCCGCCACACGCTCACTCACCCTGCGCGAAGGATGCATCAAAATTAATCAGGGCAACTGTGGCGAATCGGTTACCACTCCAAACAACATTTATCTGAACATTCTTGTACAAAAACACACACCGTTCCGCGATTATATCATCAAATTGCACAATACAGATACCGGTGCAGATACCATCATCAACCCGGCGCAAAGCACCGATGCTTTCGGCAATATCTATCTGGTGTATGCCTTGCCCGACACCCTGCCCGACGGCAATTACGCGATTCAAACCGAAGATGCAGAGTATCCCGGCGCGGTTATCGCCCAAACGCCGCTGGTGGTCAGCACCCCCCCGACTCCATTCATCGCTGTGGTGGGAGGGTACAGTTGGCCCGCCGGCAGTACCATCGAATTTCAATTGCGCAACCATGACCCCAACACCCAATACGACATCTTTTGGGAAGACCAGCTCATCATTGCCGATGTGACTGCCACCACTGATGCCAACGGATTTTTGTCACTGCGATATACCATTCCATACAGCACACCGCAAGGGTTCAACTATACATTGCAATCGAAGCCGCATTCAACCAACCCATCACCGGGAGGATACACCGCTCAAAGCCCGGATATCGAAGTGATTCCCAACCCGTACCTGCGCATCGCACAGGGAAACACCCAAGTGCCCGGCGCACCGGTAACGGTAGAATTGCACAATCACAATATCAACAATCAATATTATGTGTATGTGGAAGAAGAAGGCTCGACACCGCCGGGGCGCGCTTTGCCATATAACCCCGTCACAACCGATGGCGTGGGCAATGGCTCAATTCGATATGACATTCCCGCAAACTTAACGCCCGGCTCGGTGGTAACGGTTACCTCATATCTCGATAGCCAATCGCCGATTACCCCCACTGCGCAAACTATCATCCAGCTATTGGCAGCCGATTTGCAGGTACTCAGCATCGAGACGCCGCCGAACCCCACCTTCAACGCAGAAATGCCGATTACCGTCACGGTAGCCAATATGGCGCCGGTCACCATCACCCACCGTTCATTCGACGTTGACCTGTATCTCGACCCGCCCACACCCCCCGATTTGGGGCGTTCGCTGCCCCCCGGCGACCAAAAAATTTGGCTGCAACCGCCGCTGGCATACAGCGAAACACGTACCTTCACCACCACATTGGCAGTGTACGGCGCATACGACCATAATTTGTGGGCGCGTGCCGATACCTCTAACCGCATTCCCGAAGGACAAGACTGCAATACCAATCCTGCCAGTAACGAATGTAATAACCTGCTATCAACCACCATCACGCCGCCAACTTGTTTGCTGGAGTATGACGGTTCGGCATTGACAGGATTGCAGGCATACGGCGATACCGACTTGAGCCAGCCCGACCCGGTGCCCAACAAACTGCAACTGATTTCCACTGGTCGCAGCACTTGGGGCACAAATGACAATAGTTCCAACCATGGGCTTTTTTACGCCTACCGCACTATTAATTTCAGCGGCAGCACAGATTTTGAAGTGCTGACACGCATCAGCACCACCGACCCCAATGCGCAAAAATGGGGCATTGTACTGCGCGACAGCACCTCCGGCACCAGCGCAAAAATTGATTGGGGATACTATCGCAATGGTGGCGGTGTGCAATATCGCAGCCGCAGGCCCAATGGAAATAGAAGCGGCGGCACCGTTGCCAGCGTTCCCTCTCCGGCAACAACACCATTATGGCTGCGTGTACAGCGGGTGGGTAATACCGTTACGCTATATTACTCCACCCAAAACACCACCACACCGCCCACCACATGGACATCCGGGCGAACAATTACCAACAATCCTATCATCAATGGCAGTAACCAAACATTGATAGGCTTGTTCTCTGCCTCATACACCACCAACTCACCCCAAACTTTCGATGCGCTGGACTTCCGCATTTGCGAACCGGACTGCACCAATCCCTCTTCGGTACCGTATTCGATAAACTTCGACGGCGTGGTTGATGCGGGATGGAATACACACGCCTTCGGTGATGCAGCTTCACCCACGCCATCGTTCTCGGAGATACTAGCCCACACCCCGATATATACGCCATTCAGTTACGACCCGACGACCACCGTCATCACGATGACCAATAACGGCTCGAACGCTTTAGATGCCAACGACGATAACGACCGCGGGTATTTGTATGCATATCACACCGTTTCCGGTAATTTCGATGTGATGGTACGTGCCGTCTCTCAAAGCGATTACGAAGACGGCACTAATTTGGCAAATTACGCTATGTTCGGGTTGGAACTCCGCGCTGATTTGGATTCAACTGCCGATAAACTACTCTGGGCTTCCACGCACAACAACCGGCTGTATCGTATGGAGCGGATAAATGGCAACCGTCATACCGGTAATTATAGCGGTCACTCACGTCCGATATGGCTGCGAATTGTCCGCCATGGTGCCGATTTTACGCTATACTATTCTAACGATACCACTGCTCCACCCACCAACTGGGTAGAGCAAACCACACGCACGCTCACCAATATGCCCGATAATCTGTATATTGGGGTAATAAACGATTCTCACAGCAGCACCCGCAAAAATACGGTGACACTCGACAACTACCATGTTTGTGTGGCACCTTCCGGCGCAGAAAGCTGCGGTGCGGTGCGCGAAAGCAGTGGGCTCGTTATTGTTGACGCGACCAACCAAACCGCCAACAACCCCGGCACAAATGGCAGTTGGTTAGTAACCACTCGTGACGGAAAATTAGGATATTACATCCCCAACGGCACCGGTAATTTCTATAGTTTCAGTACCAATGCGCCGGAATTGCAATATCAAATTGATGTAACCAACCCCGGAACCTATTATATTTGGGCACTAGGATATTCACCCAATAACTGGGGAAACAGTGTATTTGTTGACTTTGCCGGGGCAACGCCGAGCCATTATATAAACTTTGCCACGGGCTGGCACTGGTCGAACACACTCAATTCCGGTGGACGCGCCACCCTCAACGTCACTTCGGCGGGGCGAACAACCCTCAGCGTGCGAGAACGCGAAGACGGGTTTGAATTATACCAACTCATCCTTACCACCGACCCGAACTTTACCCCCGATACCGGCACCGATTACACGCCGTCGCAGTGTTCTATCGCCGGTACACCGCCACCACCGCCGGGGTTATTGGCTTGCCAAACCGCCATCCAAAACGGTAATTTTGAAGACGACACCTTGATGTCACTGTGGCATTATGCCGGTATTTCCGAGCAGGTCACTCGCACCAGCGTGCCGCACTATTTTGGAATTGGACAGAGTTTCAGTATGCTACTGCCCGCCACCGAAATTTCAGGCTTACCGCGTCACCCGTGGATATACCAAGAATTTGATATGCCCAGTTGGGTCATCACCCCCACCGTAAATGGCGGCACCAGCTTGAATCTCACCCTGCATACTGCCGTTAACCCCGAAGGTGTCGACGACCCCGACCCGCTGCTGGTTTCGCTGCAAGACCAAACCGGCAACACCCTGACCGAATTTTCGCCCATCACCATCACCACCGGTGCGACGCCGCCTTTCATCGACCCGAACAACCCCGACCCCAACAACAGCGAATGGGTGCTGCATACCATCAACGTAGCAGACGGGTTCTCTCCTGCTGCATCACTCCTCAACTACCAAAGCCAGCGGTTGCGGTTGTACCTCAATTCGCCAAACCCGAACAACACCGCCAGCACACGGTTTTACATTGATAACGTTGATTTACAGGTATGTACCCAACAACCCGTGCCATCGCAATACAGCACCAAAGTTGCCGGGGATGTGCGCGTCTTCATCAATGGCGAGCCGGTGGAAAAACCGGGGGTGAATGTGTGGATTTACGCCATCGACGGCAGTATGTCGAAAACATACACCATCCAAGATTCAACATTCAGTTTTTATGATTTACCGGCAGACAATAGCGGCACCCAATATATTTTGTATGCCGAATATTGGGAAGACAACACCTTCTACTCGGCTTCAACCGTCATCGTGCTGCAACCGGGGCAAATTTTGGATAACATCTCGTTACTGTTATTCTAAACGATGCCACAGGGAGTTGATATTATGTCAAAAATCAGAAGCATACCGTGGTTTAAGTTGGTCATCATTGCCATTGGCGCACCGGTTTTTTTGAGTGTGGCGCTGATGTTTATCACCCAAGCCGCCACGCCGGAAGATTTTGCCCACCCGACAAACCTGTCGCGCACGGCAAAGATAGACCGAGAATCGGGCGCGCCGGAGATTGCCCGCAAAGGGAGCACCCTCGCCGTGGCATGGTCAGACGGGTTTGCAGCCGGTATCGGCAGCAACGTGAAATCGTTCGGGCATATTATGCTTGCCAACGCCGATGAGAATGATGGCTATTGGCGGCCCCGGCTGAATGTTTTCACTGCCACAACCACCCACTGGGGCGCCGAACCGGCAATCATTTTCGACCAAGCCTCCGGTTCAAAAATCGTACACATTGTTTGGAGTGACGTTAACGCCACCAATGTAAACAGCCTGGCTTTTCCCGCAATAAAATACGCCCAGTGCGATATTTCCGGCGACCAACCTTCGTGCAACGCCCCGGTGACCATCGCAAGTGCATCCGGTGTGGGATACCGCAACCCGGACATTGCTCAAGATGACTCTGGTAACTTGCATGTGGTGTGGACCGACGAATTGAACAACAGAATTTACTACAGCCGCGGCACTCCGCCATTTTCGATTGGAGACTGGTCTGATGAGCAGGTAGTCGGTGCAGCCATCGGGGGGAAATCGCCGCAGTTGGTATATTCAAACGGGCGGCTCCACATGGTGTGGGTAAACGGCGACGCCACCAGTATCAATTATTTGTATGACAGCGATACCAGCGACACTATTTTACAAGCAGACGGCTATAATAGTTGGCAAACCGATAGCGGCACTTTTGCCAACGGCAAAGTCGGTCATCCGGAACTTGTTGCTCTGGGCGATTTGCTGTTTTTAACATTTGATATCCGTGACCCGAATGCCGTTGACGCAGACGAAGAATCAAACTTTTTCCTCGTTTATGCTCGTTCCACCAACAATGGCGGCGGCTGGACATCTTACAAAGGCATTCCCGACCCGGATGAAAGCCTCCCCTATCCGGCATTCGGGCAATCCGATATTTACCCATCTGACAACAGCGATGTAAGCGGGGGTCTGCAACCCAGTTTGGCTATTACCACCAGTACATCCGCCACCCATTTGAATATCGCATGGCACTATATTTATGATGACCCCAATGGCACCGGGCCAACGCACCAAGTTTTTCACACGTGGGTAGATGTTGACCCCACCGATAATTTTACGGCGACATGGTACACACCGCCATATACCGTCACCAACCCACCAACGCCAACACCGGAACCGGAGGTACGTATTCCACCGGCGGTAAACGGCAGCCAACGCATCAACGGTGCAGATAGCAACCCCTCGGTTGCGCCGGCGCTGGCGGTAACCTACCCCGCTGACGGCGGGCTCGGAAAACTCCATGCGGTCTATTTGGAGCGCACGGCTGATAATGCGGCATGGGATGTGTACTATCGCGGGTTCATCGCGGGCACAATTGACCCGCTATACCTGCAAGATGAAGATATGCTCCAAATGACCAACGAAGTGCAACCAACGCACATCTTTACCAGCGCCGAAAAGTTGCCCCCCCAAACGCTGGCATATACCATCACGCTGGCAAATATTGGCGATTCTAACGCGATAGGGGTACACATTACCGATACCTTCAACATCCCCACATCAGATATCACTGTGGTGGCACACAACGCAAACACCGGCACCCTCACCTTCGATGCCGGGACCAATACCCTTTTATGGGCCGGCGATATCCCATTGAACACCACTGTACTCATTACCATGACGGCAGTGACCAAAGATCAACTCGATTTGCCGGTTACGATTGTAAATTCAGCCAAATTATGGAATAAAGGAAGCGGTGGAAATGTTGTACTGACGCGCAATGGCATAACTTACATGCAGCAATATACCATTTACCTGCCATTGGTTATGAAATAATCTTTTATGAAATTCAAACTTCGTCGCAGCGATGTAATTTTAATAATTGGTTTTTGGATTATCGGTTGTGCGCTGTTGGGAACCGTGGGATATTTCATCCTTTATCCCGGCATCGCACCGCAACCGGCACCGCCCGCAGAAGCGGTGATAGCACCGCAGGCAACGGTAACGGTGGTATTCACCCAAGTTACCGCCAAAACGATGCAAGCGGTGGCACAAACGAAACTCTCGCAGTGGGCAACAGACGCACAATTGTTTGCGGTAACTGCCACATGGGAAAACGCCACCATCGATTCGGTGGGTGAACCAACCTTTTGGACATACCGTTATTATTCACCCAGCCGAAAACGATTCTTTTTCATCACAGTCGGCACAGATGGCAGTGTTATGGGCACCACCCACGGCGAGCGGATATACAATGCACCATATCCCGTCCCCACCGAAAATTGGGTGGTGGACAGCCCGGAGGCGGTGAACACATGGCTTAACTACGGTGGCGTGGCGCTCATCACCGCCGCCCCGAATATTCAGGTGGTGGCGCAATTGCAGGTCAACGAACCCAACTCGCCATTATTGTGGACTGTCGCCGGTTATGACAAAAATACAAAAATGTATCATACCGTGTTTATCGATGCTCGCACGGGGAAAGTTACAAAAATTACATCAAGTTTGCAGCGGCAATAAATAGTTTCCGGACGGGAGACAACTATGGAACAAACAAATTCATCCAAAAAAGAACGCGCACAAAGTATGGTAGAAATGGCGTTAATAGTGCCAATTTTGGCGTTCATGCTGTTGGGCTTGTTCGAGGTTGGTTATGCCATTTGGGGCGCATTAACCCTCACTGCGGTTGACCGCGAAGCCACCCGATTTTCAATTAAACCGGGCGCACTCGATTTTCAGCAATACACGGTGGATGATATCGGGTATCCCAATGTCATCACCCACACCCTCATCAGCAACGCCGGTCAGTTAAACCTTTCTGACTATCTGTTTAACGGTGGCGGCACCCCCACTGACCCGCGCGCCGCCATCATCATCACCCATATTGTGGTAGACACCCAAAAACCGTGTCGCGGGTTACCCGGTTGTGCCACATCCTGTTCGCCGGATGAGCCGTTGGATGATTTGGTGCTACACCCCGAAATGCCTAATTACAGCTATTTGCAATACAAATATCCGGAAACAACCACCGTCACCAGCCGCTTGAATGTATCGGCACTGACCGCCGATTTAAAAGCAAAAAACGACGAACTCAACTGCAGTTTGGCGCGAAAAGGTGTCAGCGGCGAATGGTCAAGCAATTCGGCAATGATTGTGGAGATGTTTT